>Ga0114950_10002551_pt1 | contig 13961 bp, 12 predicted proteins | sample N075metaG_FD_83503 | JGI IMG/M metagenome (GOLD analysis project Ga0114950, IMG submission 83503) | Deep subsurface microbial communities from Kermadec Trench to uncover new lineages of life (NeLLi) - N075 metaG | ecosystem: Environmental > Aquatic > Marine > Ocean trench > Sediment | place...
GCGGCGCTCGCCGCCGAATTCTCAGACGACCCTGGCTCGGCTCAGCGAGGTGGAGACGTGGGCTGGTTCAGGCGGGGGAGTCAGATGGCTCGTGAGTTCGAGCGGGCGGCCTTTTTTCTGCGGCCCGGGCAGATCTCCAACTTGGTGCGAACGTCCTTTGGCTTTCACATCATCCAGGTACAACGAGCCGAGCCGGCCGAGGTGCAGGCCCGGCACATTCTCATCTCTCCGGAGATCACCGAGTCGGCCCGCAAGGCTGCGCGGGCGCGCGCGGATACCGTCGCGCAAGCCCTGCGGGACCGGGTATCCCTCGATTCCATCCTCCGCGCCTATCACGACAGGGATGAAGAGAGCTTCGCCGACCGCCTAGAGGTTGCCAATCTTCCCCCACTGTATAAAGAAGCTCTCGCCGGCGCTGAGGAAGGTGACGTGATCGGGCCGATCACCCTCCCGTCGCCCGGCGGTGAGAAATATGCCGTGATCCTATTCCAACAGAAGCTCGAGGCGGGTGAGTATACGTTCGAGGAAATGCGCGATAACCTGCGTAACAGGATCGCGGAACAGAATGGCATAGCTCAATACGTCGCAACGCTGAGGAGCGCGACTTACATCGACATCCGCTATTAGGTTCGTGCCCATCCGTGTTGCCATTACCCTCGGCGATCCGCGAGGGATAGGGCCGGAAATCGTCGAGCGGGTTGTGGCAGATCCGCCTCCTGGGGCGGATCTCGTCGTTGTAGGCCCAGACGAACTGGTGAGTGGGTACGCAACGGCGGGAATAGGTGTGGGGGGCATGGGAGGGGTGAAGGTGGGGGACTCCTCCCTCCTACCTGAAACCGCCGGTCGGCTGACCGGCCTAGCGGTGGAAAAGGCCGTCCAGCTCGTCCGCGCCGGCGATGTCGATGCAATCGTGACGGGGCCGGCGGAAAAGTACGCGCTCCACATCGCCGGATACAAGTATCCGGGGCACACCGAGTGGCTGGCCGCGCTTGCCGGCGATGTGGAGGTGGCCATGATGCTCGCGGCGGAAGCGCTGCGGGTTGTGCTGGTTACGACCCACGTTCCGTTGAGTCGGGTCACGCAGCTCCTTACAACGCAGCTTGTGGTGCGTATAGGGAGAATAACCTTACGCGGTTTGCGGGATTGGTTTGGCATAGCGGAACCGCGGTTGGTGGTGTGTGCGGTGAACCCCCATGCGGGTGAAGGTGGACTGTTTGGTGACGAAGACACCGCCGTGCTCGTTCCCGCGGCCCGGCAACTGCGGGCCGCCGGGCCGCTTCCTGCGGACACGGTTTTCCTCAAGGCTTCACGCGGCGAGTTCGACGCGGTGCTCGCTCCGTATCACGACGTTGGCATGACAGCCATCAAGATGGCTGCGTTCGGAAGCGCGGTAAACGTGACGCTGGGGCTTCCTTTCGTTCGGACGTCGCCTGATCACGGAACCGCGTTTGACATAGCGGGCAAGGGTATTGCAGATCCTTCCTCCATGCGGAAGGCCGTGGAACTCGCCGTCGAATTGGCGAATCGCCGCGATAAGAGATAGACACGGAAAACACGGACCCCAACCCCACCCAGAAAACTCTTTCCCCTTCATCCCCCACCTTTTCGGTGGGTGGGGGAAACACAAACTCCCGGGGCGGGGCTGAGGGGTTCCGTGCTTTCCGTGGCTATTTTTTCTCTTTCCCACCGCTGACTTCATCGACACCCGGTCGGATGCGAAGAACGCCCACACGCCGGTCGTCCATCTCGATCACCTCGAGCGTGCCGCTCTTGACCGAGACTCTGTCGCCGACCCGTGGCAGGCGGCCGAGGGCGCCAAAGACGTAACCGCCCACCGTCGTGTAGTGGTGGCTGTCGATGCTAAAGCCAAACATTTCGTTTGCTTCGTCGATTTCCATGTTGCCGGGCAGAGCGGTGGCACCTTCCTCGGGCTCGAGTTGCTCATCGGTATCGTCGTACTCATCATGAATCTCACCTACGATTTCCTCGAGCAGATCCTCCATCGTCACTATGCCAGCAGTGCCTCCATATTCGTCTAGCACTACGGCCATGTGGCGCTTCAGCCGCTGCATGTCGCCCAGAAGGTCTTCGATCTCCCTCGAGCTGGGGACGAAAAACGGTTCGCGCATGATGCTCTCGATCTTGTGATTTTTGGCGTCGAGGAGGCTCGTGAGGATCTGCTTGGAGTGCACGATGCCGGCGATGTCGTCCAGTGATCCGCGAATGACCGGATAACGAGAACGCCCCTCCTCCGCAACGCGAGCGGCGGCTTCCTCTACCGTGAGCTTGGCGTCCAAGGCTACGATCTCCGTACGAGGAGTCATCACCTCCCGCGCCGCCTTCTCCGTGAATTCCAGGACGCCTTTGATGAGCTGAACGTCCTGGGTGTCGAGATGCCCCGATTCTTGGCTCTGTCTGGCGAGGCTGAGGATCTCCTCACGGTGGCGCGAGCGCTCGACTTCTGACGACGGCCGTAGCCCAAAGAGTCGCAATATCCTGTGGGCGATGCCGTTCAGCAGCCAGAGCAACGGGTTGGCCAATACCGTGAAGCCGATGAGCGGCCCTGCTACCCAGCGACCGGTGTCCACCGGATGGTTTAGAGCGACCGCCTTGGGGATGAAAGCGCCGCACACGATTTGCAGCACGGCAACGGCAACGAACGTGACCACTATGGCGAACGCGTGTGTGGTGGCGAGATCGAGAGGGCCGGGCAACCAGCCCAACGCCCGCCGCAGTAAGGCGGCCACGGCGGGTTCCGCGAGCCAGACGAGGCCTATGCTGGCGAGCGTGATCCCGAGTTGCGTCGCGGCTATGTGACGGTCGAGCGATTGTATCGCTCTCCGGGCCAGCTTAGCTTTTCTATCGCCCGACTCGGCACGCTCGTCGATGCGTGCACGACGTGTCGCCCCGAGAGAAAACTCGGCGGAAACAAAGAAAGCGTTGGCAGCGATCAACCCGATGACCGCGAACACACGCAGCAAGATGAAGGATAAGGGTACTTCGTCCATGAACCTTACAGGAAAGCTACATCAAGTCCCCCTGGCCGTCACCCAAAGGGGTAAGAGGGCCGTCAGAGCGTGAAATTCTCCCCCCGGCGTGTGTCGGACATCGGGTGCGTTCACCGCTCGGCGGTCTCCGAGTCGCACGCGCGCGCGTTGTAAGGCCGTGTTGCTGATCACCGCCGTGTTCATGCTGGCGGAGCTGGTTGGCGGGACGGCCCTCTTCGTCATCGCAGGAGCGATCGTGGTGGAGGCGATACGCCGCATGGGTCAACCGCCCGAGGTGCAGCCGGGCATCATGTTGGGCGTCGCCACGGCTGGCCTCATTGCCAATGTCATCGCGATGCGCCTTCTCCACAAAGGCCACAACGACTCCCTCAACGTCCGGGGAGCATACCTACATATCGCCAGCGACCTGCTGGGGTCGATCGGCGCAATACTGGCGGGTGTCGTTATCTTCCTTACAGGTTGGAACGTGGTGGACGCGATTGTCTCCGTGATCATCGCCCTCTTGATCTTGGTGAGCGCATGGCGCTTGGTGCGGGAGAGCGTAGACGTGTTGCTCGAGGGAACACCGGCCCACATTTCGTTGGGAGAGGTGCGAACCCGACTTGCCGAGATCTCAGGTGTGCATGGTGTGCACGATCTCCACGTCTGGACGGTTACCAGCGGTGTTGTAGCGATGAGCGGGCACGTCACCATGCAAATCGAGCAACAACACACGTGTGCGGATCCTGAGAGGGTATGAGCGGGCTCGTAATGATCTCAATTACGTGTAACTCATTGGAACACAAGGTGTTATAGTATTGTCAATTCGTAATATCGCGATCATCGCGCACGTGGATCACGGCAAGACCACGCTGGTGGATAAGCTGCTTCGGCAGGCTGGCGTGTTCCGATCCAACGAGCGAGTGGTGGAGCGCGTGATGGACTCCAACCCACTCGAGCGGGAGCGGGGCATCACCATAGTCAGCAAGAATGCCTCGTTGCGGTGGCGCGATACCAAGGTCAATCTGGTGGACACGCCAGGACATGCCGATTTCGGCGGCGAGGTCGAGCGCATTCTTCGCATGGTGGACGGTGTTCTTCTGCTCGTCGACGCGGCGGAGGGGCCGATGCCCCAAACCCGGTTTGTCACGCGCAAAGCGTTGGAACTTGGTCTTCAGCCCGTCGTTGTCATCAATAAGATTGACCGGTGGGACGCCCGTCCCGCCGAGGTGCACGACGAGGTGCTGGAGCTGTTCATGGATCTGGAGGCGTCCTCGCGTCAGCTGGACGCGCCCTTCATCTACGCATCGGCCAAGGAGGGAGTGGCGTCGACCGACCTGAACCACCGGGGAACCGACCTAACCCCGTTGTTCGAGGCGATTGTCGCCCACGTTCCCCCACCTGCCTGCGATCCAGACGGACCGTTTCAGATGCTGGTATCCACGGTGGATCACTCACCGTACGTGGGACGTCTGGCCATCGGGCGTATTGAGCGGGGAAGCGTATCGGTCGGGCAGTCGGTGTCGCTGCTGCCGTTGGGGGAACCTGGGGTCGTGGCCGCCTCCGAGGGCGAAACGGCGCGTGTTACAAATCTGTATGGTTTCGAGGGGTTGCAGCGCATCGAGGTGGAGCAGACGGAAGCGGGTGACATCGTGGCTCTGGCGGGGCTTGGGGAAGTAGAAATTGGGAGGACCCTTACGGATCCCGAGTGCCTGGAGCGACTGGCTGGGATTGCAGTGGAAGAACCCACCATTTCGGTGGACTTCATGGTCAACAACTCCCCGTTCGCCGGTCGGGACGGGCGGTTCGTGACGTCGCGTCAAGTGCGGGAGCGACTGTTCCGGGAGCTGGAGCGGAACGTCGCCCTGCGGGTGGAGGAGACCGAGAAGCCTGATGTGCTCACGGTCTCTGGCCGGGGCGAGCTGCATCTTGGGATTCTGATGGAAACCATGCGACGGGAGGGCTACGAGTTTCAGGTGAGCCGCCCCCGCGTGATCACGAGGGTGGCCGAAGACGGAGAGCTGCTGGAGCCTTACGAAGACTTGACGGTAGATGTTCCGGAAGACATGCTCGGAACCGTGATCGAGAAGATTGCCGTTCGCCGGGGCGAGATGGTGGACATGAAGAATACCGGCGACGGACGGGTGAAGATGCGCTCGCGTATTCCCGCTCGCGGGCTGTTCGGGTTGCGCGGCGAGTTTCTGACCGACACTCGTGGCGAGGGCGTGATGCATCACCGGTTCTTGGATTATGGTCCGTGGGCCGGCCCACTCGCCGGCCGGACTCGCGGGGTGCTGGTGGCGGACCGGCCCGGTGTGTCGGTGGGGTATGCCATCTTCAACCTGCAGGAACGGGCGACGATGTTCGTTGCCCCGGGCGTGGCGGTGTACGAGGGCATGATCGTGGGTGAGAGTGCCCGGCCTCGTGACATGGAGGTGAACATCACCAAGGAGAAAAAGCTCACCAATATGCGTACGACGTCGGCGGACGAGATGATCCGTCTCGAGCCGCCCCGGGAGATCACCTTGGAGCTGGCCCTTGAATACATCGAGGATGACGAATTAATAGAGATAACACCCGCTGCGGTCCGACTGCGGAAGCGCTCGCTCACGGCGGTGGAGCGTCGCAAGGTTGCGCGTGCTGAGAGCCGCGCTGCACTTTAACGAGACCTGTACGAGCCCAGGAGAAGCTCACTATGGTGGCGTGGGAAGTCTCGCCCATAGCTGGTTCGGCCGCCGCCGATACGTTCGACGACGCGGCATTTGAGGAGGATGACGAACTCGAGGGCGACGAGATGGAGTTGGAGGATGAGGAGTGGGAGGAAGATGACGAGAAGTACGAGGAGTTCGTCGAGGAAGGCGAGCGCCGCCCCTTCCATCCGCGCCGTGAGGATCAGGATTGACAGGTCGTCAGGCGAGACTTGGCCGGGACACCTTGGCCATCTACTTTGTAAAACTCTGCGGGCCAGTAGCTCAGGTGGTTAGAGCGCACGCCTGATAAGCGTGAGGTCGGAGGTTCAACTCCTCCCTGGCCCATAACAAAAAACGCGCCCAAAGGGTGCGTTTCTTGTTGGCGGTAGGACGGTGGGGCGGTATGTAACGAGGGGTTGGCCTTTCGCGTATGCGCGTTCCAACGCCCTACGTACCAGAGACGCGTTCGGGCCCATCCGCGTTCGTCGTCGAGCCAATGCCGAGCTGCCCGGAGGAGTTCAACCCCCAACAGTAGGCCACGCTATCTGTGGTGACACCGCAGGTATGGGCAAGTCCGGCGCTTACCGATCTGAACACGAGCGTGGCCTCCACCCGCACGGGCACCATGCTCTGGGTTTCCTTCTCTATCCCATTCCCCAGTTGACCGTTGCGATCGTGGCCCCAACAGTATGCCACGCCATCCGTGGTCATCGCGCACGAGTGGCCCCCGCCCGCGGTCACCGAAGCGAACGTGTGCCCGCCCGAGATTTGGACGGGAACCGTGCTGAGGGTAGTTGTCCCGTCACCAAGCTGACCGGTGCCGTTGAAGCCCCAACAGTACACAGCACCGCTCACCGAGATGGCGCACGTATGAAGGATGCCGGCGTCCAAAGAGGCGAAGGTAACCGTAGTTGACATTTCAACCGGCGCAGTCCGGTCCACGGTCGTCCCATCACCGAGCCTACCGTGCTCGTTGGCTCCCCAACAGTATGTGCCGCTTTCCGTGATACCGCATGAGTGGTTCCCTCCGACACTCACGGAAGTGAACCTGAGCCCGCCGAGGACCGCCACCGGAGTCTCGCTGCCGACGTTCAAACCGTCACCGAGGCGGCCGCCGCCGTTGAGTCCCCAGCAGTACGCGGCACCGTCCGTTGTAATACCACATGTATGGCGGGTTCCGTTACTCACCGAGACATACATGTGTCGGCCCGGCACCTCCTCCGGCCGGCCGGCGGTGAGCTCGTCCGCGCCCTCGAGGCCCCAGCAGTAAACGGTTCCGGAGGTAGCGAGGCCGCACGTCTGATCACCTCCGGCGACTACTGACTGAAACGAGATTCCCCCGGCCACCAGCGCTGGAACATCGCTTCCTGTCGTGGTGGGTGGCCCAATAGATGACCCGTCACTGGAGGCGGTAAGCCCGCCCCAACAGTAGCCCTCATCGTCCGTGGTAACCCCGCACGTCTCGTCGGTGCCGGTGGTCACCGAGGCAAAAATGAGCGGCGGCGGCTCCATTGGCGTGCCCAACGCTGGGCCCAACGACTCATCTGAGCCGCACGCCGTGAAGGTGATCCACGAGATGAGGATCGCAGCGAGCACTGGGCGGAAGCCCATGAGTTTTGACCTCGAAGCCGCGGATAGCACCATCTGAGCATCCAAAGGGATAGAGCGGCCACCCTAAGAAAGGCACCCGACATGGCCAGCCTGTTCCCCCCATCTCCAGAAGCTTGCGCCTGCTCTTGTTTGAGCCTGCCGAGCTAACGGCGGATGTATACGTACCGCTCCAACCGTGCCACCTCATCATCATCCACGTACTTCCCGATTTCGCGTCGGAACTGCTCGATACCGCGGTACGGGCGGTATTCCTTGAATTCGCGCAGCAGACGATTGCCTACGCCTGGGATGCTCAGGATGGCTTCGTCGCTGGCGGAGTTGAGATCGATCGGTACAAAGATGAACTGTTCGTAAGCTGCGACCTTCTCATCGTCAACGTACTTACCGATCTCTCGCCGAAACTGTGCGATCGCCCGATAGGGACGGTACTCCTCGAACTCGTGGGCCATGCGGTTGCCGACGCCCGGCACGAGCAGGATCTCCTCCTCGCTCGCGGTATTGAGGTTGATGGGTACGAACAGCTTCTCGTAGAGTTCTGCTCGCTGATCCCCGTTCAGATGCTGCGAGAGCATCTGGTTCAGCGCGAGCATCGTGAGATGAGGCCGATGCTCGACAATGGCGTTTGCGATTTCCGCATTCATGTGGAGGAGCGCAGCCATCTCGTCCACTGAAGCCAGGTTGGGGTTGAGCACGCCCATGTTGTTGCCGACCTGAGAGGACGCCGTCTTAACACATGCCACCGCGAGCGCGAGGGCGAGCATCGCGTTTCGCCGAATTAATGGTTCTCTCATGCTCTTACCCCCCACTTGTTTGGCCTAGGTGTGTGTCCGTCACGGTCGGGTGACGGAATGTGTAAATCAAACCCAACATACCGAGCAACACCATTGTTCCCGGTGCGAGACTCGGCGTGGCGCCTTTGAGTGCCTCCCAGACGAGTTCGAAGCCGCTAATCGAAGGATACATCTCCAACTCGAACTCCAGGTTCCCTTGATAGTGTTGATAGAGACCGAGTGCGCCATTCACCACGAACAATACCATGATGCACTGGAACGAGCGCATCAACCACTTGGCAGAGATAAACCACAACGATCCGGCGAGTGGTACACTCACGCCGAGAAGTATGATCGGGGTCCATTGCCAAATGTCGTCGGTATGCTCCAAGAGTATCAGCTCGGCGCCCGTCCCAACCACACCAAACACAAACACCGCGATTAACAGCCGCCGAATCGTGGTGCTCTCTCGGTCCCCTATCCGTACCTGCCCGCTCGACATCATCCGGCTCTCCGCATCCATAGGACATTACGCATCCTGGCAGCCTTTTGTTAGCGTGTCGCAAGTAGTCTAGCCTATCTTTGTTGTCCTGGCATCGCCGCGTGTGGCCGACATTCGACACGGACAACGGAGTGGCGGCTTTGTCAGCTATCAGCTTGCAACTTCCAGTTTCGCGCCTCTATATTCCGATCAGCGAACATCAGCATTAAGAATCTGTGACAGTGGCAGCTCATCACCCTGGGTAAACCCGCGGCTCGGCGACACTGACTGTCGTGCAGGCGACCCCAACGTCGCTTCGATGGAGGACCATGAGGGAACGTCTTGTTGTGCCTTGGATGATTGTCGGTATAGCGCTGATCTGGCCGTCGCAGGGCTCCGGGCAAATCGAAGGGATGTCGAGTCAAGAACTGTATGATGCCGCTTGCGCGAGGTGCCACGGCCTCGATGGCACCGGTGTTGATGCGAGTCGGGTGGCGTTCACGATCGCCACGCCCGATTTTTCCGACTGCAGCTTCTCTTCACGTGAGCCCGATTTCGACTGGATCGCCGTCGCCCACCAGGGCGGACCCGTGCGGGGGTTCGACGAGACAATGCCTGCATTCGGTGACTCGTTCGATGAGGCGCAACTCCAACGCATCATCGATTACATCCGCGGATTCTGCAATGACGATCGTTGGCCGCGGGGGGAACTCAACCTCCCACGGCCGCTGATTACCGAAAAGGCGTACCCGGAAGACGAGTTGGTCTTTACGACCATCGCAGACGTTGACGCACCGGGCCGGGTTCTGGGTGTGCTCGTCTACGAGAACCGTTTTGGTGCCGAGAACCAGCTTGAGGTGAAAGTGCCGGTTGGAGCGTCGGCGTCGTCCGATCCGGCCGAGGGCTGGTCCGGTGGATTGGGAGATGTCGAGGTTGGGCTCAAGCGCGCTGTGTTCCACAGCTTGACATCCATTCTCAGTATCGGCTTCGACGTGCTGCTCCCACTGGGGGACGAGACGAAGAACCTGGGGAAGGGGACGACGCTACTCGAGCCGTACATTGCCTACGGGCAGGTCCTTCCTGCTGGGTTCTTCCTACACTCTCAAGGGAAAGTGGAGTTCTCGACCAAGACGTCTGCGGTCGATCACGAGGCCTCGCTGGGAGCGGCGCTCGGTTGGAGTTGGGGGCAAGGGCGATGGGGTCGCACCTGGTCTCCGATGGTGGAGGTGCTGGCGAAGCGTGACCTGGCATCTGGTGCGAACACGCAGTGGGAGATCGTTCCTCAGATGCAGGTAACGCTCAACACTCGCCAGCACGTTATGTTGAACATCGGGTTTGGGTTCCCCGTGACCGATGCGGGTATCAGAAGCAGCCGGCTCATGGCGTATCTTCTTTGGGATTGGTTCGACGGTGGATTCTTTGATGGCTGGTGAAGTGGCATGCGGAACAACCGAGTAGGGGCATTGGTGATCGTGCCGCTGCTGTTTGTGGCGTGGATTGGGGTGAGCCGTGCTGACGACGACGTCGTCTCGCTGACGGGAACGGTCGTGTTCTCGGGTACGGTGCCCGCGAGCATGCCCCTCGACATGTCGGCTGACGACTACTGTGACGGCTTGCAACAGGAGACACCGGTTTCGACGACGGTTGTCGTCGATGGAAGGGGCCGCGTGGCCGATGTACTCGTTTATGTCAAGGAAGGGGTAAGTGGTGGCTTTCCGGACCCGGAGGGCGAGGTCGTCTTGAGTCAGTCGGGCTGCCGCTACACGCCTCGGGTCGTTGCCGTCCGAACCGGTCAAACGCTCCGTATTCGCAATGACGATGACACGTTCCATAATGTGCACGTGTTCGCCAGAGTGAACCGCAGTTTCAACATTGGGCAGCCGATCAAGGGCATGCAGGCCCGCCGAAAGTTCGACGATCCCGAAATCGGTGTCGACGTCAAATGCGATGTGCACGGCTGGATGCAAGGCTATCTCCATGTGCTCGACAATCCGTTCTACGCAGTAACCGGTGGTGACGGCGCATTTGACCTTGGGTCGCTGCCGTCGGGCAACTATGTGGTCGAGGCGTGGCACGCAACCCTGGGTAGCGTGACGCAGTCCGTCGAGATCAGCGCGGGACAGCCGGCGTCGCTGGAATTGCGGTTCCAGTAGTACTGGTCTGACTAACGAACGGTCGCCGCTCAGGTTGATTCAGAGCTGCAGGCAGACAAGTTTGTGAGTGCCTTCCCTCTCGTGTCGGGGCGGCATTGGGCCGAGGTCGATCCTGCTTAGAATCTGTTGCGGCATCACCCGGGCTTTCAAGCGCTACTCGCCAAGTAAGTCCTCCCTGGCCCATATCGACTATTTGCCCACTTGTACTGCGTGGCCGCTATGAAGATGGTACGGTTTTCCAGAGATTTCTTGTTCCGGCGAATCGGCAGGTTTCGTTGGGGTTTCGGCGCAGCTGCCGCGCTCGCTTTGACTGCGTGCGGCAATTCCTTCACTAATGTGGTGCCGAGTGAACTGACCGTCCGGATCGAGGGCACCATCACGGTGGCCGGTACCGGCGATCCGACGGAGGGCGTTTTGGTGGAGGTTAGGACGCAAGACGCCAGCGTTCTCGAAGTCTTGACCGACAGTCAAGGGTTCTACACACTGATGTTCCTCTACCGATTTTTCCGGGGGGAAGAGTTCTGCCCCTTCACCGTTATCTACAGCATCGATGGTTTTCAGGGAGCCCTCGTCATCCCGTTGTGCTTAGAGGAGGTACAGACGATCGATGTTCAACTGGTGAGAGCCTAGATATGGGGACGGTTCATCGATCAAGCCTAGCCCCAAGATTGGACAGATCCCGCAGTCACTTTGGTGGCTGCGGGATCTGCGTTTAGCTGTCGGGGTGGCTCGTTGAGTCACGGGTCTCGATTCTCACGACTCGTCTCTCCGTCTCACTATCAGCCCTCAGAACACCCCCAACCCTCCCAACAGAATCGCCGCAACCGCAATCGGGATGATGTACTTGATGAACGGCTTCCACCAGGGAAACACTTTCAGGCGGCCTGCTCCCACATTCGTCTCGTCGCGGAACCGTTCCCAACCCCATGCAAAGGCCGTGTAGGCTGCCAATGTCAGTCCACTGGCCACGAGCAAGAAGTTGCCCGAGAACGTATCCACCAGAACGAAGATGTCTTTGCCGAACGCCTGAATGTGCGCCCACGGTCCCTGGGAAAGCACGTTCGGTATGGCCAGAAAGAAAAGCCCGGTGCATACGATTGCCACTCCTTGTTTTCGGGTGATGCGGAATGAGTCCAGGAGAGTTGCCACAAGCACCTCGATTTGCGCCATTGCCGATGTGAGGCCGGCAAGAATCAATAAGAAAAAGAACGCCCCGCCGAAGAACTGCCCTGCGGGCATCCGGTTGAACAGGTTGGTCATCGTCACGAACAGCAGGCTGGGACCCGAGTCGGGCTCGAGGCCGAACGCGAACAGCGCCGGAAAGATCATGAGGCCCGCGAGGAACGCAACGGACGTGTCGCACACCACCACTATGGCGGCATTGCCGGGGATGTCGCTCTTTTCTCGGTGGAGATAGCTCCCGAGGCCGAAGGCCGCCGACATGCCGATGCCGATGGAGAAGAACGCTTGGCCCAGGGCGGCAAGCACCGTCTGGCTGGTCAGGGCCGAGAAATCCGGTTTGAGGTACCAGGCGAGGCCACGGGCCGCCCCTGGGAACGACAGAGAACGTGCCACGAGTACGAGCAGCATGACGAACAGGAGTGGCATGGCGATCTTCGCGACGCGTTCGATGCCCTCCTGAACGCCGCGTGCCACCAACACACCGATCACGACGAGGACCAACGATACGTAGCCCAAGACCGGTAGTGGTTTGGCAACGAAGGTGTCGAACGTTGCCTGGATCTCGTGGGTTGGAATGCCGCTGAACCGGCCGGTGACGATCTGGATGAAGTACGAGACGACCCAGCCCAGGATCATGGTATAGTAGGAGAGGATCATCACGTTCACGATAGTGCCAAGCCATCCGACGATATTCCACGGATGTGTCGAGCTTCCGGTGAGCTTGGCCATCCCGGCGATGGGCGTGAGTTGGGTTTTCCTGCCGAGGCTGATCTCGGCGGTGAAGAGCGGGATCCCGATGAGAACGGCGCACGCGATGTAAACGACCAGGAACGCGCCGCCGCCGTTCTCGCCCACCATGTAGGGGAACCGCCAGATGTTGCCGAGGCCGACGGCGAAACCCACCGTGGCCATGATGAATCCGAAACGGCTTCCCCAAGATTCGCGCATCATCTTCCTTTCTTCAGACGGCGAAGCTCCTCATTTGGTCCCATCACCAACATCACGTCGTCCTGCCGGAATGTGTAGTCTGCCGATGGGGTCGTTTGAAGTTCTTCCTGGCCGTCCGCTGTCGATTGTTTGACCATTAACACGCTCACGCCGAAGTTCTTTCGAATGTCCAACTCTCGAATTGATTTGCCTATGAATTGAGCGGGAACGGGAATCTCCGTCACGGCGGTGTCTTCCACTGCCGTCACTACCGCGCTCTCGCCGTTCACGGCGGACACCATGCTTCGGGCCATGTCGCGCTTGAAAATCTCCGTGTTGTACCGCTGAATCACATCTTCCGGCCAGATGACGCCCACCAATCGCTCGTGTTCCAAGACTGCAACTTCGCCTCTGTACGAACCCAAACATTTCATCACGTACGCCAGCGAGTCGTCCGGTGAGACCGTGGGGAAATCCTGCGCAGTCATGACGTCTTCCGCGATGACCAGTGTCTCCAGCGATGCGGCATTGCGTATCAGCGGTCTGATGTCATCGGAGGTGACGATTCCCAGCAGGTGGTTGTCGTCATCGGTGACGAACAGCGTACTACCCGGATGCTCGATGAACTTGGAAAGCAAAGCAACCAGCGGTGCTTCAGGGGATACGACTACCGCATCAGAGCGCATCTCTTCACGCACATGCACCGACTGGAGAACGTTGACGTCTTTCCCCTTGTGAATGTCGATGCCACGGCGCAGCAACTTGAGTGTGTAGATGGACGCCGTTTGCATTTGGGTTGCCAGGAGCGTTGCGGTGATGCAGCTGATCATCAGTGGGAGGATGATTTTGTAATCTCCGGTCAACTCGAAAATGATGAGGATCGCCGTGATCGGTGCGTGCGTGCCGGCCGCGACGACCGCTCCCATTCCCACCAACGCATACGCTCCGGCCCCGGCCGTGCTCGCCGGCCAAATGGTATGAACCACGGTTCCGACGGCTCCGCCGAGCATGGCGCCAATGAATAGCGACGGGGCGAAGATGCCGCCGGACCCTCCCGAACCGATCGTGATCGACACGGCGACGATCTTGAACACGACGAGGAGCAGCATGAATTTCCAGACCATGGCTCCTTGCAGTGCATCGTTGATGGTTTCGTAGCC
>Ga0114950_10002553_pt1 | contig 13959 bp, 12 predicted proteins | sample N075metaG_FD_83503 | JGI IMG/M metagenome (GOLD analysis project Ga0114950, IMG submission 83503) | Deep subsurface microbial communities from Kermadec Trench to uncover new lineages of life (NeLLi) - N075 metaG | ecosystem: Environmental > Aquatic > Marine > Ocean trench > Sediment | place...
GTACCGTTTCGCCGAGCCCGCGACGACTATGAAGAAACCCGATGAAGGCGATTGTCTACCACGAATACGGCTCACCTGACCTGCTCCAGCTCCAGGACGTTGACAAGCCGGTGGCCGGGGACGATGAGGTGCTGGTACGAGTTCATGCGACATCGGTGAATTCGTGGGACTGGGATCTCCTGACTGGAACGTTCCAGGGTCGCCTTGGGGCTTTTCGAAAACCGAAATACGAGATCCTAGGAGCTGATATCGCAGGGCGGGTCGAAGCGGCTGGAACCAACGCCAAGCAGTTTGAGCCGGGGGATGAGGTATTCGGGGACATATCCGGTTGTGGTTGGGGTGGCTTGGCCGAGTATGTATCCGTTCCCGAAAGTGTTTTGGCGCCGAAATCGGACGCTTTGACCTTTGAGGAAGCAGCGGCCGCACCCCAAGCCGCAGTCCTCGCCCTCCAGGGGCTTCGCGACAAACGACAGATTCAGCCAGGGCAAAATGTCCTGATCAATGGTGCAGGCGGTGGTGTGGGCACGTTCGCGGTGCAGATTGCCAAATCCTTTGGGGCTGAAGTGACCGGCGTGGACAGCACCGGAAAACTGGACACGGTGCGCTCGATAGGTGCGGACCACGTCATTGACTACACGCAGGAAGACTTCACCAAGAATGGGCAGCACTACGACTTGATCCTCGACGTTGTGGCATCTCGCTCGATCTTCGACTGCAGGCGTGCACTGAAGCCCGGGGGCATTTACGTCGTGGTCGGAGGTTCCACGGCTGCGATTCTCCAAGCCGTAGTCCTCGGGTCACTGGTTGCGATGATCGGGAACAAGAAGACAAGCCTCCTGATACACAAACCAAACCAGAAGGACTTGGTCTATCTGAACGAGCTCTTCGAGACCGGTAAAGTCGCACCCGTCATCGATGGGCGCTACCCATTGAGTGAAGCTGCTGGGGCCTTCAGGCGTTTCGGAGAAGGAAACGTCAAAGGAAAAGTTGTCATCACAGTGTGAAGCGCGAGGTCATCAGAGGACACGACTCCGGTCGGACTTTTTGATCCGAAGTGGGTGGGCAGGATTCCCACCGTCAACTGCGCTGTAGTCGGAACCTCCCCCGTACGGGGGAGACCGGAATCCGCCCGCGGGAGGGTGACCGTGGTGGAAAAGATGGCGTACGGTGGGTCGATGTACGAGTCGACAGGTCAACCGGGCCCCGGCTGTGTCATCATCGAGCGATGGTGAACCGCACGGCCCTGGACCTTCAGACACCGCTCAGGAGTGCTCCGCGGCCGCTGCGGGGTCCGTTCACTCGCTGGCCGCGCGCCACAGACGCCGTCCTCGCCATCGTCATGTACCTGGAGACTGTGTTCGTGGTCTTCGAGGACCCCAACCAACTCTCCATTCGCGCGCTCGGCGACGTCCCGATCGCTGCCTACATCATTCCCGCGGTGGCCAGCGGCGCCCTGTATTGGCGCAGGTACCAGCCTCTGGTCGTGCTGGGGGTGGTTATGGTCGGATCGGCCCTCTTGATGGGACTCGGCTACTTGGCCGTTCCCCTACTCGGTGTGGTGATTTCGCTGTATAGCGTTGGCCGCTACGCCACCAACGACCGATGGAGCTACCTGGGAGTAGGTACCGTTGTCGCTCTGGGTGGGATCGGCGGCCTCGCCAATGGGGAGCCAGCATCGGAAATCGCGGTCGGCCTCTTCCTGGTGTGGTACATCGGCAGACGTATTCGGATTCGTGGCGAGTACCTGACCGTCCTCCAAGAGCGTGCTGCGCACCTCGAACGAGAACACGCGGCCGGAGCCCACCAAGCTGTGGCCGAGGAACGAACCCGTATCGCACGTGAGTTGCACGACGTAGTTGCCCACCGGGTGAGCTTGATGACGGTGCAAGCGGGGGCCGCCAAGACGATTGCTGCCGACGATCCGGAGGGTGCCCGCCAGGCGATGGAAGCGGTGGAACATGAGGGACGACAGGCGCTTGGTGAGCTGCGCCACCTGCTCGGTGTGTTGCGGCCAGAAGCCGAGGTCGGCGGGCTCGGTCCCCAGCCTGGAATCGCAGATGTTCCACGGCTCGTCGAACATCTCGGCGGGGCAGGGTTGGACGTCTCACTTGAGATTGACGAATTACCGACTGACCTGCCGGCCCGCGTGGATCTGTCCGTTTACCGCATCGTCCAAGAGGCACTCACCAATGTGCTCAAGCACGCCGGACCCGGCGCCCGGACCGAGGTGCGGGTCAGCACCGACAACGATGGGGTCGCCATCGAGGTGGTCGATACCGGGCACGGTGGCACCATCCTCCCCGGGTCGGGTCACGGGATAGTCGGCATGCGCGAGCGGGCACTGATGTTGGGTGGGAGCCTCGATACGGGCCCGTATCCGGGTGGGGGTTTTCAGGTGGTTGCCTACCTGCCCATCGGCGAGGAGCCGGTATGAGCATTCGTGTCGCCGTCGTCGACGATCAGGCATTGGTACGTGGCGGGTTAGCCATGGTCCTTGGTCACCAGGACGATATCGAGGTCGTAGCCGAGGCCGGAACCGGCCTGGAGGCGATCGAGGCGGCCCGAACGCTTCGCCCGGATGTGATCCTCATGGATATCCGGATGCCTGAGATGGACGGCCTGGAGGCGACTTCCCGAATCGTCGAGGAAGCCGACTGGCCGGTGCGGGTGTTGATCTTGACGACGTTCGACCCCGACGAGTACGTCTACAAGGCACTGCGCGCCGGGGCCAGCGGCTTCGTGCTCAAGGACATCCCACCCGAGGAACTCGTCACTGCCGTGCGCACGGTGGCCGACGGAGGAGCACTGCTTTCTCCCTCGATCACGAGGCGCCTCATCGGCCAGTTCGCCGAGCGCCTCGCCGTCGATACCGCGGTGTCGGGCCGCTTGGAACGTCTCACCGACCGGGAGCGCGAGGTACTGGCTGCGATCGCGCGTGGATCCAGCAACACCGAGATCGCCGAGGAGCTCTTTATCGGAGCCGCCACGGTGAAATCACACGTGTCGAGCATTCTCACCAAGCTCGGTTTGCGCGACCGTGCCCAGGCCGTGGTCTTCGCCTACGAGAGCGGGCTCGCCGAGGTGGGCGACCACGACATCGGTCACTGAAGCCTCTCATTGCCGACGAGCCAAGGCTCGATTCTCAGCCTGAGCAGGTCGGTATCACTCCCGGCCCGAGGCCCTCTTCCATGCGAACAGGGTGGCGCCGACGAGCAACGCCAGGGCGCCGGCGGTCAACCACACGAGCGCCGGTTCCCTGCCGATCGCGATGAGCGCGACGATGCCGCCCCCCGCACTGACCCCTCCCTCCGGAGGAGGTTCCGTGGTGTTACTTCCCGGCGGCTCGGTCGTCGGTGACAGCGTGCTCGGAGGCGTCGTCGTCGAAGAAGTAGTCGTAGGAACCGTCGTCGTTGAAGAAGTAGTCGTAGGAATCGTCGTCGTCGTAGGAACCGTCGTCGTCGTCGAAGACGTCGTCGTCGAAGACGTAGTCGGAGGGGGAATGGGCTGGGAGCAGAGAATGGCGTGTGACACATCACGCCCGTTGCTCGGCGTATATGACTGGCCTGGGATCGGATTCGGGAACTCCTCGTTGTCCGTCCCCGATTTCAATACCAGGAGTGTCCAGCTGGACCCGGCCGGAGGCGGCGGCACCGTAAACGACGCGGTGCCAACCGGTTCGACCTTGATACCGGTCTCACATCAGAATTCGACCTGGTTTGAGTCAATGGCCCGTGCCGAGCCGGTGACGATCGTCACGAGCAAAAATCCCGCCATCAGGGCAGTCACTACGACAACGGACCTCGTCACACTGCGTCGGAAATGCATGGCCCTACGCCCTTCCCCTCACCTGCCGCTCGGATCCCTCGACCTGGATCGTCGTTGCGCTGTCCCGACCACCACCAACTCCGCCAACAGCAGCTCACGATAACGGCACATGCAGAACCATCCATGGACCCAGCGACTCTGCCCTGATGACAGCGTGTCGAAGCCGCGTTCACTCGTCATCGTCACGATTGATGAATCAACCCACAGGCCCGAATTGGCTGACATCCACCGCCTTTTGCGACGGTCTCCTGGTCAGGGCGCTCGTTTCGCTCGAACCGTGGATCGGGTGCCTACATGTCGAGCAAGGCGTTGGCCCACCACGAAGGGGCAGGGTTGGGTTCGTCCAGGTGCGGTTCCAGCTCGCTAGGTCCATGGATGACCGGCGCAGCGGGATCGAGTTGGGCTTGGCGCGCAACCACCGCCTCTGGGGTGATGTTGTAGACGGTGAGGTCCTGAGAAGCGACGACGGAACCTGAATAGTGAGCGGAGATGTCTTCGAACACTGCGTCCACTCCAGGCCGTAGGTCGAGGTGCCAAAGCGCCGCCATCCGCGGCTCAGCCATGGCGAAGACCTTGCCCGCTTGATCAGGGACGGTGTGTGCAGCCTTGAGAAGCTTGGCAACAACGGCCTCGTCAAGGCCCATCGCCCGGGCAGCGACACGAGGCGACTGGAAGCACTCGTGGATCAGCAGATCTGCGCCCTGAGCTGCTTCGACTACGTACCGACATGGACGCGTGTCACCGGAGAACACCACTTTCAATCCCGCGTACTCGATCTTGTAGCCCACTGCACCGTTGAGGGCGTGGATCACCGGGAAGCTGGAAATCGTCACCCCATTGCGTTGATACACCGTGTCGGGGCGGTCATATGGCAATTCGTGTGGGATCGCCGCAGTGCCACTTGTGGCCTTCAGGCCGCGGAAGGAGCGGGTATCCCACGCCAATGCTTTCGTCATGTGGTCAACGAACGCGGCCAGGCCCAGTTCAGGCTCGTCGGACCCGCCGCCCCAGATCTCCACCGGGTCTATTCGACCTATCTTGGCGAGGCTTCCGAGCAGGCCGGGCATATCCCCGATGTGATCGGCATGAAGGTGCGACAGGAATACCTTTGAAGTACCCGTTACTGGGAGGTGCAGTCCGGTGAAGTTCATCAGCGCACCCGAACCGATGTCGAAGAGGAAGAAGTCCCGTTCCGGGTTGCCGACCTCGATCACGAGAGATCCTGACGCCTGGGACTTGCGCGGCCAAGGGTCCCCGCTTCCGATGATCGTCACCCGCATCTCTCCTTCGGGAAGCGGCTCTGACCCTGCCACGTAGACATCGCCATACGACACGGAGGGAGTTCCGACAACCGGTCGGTCCGTCAGCGGCCTCGCGTCATCCATAACCTGGCTCCTTCCTGAGGAACGTCGAATAGCGATGAGTATGACACCACCCCCGGGCACGGCGTAGGGTGACGTTGGGCCACGAGAGAGCAGGAGGCGCCAATGCAGTTCACCCAACACATCGTTTTCTATGCATCCGACGAGGAGGCGGTGAAGTCGCTCGTAGAGGAATGGGAGAATGACGGCTCGACCGACGCGCCCGGTTTCCTCGGGGGCCGTCTGCTCCGGTTCCGGGACAAGCCCGGGCGCTACGTGCTCCAGGCGGACTTCGACTCCTGGGAGTCGGCGGAAGCCAACAACGACCGACGCGAGACCGAAGAGTGGTCACAGAGACTCAGCAAGCTCATCGACGGCGAGCCGAAATACGAGAACCTCGACGTGCTCGCCGACTTCGGAGTTTGAGGTACCACCCACTCACCACCGGCTGGAGGTTCGGTACGATCGAGCACCCGATTGGAGTACCAGCCGCCTCCAAGGAGTGTTGGGCCGGTGAACTGATGGAAATCGACGGTTTCACGGTGGAGGCACTGACCCCAGCCCGCTTCGACGACCTGGGTGCCGTTCTCGGCGAGGGTGGCATCGGTGGCTGCTGGTGTATGTACTGGACGACGCGCACGACCGCCGAGTGGCGGGAGAACTGCAGGGGCGGTAGCACCGCTCCGAACAAGTCGGGCATGCTCGATCTGGTAGCGGTCGGCCCTCCGCCAGGGCTGGTTGCCTACGACGATGGCGAGCCGGTTGCCTGGTGCCGGGTGGTGGCACGATCCACCCTGCCAGGACTCGAGCGATCGACCCACTTCAAGACCGACCTCGACATCGAGGGAGTGTGGTCGTTGCCTTGTTTTGTGGTCCGCAAGGAACACCGCAGGCGCGGTCTCACCGAAACCCTCATCAAGGCGGCAATGTCGTTTGCCGCCGATCATGGCGCGACCGCGCTCGAGGGCTACCCATGGGAAACGACCCGCGATGAGGCGCCAATGTCGATCTATACCGGGGTGGCCTCGACCTTTGAGCGACTCGGGTTCCAAGAGGTGCAACGGAGGGCGCCGCACAAACCGATGATGCGGCTCGAACTCGAGGCCTGACCACGAAGCCATCTGCCGGCTCAACTGCTGAACCCCCGGGCCCGGAACCCGGGCCGGCAACCGGTACGCTCTGAGAATGGCACCAACGGCTACGGCCGACGCGGTTATTTGTGGTGCAGGCATAGCTGGTGTCAGCACCGCCTACTTCCTGGCGGTCCATGAGGGGATGAGCGACCTGGTTCTGTGCGACCCGCGCCCTCCTCTGACCCTCACCAGCGACAAGTCCACCGAGTGCTACCGGAACTGGTGGCCGGACCCGTCGATGGTGTCGTTCATGGGTCGGTCGATCGATCTTCTCGAAAACCTGTCCGATGAGAGTGGCAACGCCTTCAATCTGGGCCGGCGCGGCTACCTCTACGTCACCGGCGGGGGTACGGCTCAGCTGGTGACCGCAGCCGCTCAGATCTCAGACGCCGGAGCCGGGTCGGTTCGTGTCCACACAGGATCGAGCGATGACCCGTCGTACGTGGCGGCAGAGCCTGAAGGATGGGCGACCCATCCCGATGGTGCCGATGTGTTCGCAGCTTCGGAACCGTTGACCGAGCATTTCCCGTACCTCACCGGCGCGGCCCGGGGTGCGACCCATGTCCGCAGGGCCGGTTGGTTCAGCGCCCAACAGCTCGGAGCCTGGATGCTGGATCGGGCCAGAGAGCGGGGACTCGCGCTGCGCCGCAGCCGGATCGTCGAAGTGGATGTGGACAAGGATCGAGTCACCGGTGTGCGCCTTGACAACGGGACCCGTATCGCCACCGGGGTCTTCATCAACGCCGCAGGGCCCATGGCCCAAGGTGTCGCCGCAATGACCGGTGTCGACCTGCCGATGCACAACGAGGTGCACTTGAAGCTGGCCTTCAGAGACTCCCTTGGGGCGATCCCACGGGACGCCCCGATGCTCATCTGGACCGACCCGCAGCGGCTCAACCTGAGCGACGAGGAACGCAGGTTGTGCGTCGAAGAGGGCCGCACCGACCTGCTGGGAGAGATGCCGGCAGGATGCCACTGTCGGCCGGAGGGCGGAGTCGACTCACAATGGGTGCTCGGGCTGTGGGAGTACCACCGGGACGTGCGGGAGCCGGTGTGGCCGCTGCCGACCGATGGGTTGTACGCCGACACCGTGCTGCGCGGCCTGGCAACGATGGTCCCCGCAATCGCCGCCTACCTCGAGGACCCACCGCAGTCCGTCGTCGACGGCGGCTACTACACCAAGACCACAGACAATCTGCCGCTGATCGGCCCGGCTGGGCCAACCGGCTCCTATGTGTGTGGAGCCCTCTCCGGCTACGGCGTGATGGCGGCGTCGGCTGCGGGGGAGCTTGCCGCGGCGTATGCAACCGGATCCGCCCTCCCCGACTATGCACCAGCGTTCCATCCCGGCCGGTACGACGACCCGGCGTACCGCGAGCAGGTTGCTGGGGCGATCGACACCGGTCAGATCTGACCGGAGCGCGGCCGACCCACCAATCGATGGCGGTGAAGGGTTGGGTGGCGTCGGAACGGTGGCGTGTCGAAGCTGAGTAACAGCGACCGGCCGAGCCGGCGGCGGCACGGTGCGACCAGCTGGGAGGGATCCGCCGCCTATTCGTATCCGGCCGCCGTGGCCAGCTCGGTTGCCATCGTCGACCGGTCTGCAGCGGCAAGCCGCTCGAGGAGATCCCACGCCGCCGCCTCCGAGACCACGTGGTGCGGGTTGGCGGCGCCGTGATGCGCCGACATCACCACCGAGGTTGCCAGCCGAGCGGAGATGAGATCCATCAGGGCATGTGCTTCTTCGTCCGTCACCGCCACGACCTCGGTGAACCCGTGCAGCAACGAGACCGCCACCGACACCGGATCATCCTGATCGAGCATCGCGTACGCCGCCGCGATGGCGGCCTCGCCGATGCGTATCGAGCGCACCGTGTCTCCGACGTCGATGACGCCGACCACCTCTCCGTTCTCGACCAGCACGTTGTCGTCGCTGAGATCGTTGTGGATCATCTGCTGAGGAAGCTCATCCATGTCGACGGCCTCGATTCGCTGCGACACAAGGTCCAGGATCGTCCTTCGTCGCCGATCGCCAACCGCAGGGGTGTATTGGGAAATGACGTCACCGGCGCGACGCAGATCCCACTCCGTACGCCGGTCTGCGGCGGGATGCTCCATGTCGGCCAGTGCGGCGACGATCCCTCCGGCTGTGCGTCCGATCGACGCCACCGCTGAGGGCGGCCTACCCGCGGCTGAGAAGGTCCTCCCCGGTACCCAGGTGAGCACCCTGGCCAGTGAGCCGTCCGCCAATCCGACGACCATCTCGCCACTCAGCGCCGCTATCGGCTCGGGCACACGCAAGCGGCGCACGGTGCCGAGGGTCTCCAACACCCGGTTTTGCAGATCGAGGACTTCGGGATCGGTACCAGCCGGACTCACCTTCAGCGTGTAGCTGCGGCCGTCCTCAGCTTTCAGGCGCGCGTTGCTATCGGAGTATCCGGGCAGCGGGTGAGCATTGGCGATGATCCCGAATTGTTCGGACGCGATCGCTTCAAAGTCGGTCGCCATCACCGGTCACGATACCGAGCCGGCCGATACAGCAAGCCCCACACGCGACTCTCGGTGCCAGCCGGCGACTTGCGATTGCCACGAATCCCCTGGAGACTCCGGCCTATGGATCGCTTCAGTCAGCGTCGCCAGGAGTTCATGGACCGCATCGGGCACGACATCGCCGTCGTGCCCGGCGGCAACGAGACCGCCAGGAACGACGATGTTCACCACCCGTTTCGCCAGTCGTCCGATTTCTTCTTCCTTACCGGGTTTCCTGAGCCAGACGCAGTGGCGCTTTTCGACCCGACCCACCCGGACCCGTACGTACTGTTCGTGCGGCCCAGGGATCTGGAAATGGAGGCATGGAACGGGCTGCGGGCAGGCGTCGACGGAGCCATCTCCGACTACGGCGCCGACGCCGCCTATCCCATTGACGAACTGGCCAAGGTGCTGCGCGACCGATTCCGGGGAAGAGAGGCCCTCTGGTACAACCTCGGCGGATCCATTGATGACAAAGTGCTCACCGCGGCCCGCAAGGCCCGCGGCTACCACCTCCGCACCGGTGACACGGTCCCCACCGCTATCCGCAACGCCGCCGCGGTCCTCAGCGAGATGCGGCTGATCAAAAGCAACGACGAGATCGCCGCGTTGCGCGAGGCGTGCCGGGTATCGGCTGAAGGCCATGCAGAAGCAATCCGCTTCGCCACGCCGGGTTTGTCCGAGCATGACGTGCAGACTGCAATGGAGTTCACCTTTCGGTCGCATGGGGCGGTACGCGAGGCCTACCCCTCGATCGTGGCCTCGGGCAATAATGCTTGCATCCTTCACTACACGGAGAACGATCGTGAGATGGAGGACGGGGATCTGCTCCTCGTCGACGCTGCCGCCGAGATCGGTCACCTCTCCGCCGACGTCACCCGCACCTTCCCGGTCAACGGCACCTTCACACCCCCGCAGCGGGCCATCTACGACCTCGTCCTGGCCGCCCAGGAAGCGGTGATCGATGCCTGCAAGCCGGGGCTGCTGTATTCCGAGATGCATGACATCGCGGTCGCGACCCTTACCGAAGGGATGGTTGATCTCGCCTTGCTGCCAGGCCCCGTAGACGACGCCATCGCCTACGGGTGGTATCGCCAGTTCTATTTCCACGGCACCGGCCACTGGCTCGGCATGGACGTCCACGATGCCGGGGCGTACCGGGTCGAGGGCAAGGGCCGTCCTCTCGAGCCCGGGATGGCGTTCACGGTTGAGCCCGGCATCTACGTTGCAAGAGACAAAGCCACGATTGAGCTGCACAACGAGCCGTTCGACGCCGACGAAGAGCGAGACCTCGCCTATCTCGAGGGTGCGGCCGAAGCGAAGCGCATCATCGCCGAGCGCAAAGAGGCGGCAGCCGCCGTATCGCACCAGGTGCCTGAGCAGTTCCTGGGCATCGGTGTTCGCATCGAGGACGACATGCTCGTCACCAACAACGGCGTGGAGAACCTGACACGCGGCGTGCCCGTCGATCCCGACGAGATCGAGGCGTTAGCCGGCGAGCGAGCGACGGTTCCCCACCCCGCCTGAGCTCGGTGGCGGAACCTCAGCGGGTAGAGGCTCTCCGCGAAGACCTGCGATCACGTTCTCGGCCGCCAGCTCGGCCATCGCGGCCCTGGTCCGCTCCGTCGAGGAGCCGAGATGCGGGATCACGAAGCAATTCTCGAGATGGAGCAGCGTGTGATCGGGTGGAGGAGGCTCCGGATCGATGACATCGATGCCGGCTGCGGCGATCTCGCCGGTACGCAGGGCGACGATCAGCGCTTCGCTGTCGACGATCGGCCCGCGTGCGATGTTGACGAGGGTTGCCGTGTGCTTCATCGCTCGCAATGCCGCAGCGTCGATCATCCCCCTCGTTTCCTCGGTCAGCGGCACCGCGACGATGACATGATCTGATTCGCGAAGCAGCTCGGGAAGCGTGACGTAGTGTGCCCCGAGATCCGCTTCAGCCAGTGCCTGACGATGGCGAGCGGCGTAGAGCACACTCATGCGGAATCCAGTCGCCCTCCGTGCCACTGCCCTGCCCACCCGCCCAAAGCCGATGAGGCCGAGTGTGCTGCCGTAGACGTCATGGCCCAATAACAGCCTGGGCTCCCACTCGTCCCATTTTCCCCGCCTCACATACTCGAGACCGCCCCGGAACCGCCGAGCGGCGGCGAGCATCAAACCGAAGGCGGTGTCGGCGGTGGTCTCAGTGAGGACGTCCGGTGTGTGTCCGACGGGGATGCCCCGTTCGTGACAGACCACGAGGTCGATGTTGTCGACACCGACCGCCATGTTGGAGATGACGACGAGGCGCTTGGCGGTATCGATCAAGGGGCGATCGACACGATCGTTGAGCATGGTGTACAGAGCATTGGCCCGCGGCGCCTGCTCCTCGAGCACATGGCGGGGAATGGGTGTGTCCTCCTTCCACACCCATACCTGGCCTGCGGAACGGAGCATGTCGAGAGCGTCCCCCGGTGGTCTGCGGGTGACGACGATACGCATGTCGGCTGTCAGGCCCCGCGAAGGCTCTTCCTGAAGCCTTCGAGAGAACCAACGACCTTTGAGGCGTCCTCGCCCATGCTGGGCAGCTTGGCCGACTTGCGTTCGTAGCGGGTCCGCCCCCGCGTCGTGTCTTCGTCATCGGCGACTTCGGCCGTGCCTTCGTCGTCGTCATCGTCATCGTCATCGTCATCGTCGGAAAGCTCCTCATCGCGAGCACGGTCGGCTTCTTCCTGTTCGGCGGCCTCCATCTCAACGATGCGCTGTGCCAGCTTGTCAGAAGCAACCTTCTGGTCGGTGGATATCCGGTCCATCTCGGCTCGCCGTCCCTCAAGCTCCGCGGCGTCTTGGTCGGCGGCTTTGCGCGTTTCTTCGGCCTCCGCCTTCTGCTGCTCTGCGATCGCGGTGGCCTCGGCTGCGGCAGCCTGCATCAGTTCCACCTCGGTCTCGGCCTCTTCGGTCATGCGCTGCGACTCGGTGGCGACGTCGGACCGCATCCGCTCACCCTCCTCGTAGGCGTTGCTGAGCGTTTCCTCTGCCTGCTTGACGATGTTGTCGACGGCTTCGATCCGTTCCTCGGCTTCGGCGGCATTGCCGGCGAGGATCACCTCACGCTCTTCAGCAGCATCGACCGATGACTCGGCATCGGTGAGCGCCTTCGCCGCACGCTGCTCGGCTTCCGCTGCCTCGGTCAGGCGGTATTCGATCTGCTCGACCACCTCGCCCGCCATGGCGTTGAGAGCCTTGTTGGCCTCCTCCACGGTGGAGGCGACGTATACATCCGCCCGTTTTCGAATCGCTTCCGCCTCCCCGCGGGTGGCTTCGGCCTCCTGGTCGGCCTGGGCTCGAATCAACAGCGCCTCATCCCTGGCCTTATCCGATTCCTCCCCTGCAGCGTTACGAGCGGATTCGGCTTCGTCATGAAGACGGCGGGCGTCGGCCACGATCTCATCTGCCTGGGCTTCGGCGACCCGCACCGACGCATCCGTCGCATCGTCGACCCGGTCGCCGTGCGACTCGACTTCGACTGGGACTTGATCAGCGCGCGGCTCGTCCAGCTGCGCCCTCAGCTGCTCTGCCTCGGCCTGGAGACGATCGACCTCGACGGAGACCTCGGCGAGCTCGGCGCCGGTCCGCTCTTCAGCCGCAACAACATCGGTTTCTCGCTGTTTCAGCTCCGCTGCCAACTGATCGAGCTCCTTGCTGCGCTCCGCTGCGACCTTCTCGGCGTTGGACTGTGCCGTGTCGGCATCGGCACCCAGCTTCTCGGAGTAGTGGGCCGCATCCTCCTCGACTTGGCGACGGGCCTCCTCGCCTTGCTCTTTGATCCCGGCAAGGACCGCCTGGACCCGCTCTTCGGCGTCCGCCACCAGCTCATCCGCCTGGCGCCGGGCGGCTGACTCCTTCCGCGCCGCCTCCAACCGGTCGCGGTCGGCCTGCTCACGTGCCCGGTTCGCCTCGTCGCGAACGCCGGCCGCGGTGGCCTCAGCTCTCTCGACGATTTCATCGGCCTGGGTCTGCGCCGAGGCCTGCAGCTGCGCTGCCAGATTCGCTCCCGCCGCCTCAGGGGCATCGAGCAGGGCAACGCGCTCGGAGAGACCAGCCTTGAGTGCTTCGGATTCCTCGACATTCTTTGTGGCCTTCTGCACCAGCGCGGCGGCCTCTCCCCGCCCGTCCTGGATCAAGCGCTCGGCCTCGGCCGTTGCCGCTTCGAGGATCGATTCCTCGGTGACCGAGGCTGTTGTGGCCTGGGCGGCTTCAATCATGCGGCGCGCCTCTTCCTGTGCGTCTGCGATGACTCCAGCCGCGGCCACTCCCTGGTCGGCGCGGGCCTTTTCGATCTGGGAAAGGATCTCATCGCGTTCGTGGCGTAGGCCCTCGACGTTCTCCGACAGCTCGGTAGGTGTGGCCTGCGCCGCGGCAAGCGCGTTGGTGAGCTGGGTGACCTCGCCGGCGAGACGGTCTCGCTCGGTGACCAGTGCTGCGGTGTCCCCGCTGCCGGCGATCACCGCAGTCACCTCGGCAGCTCTGCGATCCGCGTCGGCGATGATCTCCGCGGCGCGACGTTCGGCGTCGGTAAGGAGCGCGGCTGCGGCTTCGTCGACATCGGCCGGAACCTTGGCGCTGGACTCGATGGCGGCGGCCCGCTCCCTAGCGTCGGATTCGATCTTCTCGGCCTGGAGCCTGGCTCGCTCGAGCACACGGTCCTTGGCGTCGAAGACCGCGATCATGGCCTCGTCGACCTCACTCTTGGAGTCGTCCGCCTCGGCGATGGCCAGGCGCGCCTTGGTCTGTTCCGCCCACTTTTCCAGCTCACGGAAGTTGGCCTCGATCTCAGCCAGGAAGGCCTTTACTTCCTTCTTGTCGTATCCCTTGCGGGTAATCGAGAACTCGCGTTTGTCCAGAGCTTCCGGAAGATCCGGTGAACCTTTCGTCACGGACGGTTTATCGGTCATCGCGGCGATCCGCTTGAAGGCTAAGCATCGTAACGGGAATCACTGAATCCGCCCAGAGGCTCCGCAAAATAGGGCGCGATCCGGTCTGTGTCGAAAACGTCACCTGCGGAGCCGTGGCCCAAGCGGCCCGCCGCGCAGCGGCAAGAGCGGAAAAAACGGCGCTCCGCAAAA
>Ga0114950_10002554_pt1 | contig 13958 bp, 13 predicted proteins | sample N075metaG_FD_83503 | JGI IMG/M metagenome (GOLD analysis project Ga0114950, IMG submission 83503) | Deep subsurface microbial communities from Kermadec Trench to uncover new lineages of life (NeLLi) - N075 metaG | ecosystem: Environmental > Aquatic > Marine > Ocean trench > Sediment | place...
CGCGTTGCGTTTGCCGATGCGCGCCATCCAGCTCTGGAAGCTCTCGTTGGGCTCGCGTCCCTGGACGTAGCCCTCAGTGAGCGCCTCGACCGCTTCGGGAATCGCCTTGCTCGGAACCGAGCCGACGGCAAGGCCGTAGCTGCCCGCGTTTTCGGTCCACTGCCCCCCCAGGATCACCTGGAAGTGAGGAACCGTGCGGCCGTCGATCTTTCGGCTGTTGCCATAGAAGCCGATGTCGGCCACGTGGTGCTGGCCGCAGCTGTTGAAGCAGCCCGAGACCTTGATCTTCAGGTCCTTGATGGCCTGGGGCAGCGACGCCGACTTCGCGCTGAGTCGTTTGCGCAGCTCACCGGCCAAACCACGGCTGGAGGCGATTCCGAGCTTGCAGGTGTCGGTGCCGGGGCACGACGTCACGTCGACGATGCTGCCAGCGCCAGGCGACGCAAGACCGGCCGCATCCAGCTCTTCGTAAAGCACCGGCAGATCCTCAGTGCTCACGAAGCGAAGCACCATGTTCTGCTCCACGGTGGTGCGGATATTGTCGCCCGAGTACTTGCGGGCGATCTCGACCAGCGCCCGGGTCTGGTTGGACGTCATGTCGCCCAGGGGAAGCGAAATCGTCACCAGCGCATATCCCTCCTGGCGCTGGTGGTAGATGTTGGTGGAGTACCAGGTATTGAAGGCGTTGGAACGCTCGCCGGGCGGAAGCGGTGCGGGCAGACGCGCCGGATCTCCCTGCGTCCGCGGCATGTCGTCGAGGAACGCCGTGTGACGCGGATCGTGGGGAATCGTCTTCTTCTCTTCCTCGACCAGACGCCGGAACTCTTCTATCCCGAGCTTGGCAACCAGGAACTTGATGCGGGCCCGACCGCGGTTCTTCTTCACGCCAAGACGTGCGAAGACCCGGGCCACCGCCTGCATCTCCTTCAGAAACTCCGCTTCGGGAGTGAACTCGCTCAGCACCTTGGCCTGGTGGGGTACGGGGCCGAGACCACCGCCGACCACGACCTTGAAGCCGCGCTTGCCGTCCTTCTCGAGCGCGAGCCAACCACCATCGTGCAATTGGATCAGACCGCACGCCTCATGCTCACAGCCGGAGAACGCGGGCTTGAACTTGCGGCCGAAATCCTGGACGTCCGGGTGACCGAGCATGAACTCCATCAAAGCGCGGGCATACGGCGAGACGTCGAACGTCTCGGTCTTGCAGACTCCGGCGCGCGGGCAGGCCGTCACGTTCCGGACCGAGTTTCCGCAGGCTTCGCGAGTGGTGATTCCCACGGCCGCCAAGCGCCGCATCATGTCCGGCGTGTCTTCGATGTGGACGTAGTGGAGCTGAAAGTCCTGGCGCGTGGTGACGTGCAGGATTCCGTCGGAGTATTCCTCGGCGCAGTCGGCGAGCACCTCGAGCTGCTCGGGAGTCACGCCGCCACCCGGAATCTTGATGCGCTGCATGCCGGGCGCATCCCAGAGGGTTTCGGGGCCCTTGGTGGGCAGGTCAGCGAAGGCCAGGGTGGATTCGGTGATGCCGTCGTGGCGCTGACCGTTGTCGTAGCGCTGACCGTAGACGCCGCGACGCAGCCGCGTCTCCGCGAAGACCTTTTCGTCGAGCCCTCCCTGGCTGCGGAGCTGGAGCTGGCTCTCGAAATCGTCGATCTCGCTGGCCCAACCGGGATCGATCTGGCCGGCAAGCTGCTGTTTCCAGCGGAGGGGACTCGACATGAGATCTGGCTCCTACAAGGCCGCGGGGATCGGCTCTCCCGGGCCTGCGAAAATCTGGAACGTCGGATGGTACTGCCACCCGCGGCATCCGCAGCAGACCCCCAAGGCGGCCTGGCAGCGCGTGGCTTCGGAGCCTGACGCCCCGCTGGGAAAATTCCAGACTAACTCATCGTAGATTTGTCGTCTAATTCCAGACTCCCTGACTCGACTATTGAGTATGCAACCCACACGCTTCTGCTCCGATGCGTCACAGCGCGTAAGGTGACAGCCGTCCACCGACCTAGCCGACTTCGTGATCCTCCAGGATTCGTGGAGCAGCCGGCCACCCGCCATGGGAGACTCGGTGGAGGCGGGCCAGAAGTTCTTCGAATTAGGGAGTGTCATGGCTGGAATCTTGAGTGAGACAACGCGTGCCCTGGTGGACGGCGTCAAGGCGCTGCTGCCCTTGTCCCTCCGTGACCTCGAAGAGGAGGTCCGGGGGAGGCTCGCGCGGGCCCCACTCCAGCTGAATGAGTACGGATTCGATCCGTACGGATTCAATCTCGAGATTGCCTGCAAGATCCTGGTGCCGTCGGCCGTACTGTATCGGTACTACTTCCGCGTCGACACCTTCGACATCGACCGCGTGCCCGAGGGCCGGCTGCTCCTGATCGGCAACCACTCGGGACAGTTCGCCTACGATGGCGCAATGCTCTCGGTGTCGATGATGCTCGAGGCCGAGCCGCCGCGGCTCATCCGCGGTATGGGCGAATACTTTCTGTGGAAGCTCCCGTGGGTCGGGACCATCGCGGCTCGCACCGGCCAGATGGTCGGCACTCCCGAGAACTGCGCCGGCATGCTCGAAGCAGACGAGTGCGTGATGGCCTTTCCGGAAGGAGCACGGGGTGCAAACAAGCCCTTCAGCAAGCGCTACCAACTCCAGCGCTTCGGCCAGGGTTTCATGCGGCTGGCGCTTCAAACCAACACGCCGATCGTGCCGGTCGGCATCATCGGCGCCGAAGAACAGCAGCCCGGTATCGCCAACTTCGAAACACTCGGCCGTGCCCTGGGATTGCCGTCCCTTCCGATCACGCTGACGTCTCCCTGGTTCGGCATCCTCGGACCGGTCATGGCGCTGCCCACCAAGTACCGCATCTATTTCGGTGAGCCGCTCAGCTTCGAAGGCGATTCCAACGAAGAAGACGAAGCCATCCAGGAGCGCGTCGAAGTCGTGAAGCAAGCCATGCGCAAGCTGATCGACCGCGGACTGCGCGAGCGCACCGGTATCTTCAGCTAGCGGCTAGCCGCCTACTCCGCATAGCCCAAGGCGCGCAACTGCTCTCCGAGCTCAGCCGCGGGCGGGCCAATCTTATCGGCCGCCGGAAAGTTCGGAGCGTGCCGCTTGAGCCCCCACAGCGTTCCGTTGATCCGTCCCGACTCCTCGACGGTCGGCGCGCGTGGCCGTCGCTCGCCGGGATCCTGCTTCAGGTCGTAGACCTGGAGCGAATCGGTCAGGCGATCGCGCACGATCTTGGTGTCCCGGCCCACCACGGCCGTATCCCAGTGGCCGCAACAGCGTAGCTCGGCGAACACCCAGCGATCGTCGAGAACGGTCGGATCGCGCATGGCCTCCACCAGGCTGACGCCCCGCCCCACGGCGGGTGGCCCCGGCGCTTCGAGTCCCGTGAGTTCGAGCAGGGTCGGAGCCACGTCAATGATCGACGCCGGTCCGGGACGCCGGACACCGCGCGGAACGCCCGGCCCACGGAACAGCAGCGGAATCCGCAAGGCCTCGACGTGGAGATCCTGCTGGTGCCCCTTCACCCCGTGTTCGAAGAAGGCATCGCCGTGATCGGAGGTCAGGACCACGAGCGTCGAGCTGCCGATCCCCTGGGCGTCGAGTTGATCGAGCAAACGACCGACGAGCACGTCCGTGTAGCCGATTTCGCCGTCGTACAAGGCGATCAAGTGCTCCAGATCGCGGGGATCCATCTTGCGACGAATGGCCGGGTTGCGCAGGAAGTTCCGGCCGTTCATGTCGCCCACATAGTTGGGATCGAACCGCTTCTCCCAGGGAACGGGCGGCGCGTAGTCGAAGTGCACGTCCCAGAAGTGGACGAAGAGAAACGCCGGGCCATCCCGGTGGTCGGAGAGCCATTGGGTCGCGCGGCGCAGCACGCAGGCGCCGTTCTCATCGCCATGGCTCGCCCGGTTGAGCTCGCCAATCCCCTTCGCCTGGAACGCCTCGTCCAAGAAGCTCATGCAGTTCAAATAGTCGTCGAAGCCCCTGGCGAGTCCGTAACGCGGGTGCAGGTACGGCCCACTCACTACCGCACCCGTCGCCCAGCCCGCGGCCGCGAAACGCTCGGCCAGCGTTGGCAGATCCTTCGAAAGGGAGTGCGCGTGGTCCAGCACTCCGTGCAGGGAACCGACGAGGCCCGTGAACAGGGCGGCGTGGGCGGGAAGCGTCCACGTGGTCGAGCTCTGAGCCTGCTCGAAAAGGGTTCCGTCCGATGCCAGACGATCGATGTTCGGGCTCGTGGCGCGGTCATATCCGTAGCTGCCCAGATGGTCCGCACGAAGACTGTCGATGGAGATGACGACGACGTGTGTCGGCCCCGACCCACCGCAACCGACCCAAAGGCCGCCCAACAGCGCTGCAAGCCAGCGAATTCGCACGAGTGGAAAGCTAGCGGAACCCGGCTCACTCGCTGAACTTCGGGATCACCTCGCGTCCGAAGCGACGCAGGGAATCGCAAATGTCGTCATGCTTCAGGCTTCCGGCCTGGACCAACAGGATCATCATGTCGACCCCCTGGGACTCGTACCAGCGGATCGACTCGATGCAGCGCTCGGGACCGCCAACGATGGCCGAGTGGCGATCGACGAGTTCCTTCAAGTTGCGCTGCTTCATGCCCTCCTGCTCGAGACGCTCGCGATACCAGGCATGGCTGGCATCGGGCCCGAGACCCGCGAGCGAGGCATAAACGGCTTCGACGAGATTCGTGTACCAGCAGATCGGCTCCTCGGCGATCTGGGTGGCGTGCGCATCGTCCTCGCCGCAGGACATGGCCGTGAAGGCGGCGAACTGTTCATTGATGAACGATCCGACGGCTTCGCGCGCTTGATGGCGTCGCGATAGCTCTGGACCTTCTTGTCCATACCGACCGGGTCCTACATCGAAAAGTGCATGAATCCGAGACCGCGCTCACCGGCCATCACGGCCGAGTCCGGCTGGGTGCCTGACATCCAGAGCGGCGGATGGGGCTGCTGGTACGGCTTGGGCAGCACGTTGCGCGGCGGCATCTGGAATGTGGGCGAGTCCCACGAGAATTCCTCCTGGGTCCACATCTTGGGAATCATCTGGAGCGCCTCGTCCCACTGGTCTCTTGTGTCGGCGGGATCGATACCGAAACCCTGGAGTTCGATGGCCGAAGCCGAGCGCCCCGTCCCGAACTCCAGGCGACCCTTGCTCATGATGTCGAGCACGGCGGCCATTTCGGCCGCCCGGATCGGGTTGTTGTAGTTGAAGGGAAGCAGGCGCACGCCGTGACCGATGCGGATCTTCGAGGTGTGCTGGGCCACGGCCGAGAGCCAGACCTCCGGAGCCGATGCCACCGAGAACTGGTCGAGGAAGTGGTGCTCGACGGACCAGACCGTGTGGAAGCCCGCCTCCTCGGCAATCTTCACCTGCTCGAGGGCCTGCCAGAAACAGTTGTAGATGGAGTCCTCCTGCCAGGGACGGGGGCATTCCATTTCGTAGAGCAATGCGAATTTCATGTTCTTCCTCGGTCGACTCGGTGATCTCAAGAGATACAGTAGACAGTAATCATTTACCTTAGTATGGATTTGGCGTTGGACACCAACACACGACGGTGGTTCGCGATCGTTCCCATCCGCGAAAATGCCTGATCGCCTCGAACACGCAGGAGGAAACCGATGCCGGTCAAGCTCGCCCTGGTCGGGTGTGGGGCCATCAGCGAATGGCACCGGATGGGTCTCGAGTCGGTGCCCGAGATCGAGATCACGGCCGCGGTCGACGTCGATCGGGCACGTGCCGAGGCCGTCGCCGAGAAGACCGGGGCGACGGTCTTCAGCTCACTCGATGCAGCCCTCGAAGCGGGCGACTTCGATGCCGTCGACCTGATGCTGCCCCACCACCTCCACGAAGCGCTGGCGATCCAAGCGTTGGACGCCGGCAAGCATGTGCTGCTCGAGAAGCCGATGGCTCCAAGCGTAGAAGCCTGCGACCGGATCCTGGCTGCGGCCGCAAAGTCCGACCGGGTGTTCATGATCGGCGAGAACGCCCAGTACTGGCCCGAGATCCTGATCGTTCGGGATCTGATCGAAGCCGGCGCCATCGGAGACGTCGTTACGGCTCGCGTCCAGCTCTTCTTCCCGCCGATGCCCGCCTACTACGGCGGGGACAAACCGTGGCGTATGGAGCGGGCCGCCGCGGGCGGCGGTGTCAGCATGGACACCGGGTCGCATTACATCCGCCCGCTGCGAATCTGGCTGGGCGAGATCGATTCCGTGGTTGCGGCAATGGAACGCCCTTATCAACAGATGGAGGCCGAGTCGTTGGCCCGCGCCCTCTTCCGCTTCCAGTCGGGTGTCGTCGTCTCCTTCGACCTGCTGCTGACGCCGGCCCCAATGGCGCCCCAGGACATGTTCCGCATCACGGGCAGCGAAGGCGAGATCACCCTCGGCGCACGGGTGAAACTCTATGACGCGGACCACCGCCGCGGCACGGTCGTCCGCGAAGACGAGCCGCAGGGTTACATGCTGTCCTACGCCGGCCAGTTCGCGGACTTCGCCAGAGCCGTCCTCGATGGCAAGCCACTCGAGGCCGGACCGGAGGTCGCCGTCGGCGAACTCCGCACCGCGCTTGCCATGGAACGCTCGGCGAAAACTCTTCGCTGGGAAAAGGTCTGGGACTAGCTCATCTGCGAGGTGAGCTGCACCATGTCGAAGGAGTCGCGCCAGGTCGTGAGCTTGCCGTCAGCGTCCACTTCGAACCTGCCCATCACGGGCAGCTCCACGGGCATGCCGCCGATGCGGAGGCGGTCGAGGCGCTCGCTCCACTGAGCCGATTCAGCCGATTCGCGCTCGGGATGCGCGCTGATCTGGGGGTACACGTCTTTCGCCTGAATCTCCTACGACCCGCTCAGCCGCGTGGGTAGAGGATCATCTGCGTGCAGCGGAAGAGTGCAATGATGTGGCCGGTGGATTCGTTGCTGACCTCCACATCCCACACCTGGGTCGTGCGGCCGACATGAACCGGTCGGGCGCAACCCACCACGCGCTGACCCACCTTGGCGCTGCCCAGAAAGTTTGTCTTCAGCTCGATGGTCGTGAAGCTTGCGGCCTCTTCGGGCATGTTGAGCGGTGTCCCGCACGCGCACAACCAGTCTGCCAGCGTGATCACCACAGGCGCCCACAGGAAGCCAGTTCCCGCGACTACCTCTTCGGTTACCTCGAGATGGCCCCGCACCTCGTCGGCCTCGCAGACCGTCACCTCGATCCCGACACTGCCGGGATGCTTGGTTTGGGCGAATTCATTCAATTCTGCGACTCGTTCTGCGGACATGGCACCTCCCGACGTCCGGTTGCTCACGCAAGACTGGCAAGAGACGTGAACATCCGTCGACGCTTACGGCGCGGCTTCGACATCGCCCAGGTAGCCAAGCTCACGGAGCCGACGTTCGGTCTCGGAATCGATCGGAATCGGCGTCAACCTGGCGCGAGGCGGCTCGTGCAGCACGGCGTCGAGTTGCTGGCGAAGCCGCGCGAGCAGCTCGGTGTCCGGGTCCGTTTCGGGGCGCCCTTCGATCGCGCCATCGATCCCCACGCGATAGAGCCTCTCGGTTCCATCCTCAAGATCGAGAATCAGCTTCCACTCCCCTTCCGAGATGGCCTTGCGGTCGGCGAGCTCCGACACAAGGCCGGTCACGGGCGCCGGCGGAGGAACGTGCCCGGGAGCCGTGTAGAGGCTCACACCGCCAATCACGTCCGGAATCGGGATGTCCTGGCCCCGCAGAAGCGTGGGCAGCACATCCCGGGCATGCACACCGCGATCGACACGCCCAACTCCAAAGCGATGGGGATTCCAGAAGATGGCGAAGACGTTGACCAGCTCGTTGTAGAGCGTGGTTCCGTGGCCGAGCCCGCCGTGCTCATGGAACTCGTCGCCATGGTCCGACGTAATCACCCAGGTGGTATCGCAGTTCAGTCCGGCGCCTTCGGCGAACTGCATGAGTTCACCCAGGTGGCCATCCATGTAGTAGATGCGTGCGTCGTAGTGAGCGCGGGTCTTCTCGAGATCGGCCGGCGACAAATCCGGCGCGGGTCCGTTTCTGTACTGAAGCTGGCCCTCTTCCGGGATTTCGAACGGCAACGGGCCCCGTGACGTTCCGCTGTAGGGATTGTGGACGTCCAGGTAGTGGAGATAGAGGAAGGTCCGCTCGTCGGGATGCTGGCCCAGAATGCGCTCTGCCTCCCGGTTGATGTGCGCCCCGTCCCGACTCGTGAACTCGACGTACTCAGCGAAGCCCTGGGCAAACCCGTGCGCCTTGGAGAGCCAAGGGTTCGCCACGATTCCGGCCGTGTAATAGCCGGCCGCCGCAAAATACTCGGCGACGGTGGTGATCTCGTCTGCGAGCCGCGGAAACACATTCTCCCGATCGGGCGTGAACGAATGCGTGCCCGACCAGTACTGGATGCCGTGCTCCGATGGGAGTAGCGACGAGACGAGCGTCAGCATCGCGGGCACTGTGTGGGACGAGGAGGAGGTGACGTTCGAGAGGAACAGCCCCTCCCGCGCCAAGCGGTCGATGTTCGGACTGATGGGGCGCTCGGCACCGTAGACGCCGAGGTGATCGCGGCGGAGAGCGTCGATGACCACGAACACGACGCGTTGGGCACAGCCGGGCGGTGGATCGGGCGGAAGCCCGCCAACCGGCCGCCCGCAGCCGCAGGCCAGCAACAGCGGCCAGGCCAAGCAAGCAGCGAACGTTCCGGTTCTGGCCATTGGGCGAGCCAGTCTAGCCTCCGAAACGGAGTTCACTGCCGCGCCCCCCCTCCCGGTCGGCGACGCTGGTGGACGGCCGGGGCGGTTGGACCCCAGCCAGCCGCTGCCGTCTGCAAGAACTCTCCAACCGCCCTGCCATCCGGCCCGACTTCTGTCGGCCGGGATCAGCCAGCCCTGATCCACGCCTCCAGCAGGCGTACCACGTCGTCGACCCGGAGCGCCTCGATATTGCTTTGGATCACGGAGAAGGGTGCGACCGGAGCTTCGAACATGCGCCAGACCCGGTCCGCATCGAGTTCCGAAGCTCGGCGCCAGACGCAGTCGCCGTAGAGCCCCCCGTGGTCGATCCAATAGTGGTCGTCCACCGCGAACCGGTTGCACAGCGACAACCAGTAGAGCGAATACTCGGTCCACCCGGGGCGAGCCAACAGGATGCGCTCCCAGGCGCGCCGCGACCAGGGCCAGCGACGCCCGTGGGTCTCGACGCAATCCGGATCGAGAAACCGCGCGAGCCACGGCAACAGCAGCTGACGAATGCGTTCGAGCTCCGAGCGTCCGTGGTGGGTGCGGGCCTTGACCGTCATCACGACACTCAAGCGCTCATCATCGGTGATCGGCCGCACGTCGCGGCTCATGCCTTCCCCCGCGTCCGGGTCCCACGGCCAAAGCGCCCGAGCACCCGGCGGCCGAGGCTTGATTCGTCGAAGCGGCTCCCATGGCAACTACCCCGCCCTTCTCCGATACTGGTGCGGCGGGGTAACAGCAGCATGGCGACGCCCGACATCAGTGCGATCATCCTCACGCACGATCGCGTCGCGCTGCTGGAATGCGTCGGCGGTCCCGTCGTACCATTCTGGGAAGTTTCGCGCCCGGAGTGGCTTCTCGACTCCTTGCTTCCGTTCATGACGGTGCTCGACATGGGCGACTCGGCCTGCGATCTCAAGGGCGAAACAATCCTGTTCGGAACCAACTTCGCAATCCAGCGAGACCTGCTGGAGAAGATCGGCGGCTACCGGACCGAGCTCGGACCCATCGGACGTTGGCACCGCAGCGGCAAGGACACCTATGTGCAGCGCCAGGTCCGGCGGATAGGTCGGACCCTACGCCACGAGCCAGGCATCCGTGTCCAACACCGGGTCCAGGCCGGGCGTCTGACCAAGCGATGGGTGCTCCGGCGCATGTACTGGGAAGGACTCGCCAGGGCCCGGCAGACCCTCGACCCGTCCCACATCCAACCGGGGGAACGCAGGGCCTGCACCTGGAAGGCACTGCGTCGCTTGCTGCATTCACCGCGACGCCTGGTCCCGTCCGTGATACCGACTGGGAGTTCCTCGAAGCTCTTCGAACGGAAGGCTGCCAGCCGAAGACGCCTGGGCACCCTCACCGGCTATCTCGGCTTTGGGAGTCGCGAGGGCTGACCGTTGCGCATCCCGCCGCTTCGCAACCTCTTCGCCCGCACCGATCTGCCGGTCCGGTTTCCCCTTTGCCTGATCCTGCTGGTCGCCCTCATCGTGCGCATCGGCGTCGCATTCTTCTCGGGCTTCGACTGGTTCATCACTGACTCCTACAAGTATCTGGAAATGGCCGACGCCATCCTGGCCCACTCGCCACAATCGTACTTTCCGAACGGCTACCCGCTGTTGATCGCCGGCACCAAGTGGCTGCTGCCGGAGCCCGCCGTGCTGTCGGCGCTGATGTGGATCAACGTGCTGCTGTCGACGGCCGTGGTCGGCCTCACGTACCGACTGACGCGGATCCTCCACCCGGCGCCGGCGGTCGCGCTGCTGGCGGCGGCCGTGCTGGCCCTCTACCCCCACCAAATGGTCTATTTGCACTACCTGACGACCGAGGTCTCGGCCGAATTCTGGATCGTCCTCGGTAGCGTCGGCCTGTGCAGCGGTCGCTTTTTCGGTGCGGGCGCAGCGCTCGCCGTGGCCGGGTTGTTTCGCAGCAGCCTGTCGCCGGTGTCGGCCATCGTACTCGGCATCCTGTGGATTCGACCCGATCCGGGCCGCCGCGGTCTGCGTTTCGGCGCCGGTGTTGCGGCCTTGCTCGCCGTGTACGGGGCCTTGCTCGCCGGTGGCGTCGTCGAACCGAGTCGGAATCTTGCCGGGAACCTTCGTGCCGCGGTCAGCCAGCGCAGCACGGGCTACCGATGGAGTGACGTGCCCGAGCCGACGCCAGAGCAGATCGACCATCCCCTCCGCGCCTATCTGAATTTCGCTGCGGAACAGCCTGGCGAGTTCGCGATGCAACGTCTGAGCGCACTTTGGGAGACCTGGGGCCCCTACCCTCAGGAAACACCCAGGGCCATCTGGGAGCAGCTGCTGATCGGGCTGCGCTTCCCGCTCCTCCTGCTCGCCACCTTCAGTTTTGCGCGGCATCGTTCCCAGCTCGAGTACCAACTGCTGGCGGTGCCAATCGGCGTCGTCACGGCCGTCCACTTCGCCTTCTTCTCGTCCGCCCGCTTCAGCTACGTGGTGATGCCCCTCGTCATTTCGATGGCGATGGTGGCTCTCTTCTCGCGTCCCGCGGCCACTGAGAACTCCGCCGACGATTCCGCGACAGCGAAAGCCCCGTCCCGTTGAGGCGCCTGAAACCCTCTTTCCCGATCTGCCAGATGGAGCGCGGGGGCTTCGGTGCCCAGCGCCGTTGAGACCCCCCCGTCAGGGAAGCGAAAGAGGGCCGGAGACGCTTGCAACCCGCTGGCTTCTGAAGCTCTGTTGCCGCCCGCTGAGGAATTTCCCGCTACACGCGAGATCGCCGACCGTGTAGGATCCATCGACTGCCGGCAGACGGCATGCTGGCGCGCGCCGTCAGAGTCCGAACCCAGGGCCTTTTCGAAAGCCGGGTTCCCCCTGAGCCGTAATAGAATGTTGAAGGAGACTGACAAGTGACGAACAACTCGAACACCTCCCTGGTCCTGGCCGCGTTGATTCTCGGGGCCTCCGTGGTGGCTTCGGCTCTCCTGATCCAGTCCTCGTTCGATCGAGCCAGCAGCACGCTGGCCGAAGTGTTGGTCACCCTCAAACAGGCGGCGCCCGCAGCAGCCCCTGCCGCGGTCGCACCCGCGCGGGCCGGGCGTCCCGATCCGAGCAAGCGTTACAGCGTCAAGACCAGCGGCGCTCCGAGCAAGGGCGCCAAGCAGCCCAAGATCAGCTTGGTCGAATTCAGCGACTTCCAGTGTCCCTTCTGCTCACGAGTCACGCCGACGCTCGAAAAGATCGAGAAGGAATACGGCGACCGGATCGAGATCGTCTTCAAGCACCTGCCGCTACGCATCCATTCCAAGGCACCGGCCGCCCACGCCGCCGCCGAAGCCGCTCATCGACAGGGCAAGTTCTGGGAGATGCACGACCTGATCTTCGCGAATCAGCGCGAGATGTCGCCCAAAAAGTACGAGGAATACGCGGCCCAGATCGGCCTGAACGTAGAGCGCTTCAAGAAGGACGTGGCGTCGCCAGACATCAAGAAGCGCGTGGATAGCGACGCCGCGGAGGCGGCCAGCCTGGGAATCACCGGTACGCCGGCCTTCCTCGTGAACGGACGCTACCTCTCAGGTGCGCAACCTTTCGAAGCATTCAAGCGACTGATCGACGAAGAGCTGGCCGGAAAGGGCTAGACGCGCCGCCATCGGCGACGCGCCTTCAGCGAGCGCGGGCATCGCAGCGAAACAGCAGCACAGCGAAGAGATCCTCATCGTCCGTCCAGACCTCGTCAAACTGGAGGCCGGCTTCGGCGGCCAGGGATACGAAGGCTTCGACCGTAAACTTGTACGAATGTTCGGTGCAGATGGTCTCTTCGGATCTCAAGCGAATCGTTTCGCCGGCGATGGAAACGGTCTGCTCCACTTCGCTCACCAGATGCATCTCGATCCGACTCTCGGTCGGGTTGAAGAAAGCGCGGTGTCGGAATCGATCCCGATTGAAATCCGCGTCGAACTCCCGGTTGATGCGGTCGAGCAGATTCAAATTGAATTCGGCCGTCACACCCAATGAGTCGTTGTAGGCGGCCTCGAGCCGATCGACGTCCTTGACCAGATCGATTCCGATCAGCAGTCCACCTCCTTCGGGTTGGCACAGTTCCTCCACTCGCTTCAACAACTCGAGACGCCCTTGCCGATCGAAATTTCCGATGGTGGAGCCCGGAAAGAAGGCGTAGCGACTCTTCGCAGGGGTCTCGAGCAGTGGAAGCTCGATGCCACCGTTGAAATCCGCACAGATCGGCCAGACCGGTATCGCGGGAAACGCCCGTCCGATCCGGACGGCGGCCCGTCGCAGATGGTCCCGGGCAATGTCGACCGGCACGTAGCCAGCCGGGTTCAGAAGTGCTCGCAGGACGAGATGGGTCTTCGTACTGCTGCCACTGCCCAATTCGATCAGGAGGACCCTCTCCCCCATGCCGCGCGCGATCTCGTCGATGTGTCGCTCCAGGATCCCGATCTCGGTGCGGGTCGGGTAGTACTCCTCCAGCTCACAGATGCGATCGAAGAGCTGCGAGCCGGTATCGTCGTAGAACAACATGCACGGCAGCATCTTCTCTCGCCTTCTCAACCCGGCCAGCACCTCGGCGTGAAGATCGACGGATGCCGGGTGAAGATCGTGGAGGAGAATCTCGCCGGTCATCGACGATTCTTTGCGAGGCGAATCCCACTGAACTGCCAGCGGTCGGGTGGGTAGAAGAAGTTCCGATAGCTGGCTCGGACATGGTCACGAGAAGTCGCACAGGACCCGCCGCGCAGAACCAGCTGATCGCACATGAACTTTCCGTTGTATTCGGCCAACACGCCGGGCTCGGGCTGAAATCCCGGATAGGGCGAATATGCGCTTGCCGTCCATTCCCAGAGATCGCCGAACATCTGGCGAAGACCGGGCCCACCCGAACGAGGCGCGGCCGAAGGATGAAAACGCCCGCTCGAAACGAAGTTCCCTTCGACCGGCAGTCGGGCCGCGGCGACTTCCCATTCGATCTCGGTCGGCAGCCGAGCGCCCGCCCAGCGCGCGAACGCGTCGGCTTCGAGATAGCTGATGTGACTGACCGGCTCGCAGGGCACCAGCTCACGCTCGCCACCGAGAGTGAACTCGACCCAACCTCCGTCTCGCCGATGCCAGTAGAGGGGTGATTCCCAGCCCGGTTGCTGGACCGTCGACCAGCCGACCTCGAGCCAGAGCTCGGGCTTGAGATAGCCTCCGTCCTCGACGAATTCGAGATATTCGGCGTTGGTGACGAG
>Ga0114950_10002555_pt1 | contig 13958 bp, 18 predicted proteins | sample N075metaG_FD_83503 | JGI IMG/M metagenome (GOLD analysis project Ga0114950, IMG submission 83503) | Deep subsurface microbial communities from Kermadec Trench to uncover new lineages of life (NeLLi) - N075 metaG | ecosystem: Environmental > Aquatic > Marine > Ocean trench > Sediment | place...
CGTTGCTACGAGTCATCTTCTCGTTGCTACGAGTCATCTTCTCGTTGCTACGAGTCATCTTCTCGTTGCTACGAGTCATCTTCTCGTTGCTACGAGTCATCTTCCAACTCCTCATAGGTTGCGCTGAAGACCAACAAGCTGAGTTCGTCAGCGAGCTGGGAATCTTCCGCAGGATTCATCGTGCCCAGAACGAATCCCAGTGCGAGCGGAACGGCCGCCGCCAGGGCTGGTCGCCAAAGCGCCCCCGTCAGCCAATCCACCATCCGCTGTAAAACGTCTCGGTTGGGTAGTTCCGCAAGAATTCTGTTGTCCAACCCAGGCGTGGCACGATGTCCACGAAGTTCTGCCAGCGCGATTTCCAGAGCCGTGCTCTCCTGCATCAGTCGATTTGCTTCTGGCGAAGATGCTAATAGCCTTTTCGTTTGTTCCTGAGCGGAAGTCGGCCAACCCTCGAGATTACTGCCCCAGCGATCCAACGCTGCTGCGAGTTCATGTTCGCTGTTGATTTGCTTATCTTGATCGTTCATTTGCGTCTCCCTTGGAAGTACTGCCCGCAAAGAGAGCTGCTTTGAGCGTTCTTCGTGCTCTCGCCAGCAAGGACTCCAACGCATGCAAGCTCACGTCCAATACCACCGCGGCGTCCTGGTTGGAAAAACCCTGTACCTGACAGAGCATCAGGGCGCACCGTTGGGCTTCAGGTAACGTTCCTATCGAGTGAGTGAGCTTGGCGTGAGTCTCGTGATTGGCGTGGTGCAGAAACTGATCTGACCTTTCATCCGGAAGTTGCGCTACCTCCGTATCATCTGCGGCGTGGCGTTTGCGAAATTCATCGACGCTCAAGTTATGGGCTATCCGGTGTAACCAAGTTGTGAATTTTACCCGCCCGAATTTAAAGGTATGGGCCTTCTGCCAGACCCTCAGGAACGTTTCTTGAGCCAGGTCGTCTGCGTCGGCAGGTGAACCGGTAAAGCGGGTGAGGTAACCGTGAATAGAGTCCAGATGTCGACGCAGGAGGCATGCGAATGCCTCCTGATCGTTTCGGGTAATGCGCACCATCAGCTGCTCATCGGTCAGTTCGCGCAACGAACAAGAAACCTTGTGCAGAGTCCGTGACGGCCGTCTGCTACTCGCTGAGGGCTCTTTATCAGCTGCTGAAGGCTCCTCCTTATAAGAATCCGCTGAGGGCTCTTCAAAAGCCTCCTCAACCTGAACCATCACGCATAGCGCGCCTTCCATCTCGTAACTCATCACGGGTGACCTCGCCATCCTCGTTGCTGTCGAGAGACCTCATTCGCTGCGCGCGACCGGGAAACTCATCGATGCTCAGGCCGCCGCTTCCGTCGGCGTCCATACGCGCGAACAGCCGTTTCTGCCTGAGGGTTTTGCGTGCTGCGCGGTGGTTTTCGGGGGCAAACTCTTCGGCAGACAGTTCACCATTGCCATCGGTGTCGAGCGCGGCGAAAAATTCGGCCTGTGCTTGCGGACTATGCTCGAAGCCCGCTGCGCGATCACCGTCCGAGTGGTCGTATCCACCATGGTGATCTCGATGTTCGCCATGACCTTCGAACCGATGTCGGCTGCCAAAGTGTCGTTCCCTCATGCCACGGTGATCAGGGTCGACGGCGGCGAATTCTTCTGGACTCACCTCGCCATTGCCGTCGCTGTCCGCCCGAGTGAAAGCAACAGCGGCCTTTGCTTCCAGATCTGCGATTGAAACTGGAAACTCCAGATCGTGTGGACGGCTCGATGCCGAGTTCGCCAGAGTGAGGGTCAGCATGGCCAATACGAGGGAAAGCAGGGGTTTTGTCTTCATATCGTCTCCGCATAAATCATATTTCACACAAAACTTTGTACGTGTCCCACTACTCAACCCGTCGCCGTTTCGTAACAGATTTCAATGAGCGTATAGCGCCGCTCCTCGTTTGCCTGCTCGAGGCGGATTTCATCATCGACGGTTTTTTTGAGCAACGCCCTGGCCATGGGTGAATCGATGCTGAGATATTCTGGTTCGCGATCAAACTCATCCGGGCCGACGAGCCGATAGGTCAGCCGTGCACCATTTTCATCTTCCAGGGTGACCCAGGCACCGAAGTAGACTTTGTCGGTGTTGTTGGGTGGTTTGTCGACCACGGTGATTTCGTCGAGACGTTTCGAGAGAAAGCGTATTCGGGAATCGATCTCCCGTAGTTGTTTTTTCCCATAGATATACTCGGCATTCTCCGATCGATCGCCGAGGGCTGCCGCTTCGGATACCTTCTGGGTCACTTCCGGGCGCGTGACTTTCCAAAGCTGTTTCAGCTCACGGTTCAGGACACCATAGCCAGCACGGGTGATGTAGGGTGACGACTTCTCGCGCGGTGGTCGATAACGGCTCATCGAATCACACCACACGATTCGATCTTCGGGTTGGGTGTCGGTCGGGTCAGGCTCTTTTCGTTGTCCATGATCCCCGTATTTTAGAAGCCGGGAAGGGAAATGTGCATCTCATTCGTGTCCTTTCATAGGGCCGGACGGTGATAGAAATAATCGGTCTAATAGCGAAATCTGTGCAGCGTATACTCATCGACGCTCGGAACGGGAGAACCCGATGAAGAGGCTCTATTACCTGGCCGAAGACTTGGAAACCACCAAAACCGTCGCAGCGGTTCTACGAGCAGAAGGTATTAGAAACTGGAACTTCCATGTACTCGCGAAAGATGAGGCGGGGCTGTATCAGCATCACATCCACCGGGCGACTACCTATCAGCAACTCGATATCGTGCGAGGTGGTGAGCGCTGGGCACTGGCAGGTGGGGCGGTTGGTCTGCTGATTGGAATGGCCGTCTACTTCACTGAAGTTTTACCCTGGGTGGTGGATGGCTTGACGGTATTTCTGACGACCCTGGTTGGCAGCTTGTTCGGTGCCTGGCGGGGCGCGATGTTGGGGCTTGCCAGAGAGAGTTACAAAATCGAGTCTTTTCACGACGAGATAGAGGCTGGCCGGTACCTGATCATGGTGGATGTGCGCGGCGAGAACAAACCTCAGGTGCGCGAGATCATGAGCCTCGGTTTCCCCAAGGTACGTTTCTGCGGCAGGGACACCGTAACGATCAATCCGTTGAAGCGACCAGAAGCGCGTGCTTATGTCCCTGTCGGCCATTGAGGTGATCGGCCGATGGCTGCCTTGTAAACCTCGGTAACGCAAGGGCAACATGCCACGTATCATCGATTTCTATTGGGATATCGGGAGCACGAATACCTACTTCGCGCTGCATCTGATTCGGCCTGTCGCAAAACGCCATAACGCAACCTTGGTGTTGCATCCGTTTAACCTCGGGTATGTCTTTCGCCACCACCGATACGTTCTGAGCGAAGAGCCGGCGATCAAACTGCGGCATCGGCGCAGAGATCTGGAGCGTTGGGCTGAGAAGTACCGGCTGCCCTTTCGAATGCCGGATCGTTTTCCGATCAAAACGAGCCACGCACTACGCGGTGCCATCGCCATGCGGGATTGGGACCTGGAAATGGCCTATGTCGAGGAAATCTTCCGCTGTTATTGGGAACAAAACGATGCGTCGGTGGCTGAGCCGGAAGGGCTCGCGCGGATAGCAGAAAAGCTCGGTGTTGGCGCAGAGGCGTTTCTCGAACGAATCGACAGCGCCCCCGTGCGTGAAGCCCTGATCTCGAGCACCAACTCGGGGCTCGAAAAAGGCATTTTTGGTGCGCCGAGCTTTGTGATTGACGGTGAGCTCTATTGGGGCAAGGACCGTATGGAATTCATCGAGGATGCGTTGGCTCGGTCTTGAACGATGCGCTGTTTCATCGCCTGTTTTGTGGAGGATGGCACGGTTGAGCTCATGGGTCTTGGTGGGCAAATCACCGGAGTGCGCCCGGTGGCTGCCGAAAACCTGCACGCTACGTTGCGCTTCCTCGGTGAGATCGACGAAGCCCAAGTCCCACGGATCAATCAACTCGTCACCCACCTCCAGGGCACTCGAATCATAACCCCCGTTTGCCGCCTGGACGGATTTCCCGAGCGGCGACGGGCGCGTGTTGTGGTGGCGCGATTGGGGAATGAAACTCCATTGCATAGCTGGGCAAACGAACTTGCTGAGACGCTTGGTGAACCGGACAGGCCCTTTGTTGCGCATGTCACACTCGGGCGGTGCCGTAAGGGTGCCTCCATACCCCATCGCGCCGACTTGGCTGGATTCGAGATCACGTTGTCCGCACCCGCCTTGTATGAAAGCGTGGGTGGTTCGTCCATCGTCTATCGGACAGTCGAACACCGTGGGGGCCGGCCGATATAGGTCCTACCCGAGTTCTTCAGGTGCTGTTTTCCATCATTAATCGCTCGAGGGCCGCAGCCAGAGGTGGGCGGGCAATGCCTCGATTTGTGATGATCGCGGTCACGAGATTGGCGGGTGTTACATCAAATGCCGGGTTACGTACGGCAACTCGGGCGGCGTTTTCTCCCAGCACCTCGCTGGGATCGCGTTCCTCAATGACCACCTCATGGCCAAACTTGGTCTCCGGGTCGTAGCTGGAAGACGGGCAGGCGACGTAAAACGGGATGTCGTAGTGCGCGCAGAGAATGGCCAGATTGAGGGTACCGATCTTGTTGACGACGTCACCATTGCGGGTAACGCGGTCCGTGCCGACGATCACCAGGTCGATTTTACCTTCGGCCATCAGGGTTGCGGCCATGTTGTCGCAGATCAAGGTCACGTCCATGCCTGCCTCGGAGAGCTCCCAGGCGGTGAGACGAGCACCCTGCAGGAGTGGCCGGGTTTCGTCGACGTAGACCCGGAAGGACATTCCCTGCTGATGGTTGAGATACATCGGCGCGGTGGCAGTACCGAGCTCGGATACGGCAAGCGCTCCGGCGTTGCAGTGGGTCAACACCCCATTGCCGGGTTCGATGAGCCGACGACCGTAATCCCCGATAGCGCGACAGCTAGCGCGATCCTCTTCGTGGATGGTCTGGGCTTCGTCTCGAATAGCTTGCAGAGTTGGGGAACGTTTGGCCCGCGCGCAGATCCGCCGGACCGCCCAGCTCAGATTCACGGCGGTGGGTCGGGCGCTCGCGAGATAGTGCGCGTGTTGATCGAGGCGCGCGAGGAACTGCTCTGGTTCGGCTTCCAGGTTGGGATCTTCGCCCGCCATGGCAACGACCAGGGTATAACCCGCGGCGATACCTATTGCGGGTGCGCCACGTACCGCCATCGTGTTGATCGCCTCCCAGCCACCCCGCAGGTCCGTGACCTCGAGGTACGTGACCACTGCGGGTAGCTTTCGCTGGTCGAGCAGCTCCAGTTTGCCGTCGTGCCAGCGTACCGCGCTGGGTGTGTTCATGGGGACCGAACTCTCATCTGTTTGCCCAACCGATTGCCTTCGCCAGGTAGCTCACGAGCAGCCCTCCGGTATCGCGTGCCGTTCCTCCACAGGCGAACACACCATCAACGTGGCCCATGGTTGCAAAAACAATGGGCCTCGACTGATGGGTTTCCAGCAGTTTGGCCACAGCCTGGACCATGGCAGGTGATCCGTAGTCGACTTCGGGTGCCGTGCATGGCAATGCCAGATCCTTCACACGATTCCAGATCTCCGGGCTGTGACAGTGGAATACCCATTTCACCCTGGGATCGGCCGCGTACACCATCGCGTGGGTGATGGTTTCCGACGAAGGTGGATAGTTACCGACTGCATCCGCCCAGAAGCGATCGAGATTACAATTGGTGATGCGCACCATGTGTTCATCGTCGAACGCATCGAGCCCACTCGTTTGACTGGCTGAAATGACAAATTCGTTCAAAAGGTGTGGATCGCGGGCGCTCAAGTTGCCAAAGCCAAAACCCTCGTAACGATCAGGGTGCTGGCCGAGAATTTCGAGGCGGCGCAATAACGTTCGCCAGGCGAACAGCGGGCGCATCAGTTCATCGTCAGCGACCGGGTCTGTGGGTGCCAACAACTCGTAGGCGAACTTAATCGTGCCTTCTGTTTCAGCCACTCGTGTAGAATTCCCAGGGTTGAAAGTATAAGGATGCCACGTTGCGGTTGGAAAAAGCAGCGGGTGCGCTTGGTGCGTACGTAACCGGGGTGAGCCTGGCGGGGGCTGCAGATTCGCAAACCCTCTTTACCGAAGTGTATGAAGCCCTCATCGAGCACGAGGTGCTGTTTTTTCGCGATCAGGCGCTCGAACCAACCGAGTATCGGGATTTTGCGCGGCGGTTCGGCGAGATCGAACCCCATCGCGCCTATCCGACGGTTCCCGGGGTGCCGGATGTGCAGGTGTTGGAGAGCACGGCCGAGGCACCGAGTAAAATCGAAGCCTGGCATTCCGATATGACCTTCCGGCCGGCACCACCTGCGCTGACCATGCTGCACGGTCAGATCATCCCGGCATACGGTGGCGATACGTTGTGGCTCAGCGCGACGGCGGCCTATGCGGGGTTATCCGCAACACTTGCGAAATTTCTCGATGGATTGAACGCGGAGCATGACTTTTGTCAGGGTTTTCGTGAGAGTCTCGCAGAACCCGGTGGCGCTGAACGGTTGGCCACAGCGGTCGAGGAGAATCCACCGATCACTCATCCGGTTATTCGCACACATCCGGAATCCGGGAAGAAAGCGATCTTCGTGAACAGTCTGTTCACCACTCGCATCGAGGGGCTTGCCCTCCTGGAGAGCAATGTTCTGCTGCAGTTTCTCTATCGCCACCTGACTACTGAGGAGCACACCGTTCGTTTGAGCTGGCAGCCCGGCACGGTCGCCATCTGGGACAACCGCGCGACGCAACATAAGCCGGTAAACGATTTTTTTCCGCAACATCGCAAGATGCACCGGATCACCATCGCCGGAGACGTGCCCGCATGAACACCAGGAGGTGTGCATTGTGAGTAACACCAGTCAATTTGCACTTTTGCGGGATCGCCGGTTCGCTGGCTTGTTCTACACCCAGTTTCTGGGTGCCTTCAACGACAATCTGTTTAAAAGCGCCTTGTCGCTGATACTCGTGTACAGCGGCCTGATTGCCGCAGAGAACACGAATCTCTTCATCAATGCGGCGGCGGGATTATTCATTCTGCCTTTTTTTCTCTTCTCAGCCCTTGCCGGTCAGCTCGCAGACAAGTACGAGAAATCGCACCTGGTTCGCATTATCAAGGTAGTCGAGATATTCATCGCACTTGCAGGGGGCGTGACCGTCTACTTGCAGAGCGTGCCAGGCATGTTGACGGTTTTGTTCCTGCTCGGAGTCCAGTCGGCTTTTTTCGGACCGTTGAAATATTCGATCCTTCCACAGCAGTTGAAGGAGTCAGAACTCATCGGCGGGAATGCACAAATTGAAATGGGCACCTTTGTCGCCATCCTGCTCGGTACGTTGATTGGCGGCATCGTTGCGGCGCAGAGCGAGGTGTCGATATTGCTGCCTATTATGGTGGTAGCCGTAGCCGTAGTCGGCTACAGCGCAAGCCGGTTCATCCCGAACACCCCGGCGACAAGCCCGGAGTTGAAGATCGGTTGGAACCTTTTTAGTGAAACGATCAAGCTGGTCAGGCTCGCCCGGGACAGAAAAACGGTGTTCCAGTCGATCCTCGCCGTGTCGTGGTTCTGGTTGTTGGGCTCGGTATTTCTCACTCAGATTCCTAACCTGGTGAAACTACATCTCTCAGGCGGCACCACGGTGGTTACGCTGATTCTCAGCGTCTTCACGATATCCATCGCGTTGGGTTCGCTCGCGTGTGAGCGACTCTCGGGTCACAAGATCGAAATAGGACTCGTGCCGTTTGGCGCGTTTGGAATAAGCGCTGCCGGGGTGGATCTGTATTTCGCAATTGGAGGTTTCAGCGCGACTGCAGACGTGCTTGGCTGGACGGCGTTTTTAGGCGTCGACGGAAGCCTGCGTGTGCTTCTGGATATGGGCCTGATCGGATTGTTCGGTGGCCTGTTTATCGTGCCTCTGTATGCGCTGATCCAGACGCGCACGCCTGAGGACCGGCGAGCTCGAATAATCGGGGTGAACAACATCCTGAATGCGTTGTTCATGGTTGCGGCGGCCGGCGGCGCCGCTTTGCTGCTCGATGTGGCACTTTGGAGCATTCCAGATCTACTGCTGGCGGTGGCCTTGGCGAACCTCGTCGTGGCCATCTATATATTCCGGCAGGTGCCGGAGTTTGCAATGCGATTCGTCATCTGGCTGTTGAGCCACACGATGTACCGGGTAACCCATGTGGGGCTCGAGAAGATTCCGGCCAAGGGCCCGGCGATCATCGTCTGTAACCATGTCACGTTCGTCGACGCGTTATTGCTGGCCGGTGCCGTACCGAGGCCCATTCGGTTCATCATGTTCAAAGCGATTTTCGACATCCCGTTACTGAATTTCGTATTTCGTACGGGTGGGGCAATACCCATCATTTCGCAACATGTCGATAAGGCTGCATACGATGAGGCATTCGAACAAATTCAACGGGGGTTGGATGCGGGAGATCTGCTGTGCATATTTCCTGAAGGTGCACTCACCCTGGACGGCGAGGTGGCCCGGTTCAAATCTGGTATTGAACGCATCCTCGCGAAATCGCCGGTACCCGTCGTACCGATGGCGCTACGCGGTTTGTGGGGCAGTTTTTTCAGTCGTGACGAAGGTGCTTTCAAGAAACCCAAACGTTTCTGGAGCAAGGTGGGTGTGGTGGCTGGTGACCCCATAGACCCGGCAGACGCCAGCGCCTCGGCATTGCGCGAATCGGTGTTGGTGCTTCGGGGTGCCGAAGCCTGAGAGGGAGTTCGTTTCCTTTATCTGTTCTGCCAGCGAGTTGCGTTGTTGGCGGAAAGGTCCTGGGTCATTTCTGCCAGCTTCTGCCGTTCCGAAATCCAGGTACCAAATTCGGTGACAGAGTCGGTTTGCAGTTCCTGGGATTCAAACCAGGTAACCATGGCTGACATGAGTTGCTGAGCGAGTTCGCGATCGCCTCGAAAGAGTTGCATGTAATCCTCCTTGGCATTCCCGATCAGCCCGAGTGCTAACAGCGCCTCGCCGCGGTATTCCATCGCCTGGTAGAACTTCGGGTTGATTTTCAGGGCATAGTTGTATGCTCCGATTGCTTTTTTGTAATCTCCCGTTTGGCGCAACGCGTAACCCAGTTCGTTGGCGGCCTCATAGTGGGCGGGGTAGAATTTCAGCGCCTCGGTCTGTTTGTCGACAGCTTTGCGGTAGGATTTCTGTGCGCGGGCCAGATACTTGTCGCGTTTACCAGGCTTTTCGTACTTGGCGGCTTTCGTCTCGTTCTTCCAGGCTTTCTTCTTATGCCTGAGCCCGGCCTTGTGGTGTCCGTTGGCAATCTGTTCAGGCGTTTTGGGGGTTGCGGTAGAGACGTTGGATAGATCGCCACCGCCGGTGCTACCAGCGCCATACGACCCGGAGGTCGCGAACACGGCAGCCAGCAGAGCCATCGCTGTCAGAGTGATACGCTTCATGGTCGGTCCCTCCATTGGTTTGTGTGACCATTGTTATTTCGTGCGATGGTTTTGACCCTCCAGCGCGAAACAGTTCCAAGACGTCGATAGTCAAGTGTACGGTATTACCGCATCAGGCGCTGACGTTGGAAATTGGTGGCTTTGATGCTTGAAGCAGGCAAACGGCCCGGCTACTGTCACATTCTCGGGCATCCAAAGATTTGAGAAGAACATGATGATCAGAAAAATCGCGCTTGGCTGTGTATTGGTGCTGAGTTGTACTTATGGAGATGTCATCGCTCAGACTCCGCAGGAAGCGGCGTTGGCGGTAATGGAAGATTTCCTGACGGCGTTTAACGCGCGCGATGAACAAGCCTGGGCAAGCACACTGCACTTCCCCCATGTTCGTTTCGCGAGTGGTCAGGTCAGGGTGTATTCGAGCGCGGCAGACTTTGTTGCCGCGACCGATCTGGATGCATTCGCAGAATCAACCGGTTGGGATCACAGTGTCTGGGACAGCCTGGAAGTTGTTCAGGTTTCCCCGCGGAAAGTGCATATTGCCGTCACTTTTTCCCGTTATACGGCCTCGGGCGATAAGCTTGCCAGCTACCCTTCGTTCTACGTCGTAGAAAAGCTGGAAGGTCGGTGGGGCGTGCGTGCGCGGTCGAGCTTTGCTCCCTGATTGTCGAGGACAGAAGATGAAATGGTCCGACCAGGAATTTGGTTTCGAAACGAGAGCGATACACGCCGGGCAGGAAACGGATCCGGTCACCGGAGCGATTATTACGCCGTTGTATCTTACGTCGACGTACGCGCAATCGTCCCCTGGCGTACACCGTGGTTTCGAGTATTCCCGCTCCCAAAATCCCACTCGCAAAGCCTATGAAACCTGTGTAGCTAATCTGGAAGGAGCGCGTTTCGGATTCGCGTTCGCGTCGGGCTGCATGGGTGCGACCACGGTCGTAGCAATGTTGGCGCAGGGAGATCACGTTGTCTGCTGCGACGATATGTATGGCGGCACCTATCGTCTGTTCGAGACTGTGTTCCGGAAACAGGGAATTGATTTTTCTTATGTTGACCTGACTGACGTGAGCGGGCTTGAGGCTGCCATGAAACCGAACACGCGCATGGTGTGGCTCGAATCACCAACCAATCCGCTGATGAAGCTGTTGGACATCGCGGCCCTTGCGACGGTTGCCCACGATTCCGGTGCCATGGTGATGGTGGACAACACGTTCATGAGTCCCTTCTACCAGCGACCGATTGATCTGGGTGCGGATATGGTGCTCCATTCCACTACCAAGTACATCAATGGGCACAGCGATCTGATTGGTGGGTTGGTGGTCACGGATGACGAAAAGATAGCGGATCAGCTCGGATTTTTGAGCAACGCCATGGGCGGGATTCAAAGCACATTTGATGCCTTCCTGTGCCTGCGAAGCTTGAAGACGCTGGCAATACGCATGCAGGCACACGAGCAAAATGCCTTCGCTGTCTCCCGATTCCTCGAAGGGCATGACAAAGTCACCAACGTTTTGTATCCGGGGCTCGAAAGCCATCCGCAACACGAGCTTGCGAAAGCACAGATGTCAGGGTTTGGCGGTATGATTGCGGTTACGATCAAAGGCGGGTTGCAAGCCGCGCGTACGATGCTCGAAACTGTGCGCGTATTTACCCTCGCCGAAGGCCTGGGTGGCGTTGAATCGTTGATCGAACATCCCGCCATCATGACCCATTCGAGTCTGCCGGAAGAGAAACGCTTGAGCTTAGGTATAGATGACGGTCTGATTCGGCTGAGCGTCGGAATCGAGAGCGAAGCGGATCTGCTGCGCGACCTCGATCAGGCGCTTGCTGCCACGTGATTTACGACGATCTGGATCGACACATGGAGGAGGCCGGGTCCATTGACAGAGCGGCGACACCGCTTGGTATGTATGTGGCATGGTGCGCAAACCTGCAACTCGTGAGCCGGCAACTGCAAGATCGAGCGGAGCGATTGATCCTGCGGGTGCGTTATCGCGAAGCGACCGGAGCGGAGCTGCTCGTTGGCGGCTGTGCCGGAACGCTGGACGCCCACTGCTTGAACGAAGAAGGACAGCGTTTCACCGAGGCGTATTATCCGCAATATATGGAAGATTTCCGAACGGTGTTCGGTGATGCGGTTTACGACGTCAAAGACGATTGGGCGCACTATGATGAAATAGCGAGGCTTTTGACGAAACGTTATATGCACCATCGCGGGGTTCGCGGCTCAAAGGGGAGTTCGACAGGATCATCCTGGTGGAAATTCTGGCGGTAACCGAAGCGGTTGCAGCCGCGCGGGCAAAGTGGCGGTTCCGCGGCGTTGACCGCCCCGAATTTGCCTTAACAGCGTCTCGCAACGAAGAGTCGGTCTGGGACTATCCGCGACCACCCCGAATTGCCGAAGTAACCGAGCGATTACGGGTTCTATGTGGCGAATTACTCATAGCCGAAACCGAAGTTGGATTACGGGTGATGGAAACAGCCGGCGCGCCGACCTATTACTTTCCTCCTGAGGATGTGCATCACTTGCACCTGACGATGCAGGGGCAGGCGCGATCGCATTGTGAATGGAAAGGCCTCGCGGTGAACTTCTCGGTTGCTGGTGTTCACGATGCCGCATGGTCGTATACGTCGACCTATGCTGAGTTTGCCTCGATTCATGGCTGGTTTGGCTTCTTCCCGGCACGGCTCGAGTGCTACGTTGGCGCCGAGCGCGTCGTGGCGCAGACTGGGGGGTATTATGGTGGCTGGGTCACAGGCAATCTGTGCGGCCCGATCAAGGGTGAACCGGGAACGGAACATTGGTAAAAGGATTCCAGGCGAGAGCCGCAGACATTTTCAAACCTTATCCCGATGAGGTGCCATGGGATCTGCTCCTTGAAGGAGACCCCGATGAAACGCGTATCGGTGGCTACCTCGATCAGGAACTCATTCGGGTGGCGAAGTTTCGTGGCGAAGTTATCGGTGTATATGTCGTCAAACCCGTCGATCGGACGCGGTTTCAGCTCGCGAATATTGCCGTCGCTGAAGGCTTTCGAGGAAAAGGGCTTGGTGACTGGTTACTCCGTCATGCCATCGGTCTCGCCGAGACGAAAGGTGCACGGGAGATCATCGTCAGCGGTGCCCGTTCACAATCGTTTTTCAAAAAGCACGGATTTAAACCCGATGGGTCAAATCTTCTACTCACCCTCACCCCGGAGTAGTTCGGCCGGGTCACAAAGGCCATGAGGTTACCCCTGAACGGATTCCCCGACGGTTCGGCCAATGGGCGGTCCGATGTAGTGTGCGGCGGGCCGGATAATTCGGTTGTCCTCGCGGCTCTCGATGAAATGCGCCACATACCCGTAAACTCTGGACATGGCGAAACACGAAGTAAAAAAACGGGTTGGTAGGCCCAACGCGCGATACACCACCCCCTTGTAGAACTCGAGGTTGGCATAAAGCGACTTGCCTCGCTCTGCCATACGCTCGGTAAACCTCGCTTCGATGGCGACGAGCGTGCGAAAGGTGCGCTCATGCTCGGTACCGCGAGTGAGCGCTTCGGCAAACGCCTTGATATGGCGAGCACGGGGGTCGAGCACTTTGTATTCGCGATGACCCATGCCCATTACTTTGGTTTTGCTCGCGAGGCACTCATCCACAAAAGTTGCGGCATGCTCAGGCGCCCCCACCCGGTCGGCAACCTCCAGGGCCGCCTGGTCCGCTCCGCCATGTAGTATCCCGTGCAGGGTGCCAAATGCGGCCGAAATGCAGTTCTCGATGGGTGCGAGGGTACTGGCGGTACTTCGTGCAACGAAGGTACCGGCATTGAAGCTGTGTTCGATTTGCAGCACTTGTACGGCTTCGAAAGCAAGGCGTGCGGTTTCGACATCCGGCGCGTGAACGTATTCCAGAAAACGACCGACCAGGGTGGGCGCTTCGCTCGGGGACAGTGGCTCGCGTACGAGGTGTGTGGCGATGAGTTCGGGAACCTTTGCGGCAATCACCAGTCCTTGCGCGGCTTCGCCATAGTCCTCGAATTCTTCTGGATGGTCCAACAGCGGCGCCATGCCCTGCAGAACGTGCATGGGATGCGTCTCCTCGGGCAGGCTCAACAACAGATCCGTTTCCCTCAAGCTCAAGTGTGCGACCTTCAGCAGTCGTTGTTCCAACTCGGGTTCGAGGGTGCCGTCGACTACCAGCGACGCGACATGGCCAAAAGGCAGGTTGACCAACTCGTCAATATCGTAGCCGCGATAGCTCAACTTGCCTGCCTTACCGTCAACCAGCGAAATAGCCGTGGTGTCGACGATGACGCCTTCCAGACCTTTCATGATTTTAGTCATGGCATAGTTCCCCATCGGTTGAGTATTTAAGGATATGTCTGCCGTGATAACCGAGCTATTCCGATGACTTATCCCGTTACAAGCGAGGCTAATGGGTGCCCGGTTAGCTGAGATGATTAAACGTTCGGGTTAAACCAGAACCCTATTGCTGCTAGGCTCGCTCGATGCAGATCGAGCGCC
>Ga0114950_10002558_pt1 | contig 13954 bp, 9 predicted proteins | sample N075metaG_FD_83503 | JGI IMG/M metagenome (GOLD analysis project Ga0114950, IMG submission 83503) | Deep subsurface microbial communities from Kermadec Trench to uncover new lineages of life (NeLLi) - N075 metaG | ecosystem: Environmental > Aquatic > Marine > Ocean trench > Sediment | place...
GCTCGACGCCGAGATTTCGACTTCGGGACGCACCGTCGCATCGATGCAGCCCGGAGCGCAGCCCGCGTACGAAGGCTCGAGCGAAGGCGGCACGGAAGCGCTGTCGACGGATCTCTCCGCCAAAGCCAAATTCGTCGAGATCAAGATCGCCGAATCGACCGGCATCGACCTCACCAAGGCCGACGTGATCGTTTCCGGTGGCCGCGGTGTCGGTGCTCCGGAGAAGTTTCCGGAAGTCATCCAGCCTCTGGCCGATGCACTCGGCGGTGCCATGGGCGCTTCCCGCCCGGTCGTCGATGCCGGTTGGCTCGATCATCACTACCAGGTTGGTTCCTCGGGACAGGTCGTGGCACCGAAGCTGTACATCGCCGCGGGTATCTCGGGTGCGATCCAACACCTCGTCGGGATGAAGGCTTCGAACTTCATCGTCGCGATCAACAAGGATCCCGATGCGCCGATCTTCGAGGTTGCCGATGTGGGCATCGTCGGGGACCTCTTCGACATCGTCCCGGCGCTGACCGAGGCGGTTACGGCGGCCAAGGGCTGATCCCCGAATCCGAATCGAGAACGATATTGAGGTCGAGGTCGAGAGCCAGACCGAGAAGACGATCGACAACTAGACCGGCAAACTGACAAGGGGCCCGCGGATTCGTTCTGCGGGCCCCTTCTGTTTGGCTCGCCGACTCTGACGACCCGAAAGAACCGCTCTGCGCGACGCGGGGTCATTCGATTCAGCTTCCGAACGAACCCGGGTGCTCGCCCGAACCGATTCACCTAACACGGGTGAATCGACCCAGGCGGGTCACCTCCATCGGCCCCCGCTCGGCTGTCCCACGGCCCTGATCGCCGAGCCTCGCCCGGAGAACGCGATGCGAATATCCTGCCTCCTGCCTGGTCTCCTCCTGCTCCATCTCGCCCTCCCCGCTCCCGCGTCGACGTCCCGGGAACTCGGCGCACGCCTCGAACCGAACGAGATGGGCGCGGGTGGACTGCTCTTCGAGACCGCGGATGGATTGCGACAAGCGCCGACGCTGGCGACCGATGTCGAGATCGTCGTGACGGGCTTGATTGCGAGAACTCGCGTCACCCAGCGATTCGGGAATCCCACGAAGGATTGGGTCGAGGGCATCTACGTCTTTCCCCTGCCCGAGAATTCGGCCGTCGACTCGCTCGAGATGCGAGTCGGCGATCGGGTGATCGAGGGGCGCGTCGAGGAACGTGCCCGAGCAAGAGCGACCTACAGAAAGGCCAGGACCGACGGGCGCAAGGCGAGCCTCGTCGAACAGGAGCGTCCAAATCTCTTCACGACCTCGATCGCGAATCTCGGCCCCGGCGAGGAAGTCGAGGTGATCCTCACCTATCAAGAGGACGTTCACTACGACAAGGGAAGATTCAATCTACGCTTCCCGATGGTCGTGGCCCCGCGTTTCATTCCCGGCACGGCACATGTCGAGGGCTTCTCCGGCGCGGGCTGGGCAGTCGACACGAACGAGGTACCCGACGCCGCGCGAATCACGCCGCCGATTTTGGACCCCGCGACTCCGCTCAGCCACCCCGTGACGATCCGCGTCGAGATCGACGCGGGCTTCCCGCTCGAAGAAATCGAGAGTTCGAGCCATCCCGTCCTCGTACGTGCGAAGTCGGCGAATGTCTACCACGTGCGCCTCGAGGCGGGCGCCGCCCCGGCGAACTCCGACTTCCTGCTCGACTGGCGCCCGATCATCGGTGCGACTCCGGGCGCCGCCCTGTTCCGGGAAACATGGCAGGGCGAGGAATACGTCCTCTTGATGGTCCTTCCTCCAGAACCGGAATCCGCATCGAGAACACCCGTCTCTCGCGAAATGATCATCGTGATCGACACTTCGGGATCGATGGGTGGCGAATCGATCGTCCAGGCCCGGAAGGCCGTCGGCTACGCACTCGGAACCCTCCGGCCCCAGGATGCATTCAACGTGATCCGCTTCGACTCGAGCTTCCACCGGCTCTTCGAGACCGCCCGCCCCGCCACGGCCCGTGCCGTTTCAGAGGCACGGCAATGGGTCGATCGACTCGAAGCCAACGGTGGCACTAACATGCTGCCCGCACTCGAAGCTGCCCTTGCGCCCGGTCGGGAATCACGCGCGATTCGCCAGGTGATCTTCGTGACAGACGGCGCCGTCGGAAACGAATCGGCGCTCTTCGAAGCCATCCAGCAAGGTCTCGGTCAGAGCCGGCTCTACACGATCGGAATCGGCTCCGTACCCAACGCCTACTTCATGTCGAAGGCCGCCCAGTTCGGGCGAGGCACCTTCAGCTATATCGGCCGCCCCGATGAAGTCGCCGAGAAGATGGGAGACCTCTTCAGTAAACTCGAGAATCCCGTCCTCCACGATCTCGCCATCGAGTGGAAGACCGCGGGCGATCCGACGGCTGCCGGCAAGACGACGGTCGAGGCCTGGCCCTCCCGGATCCCCGACGTCTATCTCGGCGAACCCGTCGTCGTTGCTGCGCGGTTGCCTGGGGGCGTCGCGAAGGTCGTCCTGCGTGGACGGCGTGGCGGCGAAGACATCACCTTCGAACTCCCGCTCGAGGGCGGCTCGAATCACGTCGGCGTCGCAAAGCTCTGGGCGCGGCGCAAGATCGCGGCGCTGATGGATTCCCTCAACGAGGGCGAGAGTGTCGATCGGGTGTCGGTCGAGGTTGCCCGGCTCGGCGTGCGGCATCAGTTGGTGACACGCTGGACTAGCCTCGTCGCGGTCGACGTGACGCCGACGGCGCCGGTTGGAGTCGTACCCGACACGCGGGCCGTCCCGGGCATGCTTCCGCGCGGTTGGAACTTTCTCAAGATCTTCCGGGGCGCGAACATCGAAGCGGCCGCCCAGGATCAGAGTCGGGCGGCGGATACCCGCCGCTCCGAGGGGACGGGTGGACCCGGCACGCAAACGCGGCCGGCCCTTCTCGCAGCCTCGATCAACCCGCCCGTCGCGAGGGTGCAGATCGGACGACTACCGCAGGGTGCCACGCCAGCCGCGCTCCTCGTTTCGATCGGCGGTCTGCTGCTCGGCGCGGCCGGGATCGTTTCGCGAGCATCCCGCGGTCCACGAGCCGGCCACGATGCCGGAGCGACGATCCGGGGCAACGTGATCGGCAAGGGACGCGCTTGAGTTGGCAATCGGAATCGGATCCGCGGCCGCCCAGTCGGACGCGGGCCAAGTGGCTCGTCATGCCCGCACTCGCCCTCGCCCTCGCCCTCGCCGGATTCGCGCTCGTCCTTCGAGGGCTCTGGATTCCGGCCAAGGCGTGGGCCGCCCAGCAGATGATCGAACGCGCCTGGAGCGACGTCGTCGCCGGGCGATCCGAGGTCCGGCCGTGGCCCTGGGCGGACACATGGCCCGTCGCTAGGTTGCATCTGCCCGGAGCGGGATCACCACTCTATGTCCTCGCCGGTGCCAGCGGACAATCCCTCGCCTTCGGCCCGGCCCATGTGAGCGCGAGCGCCCGGCCGGGCGAACCGGACAACGTCGTCTTCGCCGGACATCGCGACACGCATTTCGCCACACTCCGACACCTCAGCCCCGGCGCCGAAATCTTCGTCGAATCCATGACCGGATCGATTCACTATCGCGTCGACGAAGCCGAGGTCGTGCACGAGTCCCGCGTCGATCTCCTCGAACGCACGGGCAGATCCGAGCTGACTCTGATCACCTGTTACCCCTTCGATTCGATCGTCCCGGGCGGACCCTTGCGTTATGTCGTCCACGCAAGCGCTATCGACCCGCACCCACACCCGCCACCGACGTCCACGTTCCAGCCGTAAAAACGCTTGCCGCAGAAAAAACTACAACGTGTAGACCGGCGGATTCGCGCCCGTCACCCGAACCGTCTCGCCAACGAGCGTCCTCCCGGCGAGCGTCGGCAGAATCTCTTCACTCGCGACCGCCACGACTCGCCGCCCATCCGCGAGGCTCGCGATGATCGGGGCCGCTGCGGGATTGCCCGTGCGGTCGTAGACGACCGTGCTGCCATCGACGCTGGCCTCGGCGTTGGCCTCGTGCACTACCTCGAGCGCAGAAGCATCGATCTCGGCCTGCGCAGCAGACGTGTCCGCGAGCACGAAGCCCCCGGACGGCGGTTCGCTGCCGTAGATCCCCAGCGAATGCTTCGAGAGAACCCCCCCATTGCCCGAGACGTATCCGAAGCGGGCGCTCCCGTTGGATTCACGCAGACGGAGGGCAACCGCTGCAATCCCGTGACTGGTGTAGTTGTTGCCGGGCCCCCCGAAAAACGACATACCACCGGTCTGCGTCAGGCCCCGCGCATCATCGAGAGCGAGCCCGATCTCAGCTGCGCCGACCTCGACCGCGACCGGGAAGCAGGAGTAGAGATCGATGAAGTCGATGTCATCGAGTGAAACGCCCGCCGCGGAGAAGGTGGCTTTCGCCGCCGCCCGGATCGCGGGCGAGCCGCCGAGCTCACGGCGAGCAGCGGGAACGAGTTCGGTATTGGTCGCGCCAGACCACGCGAAGACAGATTGATCTGCCAGACCGGCTTGCTTCGCGATCGCCAGGGACGTGACGAGCAGCGCACTCCCCTGATCCACGTTCGCGAAGCTGTTCATGCACTTCGTATAGGGCTCGGCCGTGATGCGATTGGCCGGCGTCGCCTCCGCAATTTCTTCGACGCTGCGCGCCTGCTGGAACCACGCGAAGGGGTTCTTCGCCGCGACCTCGCTCGAGCGACTCATGAAGGCCGCGATCCGCTGGCGCGACTCTTCGGGCGTGGAGCCCAGCTTCGCGGCGAGCGCGCTCTCGAAAATGGGGTAGGTGTCAGCCGGACGAAGCAGGTTCGCTTCGATCTCGGCCGGTCCGAGCATCCCGCGAATCGAGGCGCCGACGACCTCGTCCCGCGGCCCGGCTTCCTGCGAGCGATCCTGGGTCGCAGCGCGCAGGAAATCAGCGTCGGGATCTGCAATCCGCATCGAACGCGTGGCTTCGGCCCCCAGAATGATCGTCGTCTCGAGTTCACCCCGGGCGATCTCGTGACACGCGCGGTTCATCAACCATTGCGGCGAGTTGCCGCCCGGCGTGGACGCCTCACATCGAACGTCCGTGAGCTTCAGTCGCTCGCTCACCTCGGTTGCCGGAGCCAGACCGATCGGGGAGAAGGAGACCGCGACCATGCTGAGGCGCTGAATCTTGTCCACCAGTCCCGGCGCGTCCTCGAAGGCGGCCATCGCGGCGCGGGTCGCGAGATCCACGGCGTCCGTCACGCCGTCGCGTTCGATCGATTGGCCGATTCCGACGAGGACGGGGATACGGGTGGGGTCAAGGCTCATGTCGACAGTCTCCAGGGCTGGGAACGAATCAGGAAGAGTCCGAAGTCACGGGCGAGGCTTCGCCTTTGGTGGACTCCGGAATCTTAGTCATTTGCGGACGTCGGCGTGAGGCCCGTTCGCGGCCCGGAGTCAGACTTCTCGATGTTTCCAGGCGCCTCCCCGAAAACGCGCGATCAGCATGATCGATTTGAGCACGTAGTCGACGATCAAGACCGCCCAGACCGTTTCGATCGACACATCAAACCAGACGACCAACCCCGTCGCGAGTCCGAGACGGACGACGAGCAGCCCGGAAAAAACGGTGATCATCGGAAAGACGGTGTCCCCCGCCCCGCGCAGCGCGCCTCCAATCGCAAACTCGATCGCCATGAAAGGATGGGCGATCCCGAGAATCCAGATCACCGTGACCGTCAGATCGATCACCGCCGGGTCCGTCGAAAAGACGCCTGCGATCGGCCGTGCACCGACCACCAGGACCGCGCCGAAGAGGGTCATCGTGACGACCGTGCTGAGCATCGACCGCCAGCCTTCCCTCTCCGCCTGATCAGGAGCCCGCGCCCCGAGGTGCTGGCCCACCAACGTCGCGGCGGCCATCGAGAAGGCGACTCCTGGGATGAATGAAAACGAGAGGAGCATCGAGCCCACGTTGTAGGCGGCGATCACGTTGGTTCCGAAGGGGGCCATGATGCGCTGAAACGCGAGCAGTCCGATCTGGAAAAATCCGCTCTCGACACCCGCCGGTGTCCCCACCCGTACGAGTCGACGCACGAGTTCCAGGTCGATCTTCCAGGTGCCCGTTCCGGGACGCAGGACGAGTGACTTCGCGGCCCATAGCCAGACGAAGAACAGGGCCATCACGAACAGGGCAATATCGGACGCAATCGCGGCGCCTATCACGCCTAACGCCGGTGCGCCCAGATTCCCGTAGATGAGCACCCAATTCATCGCAACGTTCACACTGGCCGCCACGAGCCCGGCCCAGAGCGGCGTCCGGACATCCCCCGCCGCGCGAAGCCCCGCGCCGAATACCATTCCGATCGAGAGCGGTAGCGTTCCCCAGAGTCGCCACCAGAGATAGTCGGAGCCCAACACCACGACGTCTTCTTCGACGCCGTAGAGCCCGATCACTTGTGTCGTCAGAGGAAAAAGAGCTGCGCAACCCAGCAGACTGAGCAGCGCACCCAACCACTGCGCCTGTCGAAAGGAGGCGTTCGCCAGCTTTCGATTTCCCGCCCCGACGGCGCGGGCGAGGATCGCCGCGAGCCCGGCCGGCGCAACCGCCGCGAGCGACTCGAGCAACCAATAGAATTGACCACCCACCCCGACGGCCGCGAGCGCGCTCGGCCCGAGTTCCCCGACCATCGCGAAGTCCGTGAAGCGAACGATCGTGCCCGCTCCCATCGCCGCCATGGTCGGCCAGGCGAGCGACCAGATGCCCTGATGGGTCACCCCGAGCGTCGATTCCGGGCCGGACGAAGCGGAGCCGGATTCGGACAGCGGGGGGTCGGAAGGAGCCATGGAGCGAACTCGAAGCACGGAACTGCGAGAGCCGCAGCCAGGGGCGCCCCACCATAGCAGCCGCCCTAGGCGGCCCGTCCTACGTTTTAGCGGTGCCCGAAGCCCGCAGCGACTCTCAGTTTTCGGCCGAATTCGACCGATCTGCCCCCCCAGAAACCGATTTCCTAGCGGGAGATCGGCCCTCCGCTATCCTCGGCGGCCGTTCCGTCCCCGGCAGGACTGGAACGTCGCGGCGCTTGTCGCCTCTTCTTCGAATCGATCTCGATGGACGGCGAGACGAATCACAGGACTCAAAATCAAAGGATCGAACGTTCCCCGCCCGGAAATCCGGCCTGGGCTCGATCGATCCGAATCAGAGCAGACCCGATGGCGATGATCGACACCTCTCAGTTCCGCAACGGCCTCAAGATCGAGATCGATGGCACCCCCTTCACGATCACCTACTTCCAGCACGTGAAGCCGGGCAAGGGCGGCGCGTTCGTCCGTACCAAGATCAAGAATATCCTGAACGGCCGCACGATCGACCGGACTTTTCGTTCGGGCGAAAAGGTGGGCGAGGCCGACATCGAAGAAAACACGATGCAGTACCTCTATCACGACGGTGACAACCTCATCTTCATGGATCAGACGACCTTCGACCAGATTCCGATCCCGCCCGAAGTGATCGGTGACCAATTCGAGCTGATGCTCGAAAACATGACCGTCGACATCCTGTTCTGGAAAGGCAAACCCATCAATGTCCAGCTCCCCAACTACATCGAGTCAAAGGTCGTCCAGTCCGATCCGGGCGTGAAGGGCGACACGAGTTCCGGTGCGACCAAGCCGGCTACGCTGGAGTGCGGAGCGACGATCAACGTCCCGCTCTTCATCAAAGAAGGCGACGTCCTTCGAGTCGATACCCGAACGCGGGAATACTCCGAACGCGTGAACAGCTAGTCCGATCACGGGCGGAGAATACGAGGGGAAATGTCGGCCGCGAAACCGAAACGAGCCATCGTCCTCTCCGGCGGTGGTGCGCGCGGTGCCTACGAGGCCGGTGTGCTCCGCTTCATCCTGGACACCCTCCCCGGCCGCGCGGGGATTTCTCCGGATTTCGAGATCGTCTGTGGCACCTCGGTCGGCGCGATCCACGCCTGTTTCATCGCGGCGACCGCGGACGAGACCGAACTTCGCGGCCAAAGGCTCGTCGAGATCTGGGACCGCATGCGGGTCCACGAGATCTTCAAGTTCACGATCCGCGACTTCCTCAGACTGCCGAGGCGGATGATGGGGGTGAAGCGCGTCGCGCAGCAGCTGCGTGAGGGCCAGCGCCCCGACCGTCTCTACGGGCTTCTGGATACCGAACCCCTCGAACGACTCGTGCTCAAGTCGATCCCCTGGCGCGGCATCCGCCGCAACGTGCGGACGGGGCGCATCGACACGGTCTGCGTCGCGGCCACCCAGATTGCAACCGGCCGCGCAGTGGTTTTCTGTGACACCAACCGACCCGAGCTCCCGCCCTGGGCAAGCGAGAGCAATATCCGCATGCAACGCATCCGGCTCTCCCCGCTGCATGCCCTGGCCTCGGCTGCGATCCCCCTGCTCTTCCCCTCCGTCCGGGTCGGTGCACGCTACTACGCCGATGGCGGTCTGCGCCTCAACACGCCGCTTGCCCCTGCGGTTCGGCTGGGCGCGGACAAGATCCTCGTGATCGGCCTGACCCACCCCCCCGGCGACGTAGTCAACGAAACGACGGCTCAGGAGCGCACGGCTGAGTTCGGCAACCCGATGTATCTCTTCGGGAAGGTCTTGAACGCATTGATGCTCTCGCCGATCGAGGCCGATGTGGCGCGGCTGCATTTCGTGAACAACATCCTCGAGGCGGGCGGCGAGGCCTACGGTTCCGACTTCATCGATCGGCTGAACGCAAAGCTCGATCCGCGGGGCGAACACCGGCTCAAGCGAATCGACGATCTGGTGATTCGCCCTTCCGAGGATCTCGGCCGACTCGCAGCCGAGGTCGTCCGGGACGATCCCGACCTCAACTTTGGTGTCTTCGTCGGGATGCTGCGTCGCTTGAGCGGTGCCGGAACGACCGCAAAAGAAGCCGATCTCCTCTCCTACCTGCTCTTCGATGCAACCTATGCGCGCCGCCTGGCGGAGATCGGCTACCGCGACGCCGAGTCGCACGAAGACGAGCTGGCAGAATTCTTCCGGAACGAATAGAAGATCGGCCTTGTCACCGAGGCAGACGGCGCGAACGGCATCCCACAAAGCGGTTCCTCAAACCCCGCCCTCGACGATTCCCAGGACAATTCCCAGGACAATCGGTACGTTGGGCTCCATGCGTGGGGACCAGCTCGCACGACAGTGGCTCTTGATTCAGCGACTCGCCCGGAGCCGCGCTGGGACGGGCCTCGAGGAACTCGCGGAGGAACTCGGCTGCGTCCGGCGTACGGTCTACCGGGATCTCGACGCGCTCATGTACGCCGGCTTCCCGGTGACGAGCGAAAAGCGGGACGGCAAGGCCTATTACCGCTTTCTGGATACGTTCCAGATGGGCCAGATTCCCTTCACCGCCGACGAACTGCTTGCCCTCTCGTTCAGCGAAGACCTGCTGAAAACCCTCGAAGGCACCGTTTTTCACGATTCGATCCAGGCTGCGCTCGCGAAGATTCGTGCCGGCCTCGGCCCCGAGCTCGCGGTCTATCTCGAGCGACTCGGCGACAGCTTCCGCGTCCTGCCGGGGCCCCACAAACGTTATGCGGCCTTCCGCGACACGATTCGAACGCTCAATGAGGGCGTCCTCGCCAGTCACACCCTCGAGATGCGATACCGTACGGGTCGAACCGGCGAGGAATCGACTCGCCGGATCGACCCCTACAAGGTCTGGTACCACGGTGGGGCGCTCTACGTGATCGGACACGACCATCGTTCAGCCGAGATCCGGACCTTTTCGGTCGATCGGATTCTCGCGATCGAGTCGACCGGCCACACATTCGAGATCGAAGGAGGCTTCGACTTCGATACCTACACGGCTTCGAGCTTTGGCGTCGTCGCGGAGCCGGCCGTCCGGGTCCGGATCCACTTCACATCGGATTGGGCTTACTACGTGAGTGAGCGCGAATGGCATGCCAGCCAGAAGGCAACCGCACTCCCGGACGGGGGCCTCGAACTCACGATGGAAGTCGGCGGAAGCCAGGAACTCGCGAGTTGGGTGCTTTCGTTCGGGGGTGGGGCAGAAGTACTCGAACCGAAATCCCTGCGTGACGAAGTCCGGGCTTCACTCTCGGCTGGGCTCGCGAACTACGACCATTAGGCGAGGGTCATCGAATGCGGGCTAGGCGTCGTAGATCATCCCGAGGCGGCGCCAATGGTCCTCGGTTCGATCGGTGATCAGACCGAGATTCCGGAGGTTCGGCACGACAGTGTGCATGTAGATGGGGCTGTTCAGCTCGGCAAAATTCGGAAGCGTCGTGGTCATCGCGACCACGGATTCCGGGTCGTAGCCGTATTTGTCCGAGAACGTTCGGAGCATCTCGAGCTGTTGATTGGCATTCAGCGCCTCCAGGATCTCGAAGGCCCAATCCTCCATCGACTCCATTTCGGAGCGATCCACCTCGCGCACGATCCGTCGCATATTGAGCACCCCGAAGGCCGCATGGCGCGCTTCGTCCTGCTCGACGCGCTGGAGCATTCTCGAAAGCAGCGGGCTCCTGCTCTCCTGGCGCAGGGTGTCCATGATCCCGACGGCCATTCCCTCGAAGAGCGTCTGCATTCCGAGCACCTTCTTCTGCATTCCCTCCGCCTGCAACAAGATGTCGAGCAACGTCTTGAGTGCACCGCCGATCGGATGGATCGTGCCGGATTTCTCGGACAGGAATTTCGCGAAGACCTCGATATGCCGCGCCTCGTCGATCACCTGGCTCGCGGCATATAGTTTTTGATCGATCTCCGTACAGACGTTGGTGAGCTGACCACAGAGCTGCAGTGCGGCCTGCTCCCCATGAAGCAATTGTGAAATGAGATAGGCGACCTCGTCGTGGGTGGCTTCCTTCTGGGTTGCCTCGTCCTTGCCCATCATCTTGCAGACGTTCGCGAGCATCGAGGCCTCGGGATTCAGCAGCCATTCCGTCCGATCGAGTGGAATCGACCAGTCGAGATCGGTCTGTGCATCCCACTGACCGTGCTTGCCTTTCTCGTAGAGTCGGCGGAACTCCTCCATCTCGGAGGCGTAGGACCAGGTCCAGTGAAGCTCGATGGGAACCTCGATATCGGTCTTCTCACGCAACCCGGCAAGCGTCTGATCGTCCGTGAAATCGATCACCTCGAAATCACCGATCGGGCGCCGATAGTCTGAAAGCAGCTTGTCCATTTCGTTCTCCGGTTGTGTGCCAGGGCGAGGGTGAAAGCGGGACCCGGAACAAAGAAGAAGGCCCCGATCGATCCCCGATCGATTGACGTGCGTCAGGCGAGAAGCCCACGACGAATGAATTCAGAAACTTCGCGCCGACGGCGTTCGACCGCGGAGCCGGAAAAAATCGACTCGCCGATCAGGGCTTCGCCGAGATCGCCCGACGCGAAATGGAAAACGACCGCGCCGATCACGCTCAAAGTCGCGTCGCCGATCGAGACCGGACGAAAGACGCCCGCGGCGATTCCCTCCTCGAGCAGCTCGCGAAAACGCTCGACGATTCCAGCGAGGCAGAGTTCAAAGGGCATCAGCTCGCGCTCGGATTCGGGGTCGGCAACCAGCATCACCGAGGGAAACGGCTCCTCGTCGACCAGCGCGCGCATCATCAGCCGACCCGCCGGCATATCCTCCGAGAGCGTCCGCACGACCGTGTCGATCCACTCATCGAGGCGCTCTGCGGGCGCCATGTCGCGCTTTCCGACTGCGTCGAGGCCTTCGAGAAGGCGCCCGAGCACGCGGTCGAGAACCGCCGCGTAGAGTTCGAGCTTGGTCGGAAAATGGTGAAAGAGAGCTGATTTGCTGAGCCCGACGGTGGCCGCGAGCTGGCGCATCCCCACCCCGGCATAGCCGCCATAGGCGAAGAGCCCCTCGGCGACTTCGAGAATCTTGTCCCGGCTCTCCGGGCGGCGGCGAGCAGCGGACTCGAACTTTGAAACATTGGGTGTCAAAGACATCACCGAAACCATACAGACCGACCGGTCGGTCTGCAAGCCAAACAACTTGATTGCTTGATCGGGCATGGATTCCGCGCGGATCGGGAACCGATCTAGCCCGGTCCCGTTCCAACCGGTCGCGGGAGGTACCCCGACGCAATGAAGCCGCAATTTTGCAGCGTTTTCGCCCGCTTCGGGCAAGAGTTGGCTGGCGGATCTCGCTATCGTGCGGCCTCGCCAAGCAGCACGGCAGAGCGTAGGGATGGCCGCGCGCGAGGGCTCCCTGGCCGATGCAGATCATGGCTCCGACTGGGTGTGCAACTCGCCCCGCATCCGGCCGGAAAACCAAAACAATTCGAGACCACGAGTAGATCCGACGATGTCCTGGCTGCCTCGACCCCCGCGCTCGACCCGACCGAATCCGGCACGGGCGAGAGCTGCGTCGACGGTGGCCCTGCTGCTGGTTCTCTTCTCCCACTCGGCGTCCGGCCAGGTTCTTCGCCTGCCCGAGGAGGCCGGACCGAAGATTTTCCGGGTCGGCGCGATCGAACTCGAATACGCCCGCGAGCACCCGAGCCAGCCGGCCCTGCAAGGCGTCCTGCCGATCCTCGTCGATCTCCGGCGAACCGAAGTCGGCTGGGATGCGCCGCGCGAGGGCGAGCCCGGCGAACCCGTGGAAATCGGGGGACCCGAAAGTCCCGTACGCGATCTCGAAGTCGGCGGTCTCATTCGCGTCCTGGGGGCGCTCGTCTCCCGCCTCCACGAATTCGGTCTCTACGGCATCGACGTGCGCCCCTCGGCCCGCGACTTCGACCTCGACAACGAACGCGACCTGCGACCTCCGGAACGCGAGGCCCTCGCGATCGTGATCAGCGTCGGCCGAATTTCCCAGGTGCGCACGATCGCAGTCGGCGAGCGAATCAAGGACGACTGGAAAATCGACAACGAGGTCCACATCCGAATCCGCGAAGAGTCCCCGCTGCGACCCGAGGGCGTCGGCGACGAAGAGGCGACGGACCTGCTCGACCGGCATGCGCTCGAGGACTACCTCTTTCGCCTCAACCGTCACTCGGGTCGACGGGTCGAAGCCGCCCTCTCGCCGGGTGAAGACCCGGGCGAGGTCGTCCTCGACTATCGCATACTCGAGTCGAAGCCCTGGTACGCCTACGCCCAGGTGAGCGACACGGGTACCCGGCGCACGAATCCCTGGCAGACCCGCCTCGGTTATACCCATCGCCAGCTGACCGATCGCGACGATATCCTGTCGATCGATTGGCTGAACGTCGGGATCGACGACGTCAACGCGCTGACCGCGCGCTACCAGGCCCCTTTCTTCGGCAGCCAACGCCCCGCCTGGATGTCGAGACGGCGTGGGGATCCCGCCTGGCTCGACTGGATCCCGCGCGACAAGATTCCGTGGTGGGGCGTCGACCGGATGCGATGGGAACTCGACTTCGGCATGAGCAAATCGCAGGCCGGACGATCCTCGACCCTGGCCGGGCTTGCAAACGATCGCGTGACGAGCACGCAATATCAATTCGGCGGCCGATTCATCTACGAGGCCTTCCAATACCGCGACCTCTTCATCGACGTCTACGGTGGCCTCTCCCTGCGAGATCTGAACGTCAAGAATCGGACCGGGGCCTTGCATGGGGACGCGCTGCTCGTGCTACCCCGAATCGGAATCCACGGCGAGCGCATCAACCAGATCTCCAACTTCCTGCTCGACCTCTCCGTTCAAGGCCAGACCAATCACATCGACACAAGCAACCGCGATGCGCTCGGTCGCGACGCCGCCGACGACAAATACGCGATCGTGAACTTCAATTTCGGCTACTCGACGTTCCTCGAACCGGTCCTTCGACCCGAAGCCTGGCGAGATCCGTCGAGCCCCGCGAGCTCGACCCTCGCCCACGAGATTTCGATCCGTGTTCGCGGTCAATACGGTTTCGGCTACCGCCTGATTCCCCAGTCGAACGCTACGATCGGCGGCCTGTACAGCGTTCGCGGGTACAA
>Ga0114950_10002564_pt1 | contig 13945 bp, 11 predicted proteins | sample N075metaG_FD_83503 | JGI IMG/M metagenome (GOLD analysis project Ga0114950, IMG submission 83503) | Deep subsurface microbial communities from Kermadec Trench to uncover new lineages of life (NeLLi) - N075 metaG | ecosystem: Environmental > Aquatic > Marine > Ocean trench > Sediment | place...
GGGGCCGGCTTCTTGGACCGCGACGCGCGCGGATGACTCCTCGGCAACATCCCCGACATCCTCAACATCTCAGACATCGCCTACCCCCGCGAAGCCTCCGAAACCTCGGACGCTTCCAACCTCGTCGACGTCTTCGGCCCGGACGAGTAGTCCGAAGGCCGCAGCTCCTCGACCCGAGCCGATGCGACTGAAAGGTCCGTTGAGTCTCGAAGATGCCGCGCGTGCGTTTGGCTTCGAACAGCTGCATCCCGAGCAGGAGAAGGTGATCGCGCATGCGCTCGGCGGCGGCGATGCCCTGGTGGTCTTGCCGACGGGGTACGGAAAATCGGCCTGTTTCCAGATTCCGTCGCTGATTCTTCCAAGACCCGTCGTCGTGGTGTCGCCACTGCTGGCCTTGATCGAGGATCAAGTCACGAATCTCGAGAAGCGTGGCCTCCCCGTAGTCCGCTTCGACGGCACGATTCGAGGGACCGCGCGAAAGCGGGCCGTTGCTCGGATCGAAGAGGGTGGCCAGCTTCTGGTGATGACGACGCCCGAGACATTGGCGGGCGACGAACTCCTTGCGGCGCTCGCGAAGAGCGGGATCTCGCTCTTCGCGGTCGACGAAGCGCATTGCGCCTCGGAGTGGGGACACGATTTCCGTCCGGCGTATCTGCGTCTCGGGACGCTGCTCGAGCGATACGGCCGGCCGCCTATCATGGCGCTCACGGCGACCGCGACCGAGTCCGTTCGTGAGGATCTCAAACGTATTCTCGACCTGCGCGACCCCCTCGAGATCGTCGCCTCGCCCCATCGAGCGAATCTCGCCTTCGAAGTGATCGAGTGCGCCGGCGACGCGCGGTTGCGCGCGCTCGGGCGTCTCGTGATCCGCTTGCGGCGCCCGGGGATCGTCTACTGCTCGACGACGCGTGATGTCGACACCGTCTACGGTGCGCTCAAACAGATGAAGATCCCGGTGAACCGCTACCACGGCGGTATGAACGGGAGCGATCGTCGCGCACAACAAGAAGAGTTCATGAAGAGTGGCCGCCGAAACGTGATGGTCGCGACCAGCGCGTTCGGGCTCGGGATCGACAAGCGCGACTTTCGTTATGTCGTCCACTTTCAGACGCCCGCTTCGATCGAGCAATATGTGCAGGAGGCCGGGCGCGTCGGCCGTGACGGCAAGCGTGCGAACTGTATTCTGCTGCACGATGGTGTCGACCGGAATATCCACGAGTTTCTGCTCAGCCAGAGTCGGACGGCTCCAGCGCAGCTCTATCAGGTCGCCGACGCGCTCGTCGCCTATGTCGAAGAGGGCCGCGAACCCGATCTGCTGGATCTCGCCGCTTCGGCGCGGGTCGCGCAGCGGGTTACCGCTGCCGCGGTGGCGATGTTCGAGTCCGCGGGCCTGGTCCGGATCGGTAAGGAGAAGACGATCGAAGCGCTCGTACCGCATCAGGAGCTAAAACAGCACACGCGACGATTGAGTGAGCAGCTGCGAACGCTTCGAAAGCAGGACGGGGAACGGCTCGATGCGGTCGATCGATATGCGATTGCCGAACGCTGCCGCGGCGAGCTCCTGGGTGAGTATTTCGGAATTCCGATCGCGGAAGAATGCGGAATCTGCGACGTCTGTCGCCGGGTGCCAGCGCGGCCGGCATCCTTCTTCGATCCGATTCGGAAGAAAAAGGAAGCGACGAAGAAAAAGTCCAGGAAGAAGCGAGGTGGACAGCGTCGGCGAGGCAGTCGTCCCAGGAAGGCGGCAGCCCAGGCAGGCGATGCCTCGCCGAAGCGTTCCTCGAGACGTCGTCGTCGCGGCGGCGCGCGGAGGCCGCGAGGCTGAGTGTGTCCGGGCTCGTGGTTGGTAAAGCGTTGGCTGGTGGCTTCTACGCCCGATCGGCGCGGAGGTCGAAGTGGCGCTCGGCGCGGAGCTCGCGAACGGGAAGGCCGGCCCGGACCACCGAAGGGCGATTGTCGTAGACCTCCCCTGTGACTTCGTTGCGCTGGTCGCCTCGGCAATATTGGATGACCCAGGCACGCCGCTGCCGATCCGCCGTCTCGTTCCCAACGGTCTGGTGTACGAGCAGCGAAGAGAAGATCACGAGCTCACCGGCTTTCGCGTCGAGCGGAATCGCCGCGTCCAGCGCGATCCTCTTCTCGTCGATGACGGCATGGACGCCGCGCATTCATGCGTGAGGCAGCCACCTCTGTGGGAGCCCGGGATCACCTGGAGCCCACCGTTTTCGAGCGATGAATCATCGAGTGCGAGCCAGCAGGTCAAGTACGCGGGCATCCGGCCGGGCTGGTATCCGTTGTCCTGGTGCCAGGCGATGAAGCTCCCGGCCCCCGGGCCCTTGTTGATACCCTGATCCCACCAGAAACGAACATCCTCTCCGAGCAGCTGAACCGCGACTTCGAGCAGGGCGGGATGGAGGATGAAGCCGGCGAGGAGTTCGCTTCGAAAATTCATCATCGCCCGGTAGGGAAAGACACCGTCCGCAACGTTGCCCAGCACCTGGGCATCGAGGGTCACGAGGCGATCGTACTCCGCGCCAATCGAGGCGAGCTCCCTGGCGTCGAAGAGTGGCCCCAGATTGACGAATCCATCCCGATCCCACTGTTTCCGCTGTGATTCGTCGAGCATGGTCAGCGCAGGATAGGCTCGCGGATCCGAGGACTCAAGATCGCAGGAATGGCTCGGAGTCAACGCGGACGTCCGCCACGCTCAGGCGACGTGTGTCTTCAGGAGTTCGGCATAGAAGCCGATCGCGATCGAGACCGTCACGCCCGTCAGCATCAACCCATCGCCACCGCTTGTCCCCGCGTCGTGCATGTCCATTGCGAAATGAGCACGGTCCTTGCGAGTCGGAAATCGAAAGAGGAAATAGCTCGACGAGTCGACGAGCCGCGAGAGTGGGACTTCAGCAATCGCTTCGACCTCGCCCGGCTGTGGCGTCAATTCGAAGGGGGGGTGCACGAGTGCCACGGTCGGCACCACGCGAAACCCGCTGTGGCTCACGTAGTCGCCGAGTCGGCCGAGGACTTCGACTCGCCCGCGATCGAGGCCAATCTCCTCCTCCGCCTCCCGCAACGCGGTCTCGATCGGAGAAGCGTCTCGTGGATCCGCGCGGCCACCGGGAAAGACCCAATGGCCCGGGAACGAAATCCCGTGGTGGCGCTGGGTCAAGAGAATCGTCGGTTCGGGGTCACGCAGGACGATCGCGAGCAGCACCGAGGCGGGCACAGCCTTGGCCCGGTCGGTATCGGTCACGCGCGGCTCGACGTGGGGATTCTCGAGTTCGCTGGGACTGCGTCCGATCATGCTCTCGAAATGAGCGCGGAGGGACGCGGCATCTGGACGCAGGGCAGGGCGCGCGAGCGAGGTTTCGCCGATGCGGATCTTCTCGGCCTCTTCGAAGCGCTGGCGCAGTTTCGGATCGACGGGGTCGGCGGTCATGGCTTCCTGACGAGGTCCCTGGTCAATCGGGCGGGCATCTAGCCCGAGATGCTCGATCGTTGGCTCACGAGGTCGTACCAACGCCGGGTGTTCGTGTGGGCATCGGTCAAGCCGAGTTTGACCCAGCCGGCGAAGTCCGTCACGACGAACGCGCTGATGTCGGCGACCGAAAACGAATCTCCCGCAACGAATTCGACGTCAGCGAGGCGAGCGTTCAGCATCTCGAAAAACTCGACGCCCCGTGCATGTCCTCGTACGGCCAGCTCGGGAATTTGATCGTAGTTCGTTGGACCCGTCGTGGCGCGGCCGACCATGCCCTTGCTGCGATTTCGAAAGGTATCGGCGATCGGCGAGAGGCCCTCGATTTCGATTCGGGCATTCCAAGCGGCGATGAGGCCCTTCTCCGCGGGCGACGTTCCGAGCAGCGGTGGCTCGGGCGCGAAGGCCTCGAGAAAGGCCGCGATTCCGGCGTTCTCCGTGAGGAAGGTCCCGTCGTCGAGTTCGAGGACCGGGACGGTGCAGCGAGGATTGATGCGTCGAAATTCGTCCGAGAGCTGTTCGCGCTTTCCAAGGTCGACTTCGACCGTCTCGAGCTCGACGCCTTTCTCGGCGATGAAGATTCGAGCTCGGTGAGGGTTCGGGGCGGTCTGGCAATCGTAGAATTTCACGGACCTTCCTCTTCTTGTGTTTGGGCTGCGACAATCGGTTGACGAGCAGCTCTCTCGGGTTCGAGTTCGAGTGCGCGCCCGGCTTGTTGGATCACGTCGGCCCGAAGCAGTCGGCGTGGCCTTGGCGACGGCTGAGCGGACGGGCGAGCCGTGAGCGCGAGTGGAGGTTGTCGACTCCCCGCTCGCGCCTACGACGCGAACCTTCCGCCGGCTCGCATCCAGCGCTTCATGACTTCATCGGCCTCATTCGGGTTGTAGAGATCCTCTTGGCGGGAGAAGAGGCCATCCCCGGCGTATTCGAGGATGGTGACACAGCCGAAACGGTAGACCTCGTCGCCACCCTTGGGGTCCGGCATGACCTGCCACGGATAGTAGACGACGCGGTTGCCCTCGATGACGTGCCAATCGACTGGGAACAGCATCATCGGGACGGGCTTCATGACCTCGAGGATGGCTTTCTGGATCGCCTCGCGTCCTTCGAAGATTCCGAGATGGTGCTCCACCCAACGGCCGTCTTCCGTATGGAGGTCGGCCCAGGCATTCCAGTCCCCGCTGTCCCCGACCGCGACGAAATTCTGATAGGCCTCTTCGACTTCGCTGCGATCGAATTGTTTCATGTGCGGGATTCTCTTTCTCTGGCGGGAGTCTTGAAGCGGTCTCGACAGTAGCCTGATTCTTCGTTCCGCGGGAAAGGCTCGGGCGACCGACGAACTCCACGGCGATGCGTTCGTGAGCGATGCGACCAGGCAGTCGTTGGCGACGCTCTCCGACGAGCAGAAGCTTGATCTCATCTTTACCGTCGGCCAATACATGCTGGTTTCGACGGCCCTCAACACGTTGGGGGTCCAGCCCGACGAAGGCTACGGTGGATTCGAAACGGGAGGAGCTTCCGTGGCCGCCTCGAAATAGCTGTCCTCTGCGGCCTGCCGACGCGGGGTTGCGAACCGGGCTCTCGAGGCGCGGGCCGAGGCTCAGGCTCAGTAGGCGTCGTCGAAGATCGAGGGTGCGGACCCGATCGGGCGCGATTCGGGGTAGACCTCTGCGAGTTCCTTCTGAAGCATCGGGTCTTCGAGTCGCTCGACTTCGAAGCGGAATCCCGCTCCCTTGTCGGCGAGATCCCGATTGAAGACCCGGGCCACATCGTCGCGGGAGAGCGAGTCCGCGAGCTGCCTCTGCCGCTCCTCCTCGTCCCGATAGACGTCGGCCTTCCAGAGGACGCTCACGCGATATCGATCGAGCGGTGCGCGGTAGCGAATCTCACCTCGGTCGGTCACGACCCAATCGCCGCTGCCGTCAGTCGCCGGCGCGAGTTCCGCCCGCGAAGTGACGAGACGGGTTCCCTCGTCGTAGGGTCCGACGGGTCCGACCTGATGAAACATGCCATGGTTGTCGCCAACGAGCGCCGTATTCGCCATGTCGCCGTGGTGTTCCTGGCGAGGCTTGTCCGGGCCATCCGGCCAGTAGTAGAGGGCGCCGCCCTCGACGTCGTTCATCCACCAGATCGACGTCGACTGCACGATCGACCAGCGATCGAAGAGCCCCGACCAGAGCATCGATCGCAACAGCCACATCGGCGTATTGACCCGGCTGCGACCTTGAAAACGCGGATTGTCGGTATGCGCCGGCCCGGCCCGGTCGATCGCGGCCATCAGGTTCACGTAGATGCTTTGAGGAACGATGACCTCGGCGCCGTAGAAGTTCTTGCTCGCCTCGATGATTCCCTCGTGCCAGAAGAAGAGATCCGATCCCTCGATCGAGAGGTCCTCGTGGACCCAATCGTTCTGGAACCACATCGCACTCGTCGGCTCGTCATCCTCGACGCCGTTTCGGAACCAGCCGCCCAGCGGCGTGAAAGGCGCGCTGCGCTCGAGGGTCCGAACGACTTGATCGACGTCCTGGATGACATCGCGGAGAAGGATCGGCGGGTTGGAGTAGTGAATCATGGTGTCTGGAAGCATATGATCGTGGGGTTGGGTTGACCAGCCGCGGCGTACAATCAGAATTTTTTTTTGCCAGAGCGGTCTGAGGGCGGTTACAGGTGAAGATCGCGATGACGTTGCCGGGGATGGATCCGCGGCTCGACCGGAAACGCCTGCTCGAATGGACGCGGCGAATCGAGGACGGGCCCTCCGAGATGGCCCGACAAGCCCGGCCCGAGAAGAGGAAGGAGGTTGTTGAGATCAATGAATGGAGAACACTCGATGCAGCTCGAATCGCGAAGGCAGAGGGCGGCTTGCGTCGGGGTTGCCCTCGGCGGACTCATCGTTCTGGTGACGGGCTGCGGCGGCGATCCGATCGATTCGCAGCTCTTCGCGGTTCCCGATTCTTCGGTCGAACCCGATCGCGCGGCCTGTGCGCATCGGGATCCGCGACGGATGGCCCTGTTCGGCGACCTGCATGTCCACACGGCGCTCTCGAGCGATGCCTGGAACTACGATCTCGAAGTGCGCCCCGCTGGCGCCTACGAATATGCCTTCGGTCAACCCATCCTACTGCCGCCAAAGGACGATGCGGGCCGCGGTACGCGATCGGTGCGGATCGACCGGCCGCTCGATTTCGCCGCCGTCACGGATCACGCCGAGTTCCTCGGTGAGCAGTGGCTGTGTACGAATCCGGGCTCTGCGGCCTACAAGACCGAGAAATGCCGCGAGATTCGCGATGCGACCGCACCGACGGATTCGCCGCTCGGCTTCAAGATCATGAACCCGTTTCCGGGTCGCGAATCCGAGATCTGTGGGGACGATTTCGAGGCCTGTGCCGAGGCGCTCGACATCGCCTGGCGCGAGATCATCACGGCCGCCGAGCAGTGGAATGACACCACCACCGCCTGCAACCGGACGGCGTTCATCGCCTACGAGTACAGCTCCTTTCGCATGGGCTCGAATCTCCATCGCAACGTGATCTTCCGTGGCAGCGCCGTACCTCGACGACCCGTGAGCTACATGGATGTCCAGCGCGAATGGGAACTCTGGCAGCTCCTGCACGACACCTGCAACGAGTCCGACAGCGGCTGCCAGGTCCTCGCGATTCCGCACAACTCGAATATCAGCAACGGCCGGATGTTTGCGATCGACTATCCCGGCACGGCTTCGATCGAGGAGGAGGCTGCGCGGGCGGCACTCCGGATCGAGATGGAGCCGATCGTCGAGATCATGCAACACAAGGGGGATTCGGAATGTCGCCGAGGACTCTCGTCCGTGATGGGCTCGGATGATGCGCTGTGTGACTACGAGAAATTCGAGAACAAGAATTTCGAACGTTTCGGAGGGGACGACGTGTCCGAATGTTACGACGGGCCCCTGGCAGATTGGGTTCCCCATCTCGGACCGAGTTGTCTCGCTCGTCGCAGTTACGTGCGCTATGCGCTAGCCGATGGGCTCGCCGAAGAGGAGCGAATCGGGGTCAACCCCTTCAAATTTGGCCTGATGGCCAGCACCGATACGCATAACGCGATGGCGGGCGGTGTCGAAGAGAAAACCTGGCCGGGACATCTCGGAATCGCGGATGGTTCGCCTAGCCTGCGCGTCTCACGTGGGGAAGCCGGTCGAATGGGGGACTATTCGAATAATCCGGGCGGGTTGATCGGCGTCTGGGCCGAAGAAAATTCCCGGGCCGCGATCTTCGATGCGATGCGCCGCAAGGAGGTCTTTGGAACGAGCGGTCCGCGGATCCAGCCACGCTTCTATGCGGGCTGGGATCTTCCCGAGGATCTCTGCGCATCGAAGGACGTGTTGGCGCGGGCGGAGGAGAGCGGCGTTCCGATGGGCGCGGACCTTCCGCCGCGACGGGGGGACCGCGTGCCCGGATTTGCGGTCTGGGCGACCCAGGACGTGGGGACGGAGACGGCGCCCGGCGGGTTCCTTCAGCGCCTACAGGTGATCAAGGGCTGGGTCGACGAAGAGGGAATCGTTCACGAAGAGGTGGTCGATGTGGCGGGCGGACCGAATGGGGCGAGTGTCGATCCGACGACCTGCGAGCCCCGGGGACCCGGGCACACCGATCTGTGTGGTGTCTGGCGCGATCCCGACTTCGATCCCGAGCGCCGCGCGGTGTACTACGCGCGCGTCGTCGAGAACCCGAGTTGTCGCTACTCGGCCTGGCAATGCCTCGCACTGCCCGAGGGCGATCGGCCGGGCGGTTGTTCGGATCCGCTGATGGCGCCGATCCAACAGGAACGCGCCTGGACTTCACCCATCTGGTATACGCCCGCTGCGAGCTGATCCAGGCCCTTCCCGTCCCGGGCCTTTTGGCTAGCGTCATGCGCCCGTTCGACCGATGAGCCAGGACTGTAAAACCCGGACCAGGAGAATATTTCGATGGCTGCTGCAACCCCGATCGATGGCTCGTCGCTCATCGATCCCGCTTCCTATTCCGCCAGGGGCTACCCCTACGACGATTGGGAATCGCTCCGCAAGAGCGCTCCGGTCGAACGTTTCCAGCCCAACGGATGGCCCCCCTTCTGGGCGATCACGCGACACGCGGACATCATCGAGATTTCGAAGAACCCCCAGTCCTTCCTCAGCAAGGACGGCATCAATTTCGACAAGCAGAACCTGCGCGGCGAGTCCGAAGTCCAGATGCGCACGATCATCGAGATGGACAACCCGGACCATCGTAAGTTTCGCGCCGTCGCGAGCCCGTTCTTCACGCCCCGCAGCCTGGGCGTCTGGGATCATGTCGTCGAGGAGATGGCCCGCCAACTCGTCGACGGTCTGGGTGAGGAGGGGGAGTGTGATTTCGTGGCCGAAATCGCATCGATCCATCCGCTGAAGATCATCTCGCGGATCCTCGGCGCGCCCGAAGAGGACGAGCCTTTCATCCTCAAGACGACGAACGAGATCTTTGGGCGCGATGATCCCGAGTTTCAGCGTGAGGGGAAGGATCCGCAGGCTTCCGTGATGGCGGCGGCACTCGACTTCCATGCCTATTTTTCGAAGATCCTCGTGGATCGACGTGCGAATCCACGCGACGACCTCGTGAGCGTCTTCGCGAACGCACGGGTCGATGGTGAGCCGATGAACGAAGCCGACACGATGGGATATCTGCTCGTGATGTTCATCGCGGGACACGAGACGACTCGCGGTGCGCTGTCCGGCGGAATGAAGGCGCTGCTCGATCATCCCGATCAGCTCGCGAAATGGCAGGCGGACCCGAGCCTCAACAAACGCGCGATCGAGGAAATCCTTCGTTATGTCACACCGGTGAACACGATGGCCCGAACGGTCGCGAAAGACGTCGAGGTCGGTGGTCGGAAGCTCTCCGAGGGGGAGCGACTGGTCATGTTCTACGCCTCGGCCAATCGAGACGAGGCGGTCTTCGACGCCCCGAACGAATTTCGCGTCGATCGGAACCCGAATCCCCATCTCGCTTTCGGGATCGGTGAACATTTCTGCATCGGCTCTCATCTCGCACGCAAGACGACCGGGGCGCTCTTCGCTGAACTGCTGCCGCGGCTCGAGAGCGTGGAGGCGGTCGGCGAGGCGGAACGCGTGGCTTCGAATCTCGTTCCGGGTGTGAAGCATCTGCCGATTCGGTATCGGATCCGGCCTCGCGGATAGCCTGCTCGACGGACCCAAGCCCGTCCGCGCGACTCGCGCGTCTCCTCGATGCGGGTCCATTCGTTTGGACGCTCGAGATTCTGCGGATGCGTCCATTCGCAAAGCTGCGAGGTAGAGCGGACTCCTGACGGGTTTCTCGCTGCGTATTGTTGGCATGGGAAAGGGGGTGTGCCGGCGCTCAAGTCCTTCGGGTGGCTGACCGAAGGCAAAAGGGCTACACACTGGCCAAATCGGGCATGAGCCCGGTCGGGTGGAAACCACTCGGCGATCGATCCCGTGTCCGCCAGGGCACGTCGCGATCAACAGCCCACCTGTTCCGAAATGGCTCCGGACGAAGACGAAACAGATGTCCTGAGCCCCCTACCGGACGGTGAGCAACATACGGCAAACAACAGGACCTCTCGACGTTCAGCGTCACGAGCCTGCGACCTTCGACCCCTGGGTCGAAAACTGCGACTCGTCCCCCCTCGAGGTCTTGCCGCAAATCGACTCTCTCCCTTTTCTGTTGTCTGGGTTTGAATTCAAGAAGACCGTCGTGTGCGCCATTCGAGCGTACGCGCGCGGTGGAGAACCAATTTGTCCAGCGCAATCGCGCATGATAAGGCTGAGAGCGGCTTCGACCGCTTTGGCCTTGATTCCAAGCTGATCCGCGGCCTCGAGGCCGCGGGCTTTTCCGATCCCCGACCGATTCAGGTCGAAACCATCCCCGCCTGTCTCGAGGGGCAGGACGTCATGGGCCTCGCCCAGACCGGAACCGGCAAGACTGCCGCGTTCGCCCTGCCCATCCTGCAGCGTCTGATCGAGGAGCCGGGTCGCGGTCCCCTCGTACTGATCCTTGCCCCGACGCGCGAACTCGCCATCCAGATCGATGCCGAGATTCGCTTGCTTGCACGCTTCACCGAGGTCGGAACCCTGACGATCTTCGGAGGCGTCCCGGCGAGCTCGCAAATTCGATCGTTGCGCCAGGATCCCGAGATCGTGGTGGGATGCCCGGGACGCGTGCTCGACCTGCTGAAGCAGCGAAAGCTCGACCTGTCGGCGGTCGACACCCTCGTAATCGACGAGGCGGATCACATGTTCGACATGGGATTCCTGCCCGACATCAAGCGGATCCTCGCCCAGCTGCCGAAGGATCGGCAGAACCTGCTCTTCTCGGCGACGATGCCGAAGGCGATTCGATCGCTTGCGAACCAGGTTCTGAACGATCCACATGCCGTCGATCTCGGGCATTCCGCTCCGGCCGATCAGATCGAGCACGCGCTCTACGCGACGGATCCGAGTCGGAAGAAGGCATTGCTCGAGAAGGTGCTGAGAGCAGAGGATTGCAAAACTGCGATCGTCTTCACGCGCACTAAGCATCGCGCCAAGCGAATGGCGATTCAGCTCGCTCAGGGTGGACTGAACGCCGTCGCGCTGCAGGGCAATATGTCCCAGGCCCAGCGTGATCGGGCCATGAACGGCTTTCGCAATGGTCAGTTCGATATCCTGGTCGCGACCGATATCGCCGCCCGGGGACTCGACGTCGCCGGCGTCGATTACGTGATCAACTTCGATCCGCCGAGCACGCCCGAGACGTATACGCATCGCATCGGCCGAACCGGTCGTTCCGAGGCAAGCGGCAAGGCGCTCACGTTCGTCACCAGCGAAGACCGCGCGTGGTTGCGCGACACGGAACGCGTACTCGGTGCACCGATCCCCCGACTCGAGACCCCCGAGGTCGCTGCGGCCCCGCCTTCGAAGGCGGGAGATCGGGGCGGCAATCGAAGTCGTGGCGCGCGGGACGATGGCTCTCGCAGTGAGCCCGCACGACGTCGATCGCGTGGCGGATCGCGGCCCTCCGGCGGTGGCGGCGGTCAGCGTCGGCGCTCCGGCGGTGGACGTTCGGGCCGGAGTGGCTCCACGACCGCGCCCTCTCGCTGATCCCGTTATTAAACGCCCTGCTCCACTCGGGCCAAACCAGGCCCGAGTGGAGCAGGGCCGCTTGACGCATCGCACTCTTCTGGCGACCTTCGATCCCGGATCGGGGTGGCGCTGCTCTGTGCGCCCTCCACTACGTGTGAGAGGCGAGTGAGCGATATGGCGGATGAATGCGAGCGGCTGGAAGACCTGACGCCGGATTGGAAGCGCGCCTTCGCGTGGGTCGAACAGGAGTTGGGCGGTCGCGTATCGAACCTGCGGAAGCAGGGACGCTGGCGCCCCGCCTATTTCTTCGATCTCGAACGCGAGGACGGGGAGCGGCTCGAACTCTACTTTCGGGGTGACCGAGGGCACGAGGAAGGCGAGCGCGTCGAGTCGGTCCTCGATCACGAAGCGACTATCTATCGCGTGCAGGAGGCGAACGGACTGCCCGTCCCCCACGTCTACGGGATTTGCCCCGATCCCAAGGGCATCGTGATGGATCGCCTGCCGGGCGACTTCAACCTCGACACAGTCAAAGACCCACGGGTCAAGGCGAAGATTCTCGATCATTACATCGAGCTACTCGTTCAGATGCATGCGATCGACGCTGCGGAGTTCGAAGCCCATGGGCTCGAACGTCGCGAAGGCGAACGAACGCTCGCGTTGGGTGATTTCGATCAATGGGTCGAGCAATACCGGAAGGCCAAGCGGCGGCCGGAGCCGATGCTCGAATTTGCGGTCCAGTGGGTCTATCGGAATATTCCGACGGGTCGCCGGGAGGTGACCTTCGTGCAGGCGGATTCGGGTCAGTTCCTCTTCGAAGGCGATCGGGTGACCGCGCTTCTCGACATGGAAACGGGCTATCTCGGCGATCCGCTCGCGGATCTTGGCGGGATGCTATGTCGAGATCTGGGGGAACCCCTCGGTGATCTCGCGCCCGCCTTGCGTCGTTATGCGGAGATCTCCGGCCGTGACGTCGACTTCGACGTCGTGCAGTTTCACGGCCTGCGTTTCAATCTGTGCACGCCGCTCGTGATGGCGCATTTTGTTGCGGGTGCCCAGCCCGAGGTCGATCACGCGATGTATCAGGCCTGGTCCATCGTCTGGGCGCGCGCCGCGTTGGCTGGAATCGGGCAGCTCATGCGGGTCGAGCTTCCCGAGATCGAGCCCTACGAAGTACCGAAATCCTATCGAGGCCCTGCCTACGCGAGCTTGATCCATCAGCTGCGTGATTTGAAGGAGCAGGCGGCGGGAGACGAGGGGCGACTCTACGAAATCGATCGGTCGCTGCGGCTCGCACTTGCCCTCGAACGTGTGGATGCGCTGGGGCCGGTCTTCGACCGGATCGAACGTGAGGAAATCGCTTTGCTCCTGGGTCACCCTGTCGAGGATCTGACCCAGGCGAATGCCGAACTCGAAAAAGTCGTCGTCGAATCGGGGGCCGATCGGGACGCGGAGTTCCTTCGCTATTTCTACCGCCGCACGCTTCGGGAGCACGAACTCCACCGGCCCGCTCTCTTCGAGTACGTCGACCGAACGCTTCAGTCGATCGACTGAGGTCGCTTCCCGGGTTTCGCTCGACGATTCGCCAGCCGGTCATGATCCGGTTCGCGATCTTCATGCGCAGCCATTCCGGAAGCCAGCACGAGCCGCCCCGATGTCGAATGTTCGATCCGGTATTCGACCGTTCATTTGGACGGGTTGGACCCAGGGAGACGAAGAGCGCGATGGCGAATCATGTTTCAGGCAAGGTCATCATCACGTGAGCGGCCGGCGGCTTCGGTCGCTGGGTCGCCCAGAAAACGGCGGCACTCGGTGTGCGCGTCGTGGCTTCGGATGTGGACGAGGGTGAGCTCGAGGAGACGGTGGCGTCGATCGTCGCGGCGGGCGGCGAGGCGGAGGCTTGTGTCGTAGACGGGACTACCGTTCGCAGATGGCGGCGCTTGCGGATCGAGCGGTCGAGCGATTCGGAGCGATCGATCAACCCTGGGGCGTGTCCATCCGCGATCTGACCGTGCGTGCTTCGGGTGACAGCTACCTGCTCTGATCTCCTCTAACCTCCTCTGAACCTCTATTGAACCTCCTTTAGCCTACTAAGAGTCCGGGTCCCATGGATCGCGAGTCGATCGCCGGCCCGTCACAATCTGGTCGAGCGACCGCCCGACCCATTCCGATACCCGACTCGATCCCGGATATCGAACGGAGAATTCCGCCATGGCCGATCTCGATACGCTGGAGCGCCAGGTCGCCGAACTGCGCGCCCTCGAAGAAATCAAGACTCTCAAATACCGGTATTTCCGGGCGATGACCTACAACGACTACGACACGTTGAAGGAGACGCTGACCGAAGATGTCGTCACGTCTTATTCGGATGGCGAGTA
>Ga0114950_10002566_pt1 | contig 13933 bp, 10 predicted proteins | sample N075metaG_FD_83503 | JGI IMG/M metagenome (GOLD analysis project Ga0114950, IMG submission 83503) | Deep subsurface microbial communities from Kermadec Trench to uncover new lineages of life (NeLLi) - N075 metaG | ecosystem: Environmental > Aquatic > Marine > Ocean trench > Sediment | place...
CCGCCATCTGCATGGCCCGCAATGGGGGCATCGGGATCGTCCACAAGAATTTGAGCGTCGCCGAACAGGCCAGCGAAGTCGACAAGGTCAAGCGATCGGAATCGGGCATGATCGTCGATCCGATCACGATGCGGCCCGAGCAGCCGATCCGCGAGGCGCTCGAGGTGATGAGCCGCTTTCATATTTCCGGCGTGCCGGTCACCCGTGACGGTCGGGCCGTGGGCATCCTCACCAATCGCGATCTGCGCTTCGTGAAGGACGTGTCGCCCGAGATCTCGAGCGTGATGACGACCGAGAACCTGGTGACCGTCCCGCCCGGGACGACGATGGAGCGCGCGCGCGAACTCCTGCACGAGCATCGCATCGAGAAGCTGCTGGTCGTCGATGACGCCGGCATGCTGTGCGGATTGATCACGATCAAGGACATCGAGAAGACCGAGCGCTATCCGGATGCCTGCAAGGACGATCTCGGGCGGCTGCGCTGCGGTGCGGCGCTCGGCGTCGGTCCGGATCGGCTCGAACGCGTACAGGCGCTGGTCGACGCGGGCGTGGACGTGGTCATCGTCGATACGGCCCATGGTCATTCCGCGGGTGTGCTCGAAACCGTTCGCGAATTGAAGAGCGATTTTCCCGACCTCTCCCTGGTCGGCGGGAATGTCGCGACGGCGGAGGGCACGGAGGCCCTGATCAAGGCGGGTGTCTCCGCGGTCAAGATCGGCGTCGGGCCGGGCTCGATCTGTACGACTCGCATCGTGGCCGGCGTCGGGGTGCCCCAGTTCACCGCCATCCGCGACGCGTCGGAGGTCGCCAAGCGGGCGGGCGTCCCGATCATCGGAGACGGCGGGATCAAATTTTCGGGCGACGTCGTGAAGGCGCTGGCCGCCGGGGCTTCGACGCTCATGATCGGATCGCTCTTCGCCGGGACGGACGAGTCGCCGGGCGAGGTCGTGCTCTTCCAGGGACGCTCCTACAAGGTCTATCGTGGGATGGGCTCGCTCGGCGCCATGGCGGCGGGCAGTCGCGACCGGTACTTCCAGAGCGAGGTCGAGAACGACGAGCTCGTCCCGGAAGGCATCGAGGGCCGCGTGCCGTATCGCGGAAGCCTTTCGCAATCCCTCCACCAGCTCTACGGAGGCCTTCGCTCGGGCATGGGCTATTGCGGGGCGCCGAACCTCGAGACGCTGAGCGCGGACGCGAAATTCGTTCGCATCTCGTTGTCGGGGCTGCACGAGAGCCACGTCCATGATGTGATCGTGACCAAGGAGGCACCGAACTATCGGACGGAATAGCAGGCCCACGCCGCTGAGTGCTTCGCCCCCCCCGCGAAGCCATCCCGACCCGCTGGGGTCGATCACTCGAATCCCTCGGCCGAGTTCCCCGCTCGGTCGACCTTATCTTTCGCGGTCCGGCCGTCCTCCACGGTCCGGCCGCGGACCGCTTCACGGAAGAGGCCGCGGAATCGGCCAAGGATCGACCCCTCATGTCTTCTCGCTCCCCCTCTCGCTCTGGGGCCCAGAGTTCGCGGATCCTGATCCTCGATTTTGGTGCCCAGTATTCCCAGTTGATCGCTCGTCGTGTGCGCGAAGGGCAGGTCTATTGCGAACTCCACCCCGCCGATATGGATCTCGAGGCCGTCCAGGCCTTCGCTCCCAGCGGGATCATTCTCTCCGGTGGGCCGAGTTCGGTGCTCGACCCGGACGCCACCGACATGGCGGAGGGGGTGCTCGAGCTGGGCGTGCCCATCCTCGGGATCTGTTATGGGCTGCAGCTGCTCGTCCAGCGTCTCGGCGGCAAGATCGAATCGGCCGACGACCGCGAGTACGGACGCGCCACGCTCAAGATCGAGCGCGAGGATCCGCTCTTCGAGGGATTGCCGACCGATGCCGATCAGGTGGTCTGGATGAGCCATGGCGATCGGGTGCTGGCGCTGCCGGATGAGATGAGCGTGATCGCCAGCTCCGGCGGCTCGCCTTTCGCGGCGGTTCGCTCCGAGCGCAGGCCCTTCTGGGGTGTCCAGTTTCATCCGGAGGTCGTGCACACCGAGTACGGCCGACAGATTCTCGAAAACTTCGTGCACCGGATCTGCGGTTGTCGTCCGAGCTGGACGATGGCGTCCTTCGCCGACAATGCGATCGAAGCGATTCGCGAACAGGTGGGCGACGGCCGGGCCATCTGCGGACTGTCCGGAGGCGTCGATTCCTCGGTGGCGGCCACGTTGGTCCATCGCGCCATCGGCGACCAGTTGACCTGCATCTTCGTCGACCACGGCATGATGCGGAAGAACGAGCGGCAGGAGGTCGAGGCGCTCTTCGCCGAGACGCTCGGGGTGAAGCTGATCGCGGTCGATGCCTCGGAGCGGTTCCTGGCCGCGCTCGCCGGGGTGACCGAGCCCGAGAAGAAGCGCAAGATCATCGGCAATCTCTTCATCGAGGTCTTCGACGAAGAGGCCAGCAAGATCGGAGAAACCGGGGGCCCGGTGGACTTCCTGGTGCAGGGGACGCTCTACCCGGATGTGATCGAGAGCATGTCGGTCAAGGGCAAATCCGTCACGATCAAGACCCACCACAATGTGGGCGGGCTGCCCGAGGACATGAAACTCAGTCTGATCGAGCCCCTGCGCGAGCTCTTCAAGGACGAGGTGCGCGCGGTCGGTCGAGAGCTCGATCTGCCCGACCGTGTGCTCGGGCGCCATCCCTTTCCCGGCCCGGGGCTGGGAATCCGCATCCTCGGCGAGGTCACGCTCGAGCGCCTGATTCCGCTCCGGGAAGCCGACGCGATCATGCTCGAGGAGATCCGCGCGGCGGGGCTCTACGATGAGATCTGGCAGGCGCTCGTCGTGTTCCTGCCGGTGCAGAGCGTCGGCGTGATGGGGGACGATCGGACCTACGAAAACGTGGTGGCCATTCGCTGCGTGAGTTCGACCGACGCGATGACCGCGGATTTCTCCCATATTCCGTACGACGTGCTCGGCCGGATCTCGAATCGCATCATCAACGAGGTGAGCGGAATCAATCGCGTCGTGTATGACATCTCGAGCAAACCCCCCGCCACGATCGAGTGGGAATAGGAGGCCCGACCGCCCGTGCCCGCGCCCTTCGTCCATCTTCATCTGCACACGCAGTACTCGCTGCTCGACGGCGCCATCAAGCACAATCCGCTCTTCGAACGCGCGAAGGCAGCGAATATGCCGGCGGTCGCCCAGACCGATCACGGCAATCTCTTCGGAACGGTCGAATTCTACGAGAAGGCCCGGGCCAACGGCGTCAAGCCGATCATCGGCTGCGAGGTGTATTTCGCCGGCGGTTCGCGCTTCGATCGCGAAAAGAAGCAGCGTGAGGAAACCGGCTACGACGCGATCAACCATCTGCTGCTGCTGGCGATGGATGCCACCGGCTATTCGAACCTGATGAAGCTGGTCTCGAAGGCCTACCTCGAGGGCTTCTACTACAAACCGCGAATCGACTGGTCGCTCCTCGAAAAGCACCATCAGGGGTTGATCTGCACCTCCGGATGTTTGTCGGCGCCGGTGCCGCGGACGATCCTGGCCCAGGAGGGCAACAAGGCCTGGACGATGGCCGAGGATTTTCAGCGCCTCTTCGGCGATCGCTATTACCTCGAGATCCAGCGCCACGGGATTCGAGAACAGGAGATCGTCAATCAAGAGCTCTTCAAGATGCATCACGACATGGGGATCCCCCTGGTCGCGACCAACGATGCGCATTATCTCGACGAGCACGACCACGAGGACCACGACATCCTCTTGTGTGTCGGAACCGCGGCCAACGTCTCCGACGAGAAGCGCTTCCGATTCGACGGTGCCGGCTTCTATGTGAAGGACGGCGATGCGATGCGGGAGGTCTTTCACGACTACCCGCAGGCGATCGAGAGCACCCTCGAGATCGCCGAGCGCTGTGATGTCGAGATTCCGATGGGCACCTATCACATGCCGGACTATCAAGTTCCGGCCGGCAAGAGTCTCGACGAGGTGATGGAGGAGCAGGCCTGGAGCGGACTGCGTGCAAAGCTCGGGATGGAGCCCGACGAACCCTTCAAGGCGGATCGACAGCCCTACGTCGATCGGCTCGAGCACGAACTCGGCGTGATCAAGAAGATGGGCTTTCCGGGCTATTTCCTGATCGTCGCGGACTTCATCAATTACGCGAAGGCCAACGGGATCCCCGTCGGACCGGGCCGTGGAAGCTCCGCCGGCAGTCTGGTGGCCTACGGGATGAACATCACGAACGTGGATCCCGTCGAGTACGACATCATCTTCGAGCGTTTCCTGAATCCCGAGCGGATCTCGATGCCGGATATCGATGTCGACTTTTGCATGCGAGGACGCGAGCAGGTGATCCGCTACGTCGCGGAAAAATACGATGGCGCGGTCCCGGAGCGCGCCGAGGACGACCCGCGCCACGAGCTCGACGGGAAATACGACGCCATGAAGGTCGCGCAGATCGTGACCTTCGGGACGCTGCAGGCGAAGGCGGCGATCCGCGACGTCGGTCGCGTGCTGGGCATGAGCTTCGGCGACGTGGACCGGATCGCGAAGCTGATTCCCGAGGTGCTCGGGATCAAGCTCGCGGAGGCCATCACGCAATCGCCGGAATTGCGTGCGCTCCGGGATTCGGACGGTCAGGTCAAGCGTCTGCTCGATACGGCGATGAACCTCGAAGGGCTGACCCGCCACGCCTCGAAGCATGCGGCGGGGGTGGTGATCGGGACCCGGCCGCTGATCGAGATGGTGCCGCTCTACAAGGACGCCCGGTCCGGTGACGTGATGACCCAGTACAACATGGGCTGCATCGAGAAGATCGGCCTCATCAAGTTCGACTTCCTGGGACTGAAGACCCTGACCCTGATGGCGGATGCGGAGCGCCTGATCCGCAAGAAGCCGGGCTTCGCGGACTTCGACGTCAACGCGATCGCGATGGATGACGAGGCGACCTACGACCTGCTGTGTGCGGGCGATACCGAGGGCGTATTCCAGGTGGAATCTTCGGGCATGACGGACCTGGTGCTCAAGCTGAAGCCGCGGACCTTTCGCGAGATCATCCCGCTGGTCGCGCTGTATCGGCCGGGCCCGCTTCAGTCGGGCATGGTCGACGACTACGTCGCGCGCAAGACCGGCACGACCCGCACCGAGTATCTGCACCCCTCGATCGTCGATCTCACGGAGGAGACCCTCGGCGTCATCGTGTACCAGGATCAGGTGCTGCAGATCGCCCAGCGGATGGCGGGCTACAGCCTGGGTGAAGCGGACACGCTGCGCCGTGCCATGGGCAAGAAGAAGGCCGACGTCATGCAGGAGCAGCGAAAGCGCTTCGTGGATGGCTCGGTCGCGAACGACATCAGCGCGAGCGAGGCGGGGCGGGTCTTCGATCTGATCGTCGAGTTCGCGGGCTACGGATTTCCCAAGGCGCACTCGACGGCCTACGCGTATATCACCTATCAAACGGCCTTTTTGAAGGCCAACCATCCGGCGGAATACCTGGCCTCGGTGCTGACCATCGAGTCGGTGAATCACGACCGCTTGTCCCGCTATATCGCGCATGTCCGCGAGAAGGCGATCGAGATCCTGCCGCCGGACGTGAACGAGTCGGAGCAGGATTTCGGCGTGGTCGAGGGCGCCATCCGCTTCGGTTTCGCGGGCATCAAGAACGTCGGCGCCGGCGCGATCGAAGTGATCCTCGAGGCGCGCGGCGGCGCCGGTCCCTTCGAGAGCCTATTTGATTTCGCGGACCGGGTGGACGCCCGCAAGGTCAATCGCCGGGTGGTCGAGGCGCTCGTGAAATGTGGCGCCTTCGATTCCCTGCATCCGGGACGCGCCTCGGCCTGGGCCTCGATCGACATGGCGTTGGAGCGCGCGGCGGCCACCCAACGCGATCGTGCGGTCGGACAGGAGAGCCTCTTCGGGGGCATGAACGACGGCGCGGGGCTCGATGAGCCGGAGCTCGTCGAGGCGTCCGATTGGAGCGAACGCGAGCGGCTCAGCCACGAGAAGGAGCTGCTGGGCTTCTACGTGACCGGGCACCCGCTGAGCGCGGTGGGACCCCTGCTGGCGCGATTCACCGATACCACGGCGCTTGCGACCGAGGGCAAGGGCGGGCGCGAGGTCCGCGTGGGGGGCCTGTTGACCGGCCTGCGCGAGACCCGGACCAAGCGCGGCGCGCGCATGGGTTTCGGCCAGCTCGAGGATCTCGAGGGCAGCTTCGAGCTCGTGATCTTCTCGGAGCCCTTCGAACAGCACGTCGAATTGTTGCGCTCGGCCAAGGACGAGACGAGCGCCGACGGCGAGCGGGGTCCGATTCCGCTCGTCATCCACGGCACGCTCGAGGAGGGCGATCCGCCCAAGATCCTCGTGCGCGACGTGACGCGCCTCGATCAGGCGGAGGAGAAATTGTCCGGGAGCCTGCGCGTCCGGGTGCAGTCGCCGGATATCACGCGCGACCGATTGATCGCGCTCAAGCGGCTGCTGGGATCCCATGCCGGGGATTGCGGTGTCTATCTCCACATCACGATTCCCGGCGAGAGCGAGACGGTGCTCGGAATCGGCGGAATTCGCGGGGTGGCGCCCTCGGTCGAGCTCTGCAGGGAAGTCGACCGACTCTTCGGACGGCCGGTCACGGAGCGTGCACTATGAAGTCGGCAATTGGGAGGTCGGAGATTCGAAGCGAACGAGGGGAAACGATGCGTATTTTGACCGCGTTCTTGTCAGCGGGAAGGGTCGGCGTGGTTGGACGGGTCGGATGGATCGGATGGATCGGATGGATCGGACTGATCGGATGGGTCGGATTATTCGGGCCCGGCACGGGGACGGCTCAGGCGGAGTTTCAGCGGGTCGAGGCGGTCGGGATCTACGGGATTCGCGATTCGATGCGCTCGCGCGTGATCCCGCGTGACGAGGCGATCAGTCGCGCGCTCTGGGAGGGCGTCTCGCGAGTGGCCCTCGAGCTGATCGGGGAATCCGCGCCGACCGGGGTCGGGGTCGACGGCGATGCCGATGTCGACTCGGGCGAGACCCTCGTGCCGCCGCTCGAGGCGGGACGCGGGGCGAGCGATCGCGTCCGAGGGTCGGGGGACGCGCGTCTCGACCGTGCGGGGTCGACGCAGGACCAGGTCGAGATTCTCGAGTCCGCGCTCGGCAGGGACACGCTTCCCTACACGCGCAGCTACCGGATCCTCGAGGACCAGGGTGAACTCCCGGTGCTCTTCGCCGACAGGCCGGGGATCGAGACGGAATATGTCGTCGTGGTCGAAGTGATCGTCGACGTCGATCGGGTGAATGCGGCGCTCGAGCGGGCCGGGCTCGTGGCGACGACGGAAGTGGCGGTGATGGACGAGCCGGTGACCATCGAACTGGTCGGATTGGCCCGCTACGAGGCGCTGCAGGCTGTGCTCGACGCGCTGCGGGACGAGCTGGGCGCCACTAGGGTCCAGACGCTCGAATTCGAGCGTGAGCGGCAGGTCCTGTCCGTAGAGGGGCCTTTCGATGCGGAGGCACTCTTGGACCGGGTGGCTCGATACCGCAACCCACGGCTGATCCTCGAGCCGCTGGGGGTCGATCCGGTTTCCGGCCGATTCCGGCTGATGGGCCGCTGGTACCCGGAGCCGAGTCCCGCGGAGACTTCCCGCGGCTCCGGATCCCCGGGTTCGGCCGTCAAATAGCGGCCGCCCACCCCCGGCCCCAAGAAGAATCGCCCTGGGCGGGCCGCGGCCCCGCGCTCGGGTGTAGCTCAATCGCGCCCTGAGATCGCTTTCCGGCTCCCCACCGATTGACACGCCCGAATGGAAAGGGTAATTAAACCGCCGCCTTAGCTGGGTTTTAGGCACGTAGCTCAGGGGTTTAGAGCACCGCCTTGACATGGCGGGGGTCGGCGGTTCAATTCCGCCCGTGCCTACCAGCTGGGGAGATCCCCCTTGGCTTTCCAGCTCGGTGTCGCGAGCGCAGTTCAGGATGAGAACCCCAAATCGGGTCCATCCCGGGCTGTTGCGGGCCGATATGGCGCCGCAGAGGCCTGGAGCGGGGAACTGGCAGCTTCGAGGAGCGCTTGGATGCGTGGCTCGGGAAAATCAAAAGCACAGCGGGTGCGGCTCGACCTGGACGTCGAAGCCCCGGTTGCGGGCGTGCGCGTGCGCAAGATTCGCCGAGCGGGTCGATGAGCGACTCGATCCAGATCACGTTGCCCGATGGCAAGCAACTCGACTTCGAAGGCGGGGCGACCGTGCTCGACGTGGCGGAGAAGATCGGCCCCGGGCTGGCCAAGGCCGCACTCGCCGGGCGCATCGAGGGCCAGATCGTGGATCTGCGCTTCCCGCTCGTGGACGACGTCGCGCTCGAAATCGTGACGAGTCGCGACGAGGAGGGCGGCGCGATCATTCGGCACTCGGCGGAGCACGTGATGGCCGATGCGGTCAAGCGGCTCTTCCCGAACGCCCAGGTCGACGCCGGCCGAACCGATCACTCCGAGAAATTCCAGTACGACTTCCTGGTGGACGAGCCCTTTACGCCCGAGGACCTCGAGCGGATCGAGAAGGAGATGAATTCGATCCTCTCGGAGGGTACGAAATTCGAGCGCGAGGTCGTGACGCGCGAAGAGGCCGCCGCGCTCTTCGAGTCGCGGGGCGAAAAGCTCAAGCTTTCGCGTCTCGCCGATATTCCCGCGGACGCCGAGATCACGATCTTCCGTCACGGTCGATTCGCCGACCTGTGCCGTGGACCCCACGTCGGAAACACCAAGCAGATCGGTGCGGTCAAGCTGCTCGAATCCTCGGGAACCTATTTTCGCGGCGACGAGAGCGGACCGAAGCTCCAACGCATCTACGGCACCGCCTTCGAGAGCAAGAAGGCCCTCAAAAGCCACCTGGCTCGCCTCGAGGAGGCCAAGAAGCGCGACCATCGCCGGGTCGGACAGGACCTGGGTCTGTTTCATCTCGACGCGCTGGCACCGGGTTCGCCCTTCTACCTGCCCAAGGGCATGGCGCTCTACAACGAGTTGATTCGCTTCATCCAGGACCTCTATCCCAAATACGGATACAGCGAAATCCTGACGCCCCAGCTCTTCCGGTCGGAGCTCTTCAAGACCTCCGGCCATTACGACAAATTCCACGACGATATGTATTGGTTCAAGGGCTCGGACGAGGGCGAGGAGCTCGGTGTCAAGGCGATGAACTGCCCGGGACATTGTCATCTCTTCACGACCCGCAAGCACAGCTATCGCGAGCTGCCGATCCGCTGGGCGGAATTCTCGCGGCTCCATCGCAACGAGCGCAGCGGCACCCTGAACGGCATCACCCGGGTGCGCGCCTTCGCCCAGGACGATGCCCATATCTACTGCGAGCCCGATCAGGTCCCCGAGGAGATCGACAGTTTCTTCCGCATGACCGCCGAGGTCTACGACAAACTGGGTCTCGAAGGCGTCGAAATGTCCGTTTCGACCCGGTCGGAGGAGTTCCTGGGCGAGCCCGCGGATTGGGACGTCGCGGAGAAGGCGCTGATCGAGGCCGTCGAACGCGCGGGATTCAAGTGCCGGGTCAAGGCGGGCGACGCGGCCTTCTACGCTCCGAAGGTCGAGGCGGACTTCAAGGACGTCCTGGGACGGGCCTGGACGCTGGCCACGATCCAGATCGATATGGCGATGCCCGCTCGCTTCGGGCTTCGCTATGTTGGGCGCGATGGCGAGCTGCATCAGCCGGCCATGCTTCATCGTGCCGTGCTGGGGTCGCTCGAGCGCTTCATCGGCATCTACATCGAGCACACGGGCGGAGATTTCCCGTTCTGGCTTTCGCCGATGCAGGTGGTTGTGCTGCCGATCTCGGACCGGCATGCTCCGCGCGCGCACGAAATCCAGTCCGCGCTCTCTTCGGTTCGGATACGTGCGGAGGTCGACAATCGGAGCGAGACTCTCGGATTCCGAATTCGAGATGCCGAGAAGCAGAAGATTCCACTCACCCTGGTGATCGGTGACGAAGAAGTTGAACGGGGAACGGTTTCCCCGCGATTGAGAAAATCTAAGCAGGCGATGGATGCGATGTCGGCGGATACACTCGTAGGAGTGCTGCAGACAGCGAACGCCGAGCGACGCTCGGCACCACTCGCCTGAGGAGGAAAGTCAGATACCTGCCCGATCCAAGTTCAGAATAGTAGCTCCGGAACGTGACACGACCCGGGTGAATGAGCGAATCAGAGTCCGTGAGGTCCGAGTAATCGGTGCCGATGGCGAGCAATTGGGCGTCATGGCGCCCGAGGCGGCCATCGAAATCGCACGCGAAATCGGACTCGATCTCGTCGAGGTGGCGGCGACGTCACGCCCGCCCGTTTGTCGGATCATGGACTACGGAAAATTCAAATACGAGCAAAAGAAGAAGAACGCGAGCAAGAAGTCCCATTCCGCGACCCTCAAAGAGGTGAAGCTGCGGCCCGGGACGGATCAGCACGATCTGAACTTCAAGCTCAACAACGCCCGCAAATTCCTGATGGAAGGTGACAAGGTCAAGGTCACGGTCATGTTCCGAGGTCGGGAAATGGTCCACACCTATCGTGGGCGGGAACAGCTGAAGAACGTCGTCGAGCAACTCGGTCCGATCGCGAAGATGGAAAGCATGCCCAGGATGGAAGGGCGCTTCATGTCGATGATCCTGGTGGCGGACCGCGAGGTCGTCGCCGAGGCAAAGCGTGCGGCGGAAGAAGAGGCCAAGGGAGCCAAGGCAGTCGAAGCCTCCGAGGAGACTCAGGCATCCGAGGCCGAATCCACCGAGGCTGCGCAAGAAGTGAAAAAAGAAGAAGCGAAAGAAGCAGTGAAAGAAGCAGCGAAAGAAGCGGTGAAAACCGAGGCGGCCGATCAGGCCGTGCCGGAAGCGGCGGACGAATCGTCCGAGGAAGCGGCGCCGAGTAGCTGAAAATTGGACCAGCGAGAGGAGACTCGCCGCGAGGCGATGCCTCGAGAGAGAATGAGGAGTGGCTCGAGATGCCCAAGATGAAGACCCATAGCGGGGCGGCCAAGCGATTCAGCAAGACCGGAACCGGAAAGCTGAAGCGCAACAAGTCGAACCGTCAGCACATCCTGACGAAGAAGCGGACGAAGCGGAAGCGTCAGCTGCGTCAGCACGACCTCGTGTCGACTGACGATATGCCGCGCGTGCGGCGACTCCTCCCGTATCTCTAGTTTTCGCGCCCAGAGGGCGCGATGAACAGCTCGTTGTTTCTGCGCAGACAAGCGACTTTGAAACCCGGGCGTTTGAGGACGGACGGAGATTGATCAATCCAGCTCGAATGGGCCGAGGCACGCCTATCGAGCATGCCCGACCGAGACGGAATCACCGCTCGGGTCGGAGAGGACAAGGAAGAGAAGATGCCGAGAGTGAAGCGGGGCGTTTCGGGCGCCAAGAGACGAAAAAAAGTACTGAAGCGAGCCAAAGGCTATTTTGGGGGGCGCAGCAAGCTCCATGGCGTCGCGATGGAGGCCGTCGAGAAGGCCGATAAATACGCCTATCGTGATCGCCGACAACGAAAGCGGGAATTCCGCTCGCTGTGGATCGCGCGCATCAACGCCGCCGCTCGACAGAACGGCGTTTCATATAGCCGGCTCATGGCGGGGCTGAAAGCGGCCGAGATCGAGGTGGATCGCAAGATCCTGGCTCAGATCGCGCTCGAGGATCCCCAGGGCTTCACGGCGCTCGCGGAGCGGGCTAAAACCGCGCTGTAAGGTATTTGTGCGAGCCGGGCGAGGTTCGAAGAATCTAAGTGGATGAACCCGATGGCTCACCCGGGACGGTACGTTTCGGGAGTTGGGGGAGAGCGGACGATGACGAAAGCGGAGATCGTCGAACAGATCTACGAGCGGGTGGGGTTTTCCAAGAAGGAAGCCGCTGAACTCGTGGAAAAGGTCTTCGAGATCATGAAGGAGACCCTGGCTGCGGGAGAAAAAGTCAAGATCTCCGGCTTCGGGAACTTCGTGGTGCGGGAAAAAAACGCGCGCAAAGGGCGAAATCCCCAGACGGGCCAGGAGATCCTGCTCGACGCGCGTCGCGTCCTGACGTTCAAGCCCAGCCTGGTCTTGAAGAACATCCTCAACGAAACCGAAGTTACCGACGCCGATCGTGCCGCCGTAGCCGCCGCGGATGGAGATCGCTAGGAGCCGGCGCAGCAGAAGGCGCAGACTTCTCGCCTGAAATTTTTCGTGCATCGTTCGATTCGTCGTGCCATCGTGGGTGCCACGCAAGCCGCGTCGGGGGATCGCATGCCGCGCAATTCAGGCAGATCGAAAAAGTCGGGCAAGTCGAACAGGTCGAAAAAGACCGGTCGTCGAAACGCTGGATCGAAATCGAGTTCGCTCGATGACCCCGAGACGGCGGGTGCCGCGACGGATGCGACCCGTGATCAGGCGGCACGCCTAGCACTCCGCGAATCGGACAAACTCTACTACCGAATCGGCGAGGTCAGTCGGATCACCGGCGTCAAGGCGCATGTGCTGCGCTACTGGGAGACCGAGTTCCGCTGGATGGCGCCGCCCAAGACGCGCTCCAAACAGCGCCTCTACCGGAAGCGCGACATCGAATTCGTCTGGCTGCTCAAGCGGCTTCTCTGGGACGAGCGCTACACGATCGCCGGCGCCCGTCAGCGAATCCAGGACCTCGGCGTCGACGACGCGCTCGCGCTGCTCGATCAGGAGTTCGCCAGCCCGGTCATGGACGCCGCCTCGACGAAAGGATCGGCCGGTTCGCTCGGGACGGATGTCTCGGATGCGAACGCGTCGGGACCCTCGCCCGCGAGTCCCGAGTGGATTTCCTTTCGTGCGGCGATCGACGAGATGCAGACCGAGTTGGTGGCGCTGAGGGGTGTGCTCCAGGACGGAGCGTGACGCTTTCTTCCCGGAGTGCCGCCATGAGGCCCACGAGATGAACTCGATCGAGGCGGCGCGTCGACGGGCCTTTTCAGAGACGTGTGATCCGAGTGCCTACGTGCCGCGAGAGGCGACGGAAGCGGCCCTGGCGGCGATTCGTGCCTGGGGCGGGTCGGATGAGGTCGGCTCGAGTGTGGCGGCGTTGGTGGGGACTCCGGGACTCGGGAAGACCCAGCTTCTCCGCGTCATCGAGTCGCAGGTCAACGGGGGCGCCGCACTGTCCTCCGCCCAAAACGTTCAAGCCGCCCAAGCTGCGCCGGCTCTGTCGTCCGCCGCCCGTCCGTCCTCTGCGGCGCGAGTGCTCTATCTCCCCTATGCGGGACTCGCATTGCCCGATCTCGCGATCTGGGTGCACGGGCTGCTCGGGCGAACGCCTGCGCGGGTGGCGGATATCGGGGAACCGGACGTGGCGCTCGAAGCGTTGCTGGAGCTCGGGGGCGGTCCCACGGATCCGTTCCTCCTGATCTTCGACGATGCCGACGCGATGCCAGCCGAGACCGTGCAGGCGCTGATCAAGGGCCTTCCCCGATCGGCTTCACCGCTTCGCATCCTCATCACGCTCAATCCCGATTCCAAGGCCACGCGACTCTTCGAAGCGCTGTATCCGCTGCTGCCGACGGAGATCTCCTTTCGCACGCGCATGAACGTCGACGAAACCGGGACCTACGTCCGGGAACGAATGCGTTGGGGAGGCTTTCCGGGAGCTGAAATCGCCGGGATCGATGAATCCGAGGCGATGCGAATCCACACGCTCTCGGGCGGCGTGCCGCGGCGCGTTCACGAAATTGCGTCCGCGCGGTTTGAATCGGCGGGAGATGCACGGCCGACTGCGTTGGAGGATAAAGCGCGCCGCGAGGATTGGATGGGGCGTCCGATCGAGGACGATCTCGAGGTCTGATCGGATGGGTTGGGCCGGCAGCGCGACTTGTTCGAGGGTGTGCGGCGGGGGTGTGTGCATCGATTTGTTGGGGGAGTGGCGGAGGCTCGCGTAGGCGTAGACAGGGGGTAGGGACGTGGGCTAAACCTAGGCG
>Ga0114950_10002567_pt1 | contig 13931 bp, 13 predicted proteins | sample N075metaG_FD_83503 | JGI IMG/M metagenome (GOLD analysis project Ga0114950, IMG submission 83503) | Deep subsurface microbial communities from Kermadec Trench to uncover new lineages of life (NeLLi) - N075 metaG | ecosystem: Environmental > Aquatic > Marine > Ocean trench > Sediment | place...
CGAAGTGAATGACACCCTTCAGGATCGCTTCCGCCCAGAATAGGCCCTCCAGGTTTCTGGAGCTTCATAGCCGAGCAAGTTCATCTCGTCTTTGAATCGCTCAAGCGCGTGCGGGACCGATCTCGATGCCGGCGCTATACACGCCTTGGTTGTGGCACGCCACGCGGACTTTGGTGTAGATCTCTTCTAACCCTGAACCTGGACCAGTTGATGCAGGCAGGTCAGCGTCGAGCCTTCTTTAGACCATTGAGGAGAAGGCCGCTATTCTCGCCCGCCGAAGCGGCCGAGCGAGGATCCATCAAGAATTTGATCCGGAGACGCAATATGACACCTGTGCGAAAAGTTCTGGTCACCGGTTCGAGTGGTCTCATCGCCGGATTGTTATTCCGTGGCCTCAGCGAGCGGTACGACTTTACCGGCCTGGACATCAAGCCCCTCGATCATCCAACAGTGCCAACCATTGTGGGCGATCTGGCGGTCATCGAAGAGGTGCGTGAGGCGTCCGAGGGAGTAGACGCCGTCGTACATCTGGGCGCCGCGTCAGACCAGTATTCGTCGTGGGAGAGCGTGTTGCCGAACAACCTGATCGCGACCCGGAATGTCTTCGAGGCGTGCTGCGACGCCGGGGTCAAACGCGTGGTGTTCGCGAGTTCCAATCACGCCGTTGGCATGCACGAGTTGGACGATCCGTACAGCCGGATTCGCGAGGGCACTTACGAAGGCCTCGACTCCGACAACATTCCCCAGATAGACCACACCGTTCAGATCAGGCCGGATGGGCCTTACGGGATCAGCAAAGCGTATGGTGAGGCGACTGGCGCCTATTACGCCGAGAACTTCGGATTGAAAGTGGCGTGCCTTCGTATCGGGACCGTCAATGCCGGCAATCGACCGATGAACCCCCGGGATATCGCCACCTGGTGCAGCCATCGCGATATCTTGCAGCTTATCCGGCTGTGCCTCGAAATCGAACCGCTCCAGTTCGACATCTTCTATGGCGTGTCGGACAACAAGTGGCGGTTCTGGGACATCGACCACGCCCGGGACGTACTTGGATACGCGCCGCAGGACAACGCCGAGGATTACCGGGAATTGATCTCCGCCGCCCAAAAGCCCAGCTGATATGGAGCGACCGTTGTCAACGCGTTAGTTGCAGATGGGGAGGCGGGATGAGATCGCCCTCGAACGACACCGAACCAACTCGGCGCTCGAGACTCGCTTCCAGCAAGACACCTGAGTGCTGGCATCTCTGTAGTATTCGTCGGGGTACAGCGCTTGCAGGTGCCCTGGGCCGGACTAGCTGCGGCCGCCAAGCCTTCGCGCCAGCAAGGATCTATAGATGGATTCAACGGCCTGTGCCGCCACATCCCAGGTGTACTCGACGCGTGCGGCGGCGCCCGCGTTTTCGCCGAGTTCGAGCGACAGTTTCGGTGAATCCAGGAGCCTGAGGATCGCCTGTGCGAACTCGCCGACGTTCCCGTCTTCGACCAGGATTCCGCTCCGGCCGTGCGTGAGCACTGGAGCGGAACTTCTGAAGGAAACGATGGGCTTCCCGGCCGCCATGTAGTTGAGGAGCTTTTGGGGAAGCCCCGTGTTGTCGATCCGGGGATTCACGAGAACGCTGGCCGTTGCCAGCTGTGTGATCTCCGCGTCGAGGTCGCCGTGCACGAGTTCGATGCGTCCGCGGATTCCCAGTGACTCGGCCAGATCATCATAGCTGTCGAAGCTGGAGCCGGTCACGATCACCAGGTGGGCGCGATCGTTCTTCTGGATCACCTGCGCAAACGCGCGGAGCAACAATTCAATTCCCTGGTAAGGAGCGAGGGTTCCGGTGTAGACCACGCGGCAATTCGTCTGCGGAGTGTTTGCCGCTCGATCCCGAATTCGCACACTGAAGTCCAGCTCCACGCCGCTGGCCACCACTGTGATCCCGTCGGGTGAAACGTCGCCTTTGGCCAGGATCTGATCGCGAATGGTTTCGGATACTGCAATCACGTGGTCCGCACGACGCGGGGCGTATCCATCTAGCATCCGCCCGATCCGGCGCTTCAGCATCGCGCTAATGCCCAACGCGTAGTAGGGGAGCTCCGCCTCGAGCAGTGCGTGGACATCGTAGATCACCGGATGGCCGGTCCTGCGGCACACAGGTGCGGCCGCGAGCAGTCCCTCTATGTGGTGGGCGTGAACAACGTCGATGTCCTTCTCGCGGAGAACACGGTGGATCGATCTGGCGAGGAGCGGGTCGAGCAGTAAAAGCTTCTGGTAGGTCGGGCCCGGTGAGTACTTTCGGTAGGTGGGCAACGCCGGGGTCCGGTGGATCAAGAGCGTAGAACCCTCGTCCGGGGCCCCCAGGTGATAGGTGACGACGTGGACCTCGTGGCCGCGACGTGCCACAGCCTCCGCCAGGCGTTGGATTCGCAGCGGCGTACCACGCGGCCACGGGAACGGGCAGGCGGCCACCATGGCGACGCGCAGCGGTCGACTCATCGATCGATCTTCATCATGCTGGCCTCGCACACAACGCCTGAGCTCGCGGCAGCGACTGGGGATGTCCGAAATAATGGACGAGCATCAGGCAGCGAAGGCGGGGGTGGGCGCTGGCTTCCAGATCTCCCCAGACGGGACGCAGCTGATCGTCGACCGGGTAATAAAAAGGGCGCAAACCCAATCGCCGGGCGGCTCGATGATGACCTCACAGACGAACTCGGGAAGTAGAACGGCGTCGCCTCTCCGAAGGCCTGCGGCGACCAACCCAAGGCGCAGAGCGGTCCGAGCAAATGCAAGGGGATAGGGCGACTTCTGCGCACGCATCGGCGTGCCGGAGACACAGTGACGGAGATCGATCCGTGGAATGCGTCCGTATACCGTCGCCACAGTTCTGTATGCCCTCCCAGGTCAACCGGCGGCGTCATTCGGGTCGTCGCGTGGGGTGATGGCGACGCGATAGAATGGGCCGGTGCCGCTCTACCGGACAATGCCTCCCGCAAAGGTCGATGCGTTCCTCGCCAGAGGATACAAGCGCCGGCACTTTTTCCCCCACTCCGTGCTCACCCTGCCCAGGGCCGGCCCCGACGGGCTTCCGACAATTCGAGAGGCGGCGGGAATCGACCAGCCCGATGGGCTCTGGGAGCTCATTCTCTACGCGGAGCCGCCCGTTATCGACGAATTCCCCCGCGAGCTTTTCTTCGACCGGGAGTTGGTCTGGCACCAACAGCATTTCGGAAAGATCGGTCAGGTAGCGACCGCCAACCTGGCCGTCGACGGAGACCGACTGTACGGAACCAACTATCTGTCGGATCTGGTGCAACGGATCTCCCGTCGCCGGGAGCACAAGACTCATGTGGAGAACCGGTTCGCGGGTTGGGTGCGGTTGCTTCTGAACTCAGTGATGAACTTCGCGCAGGAGAACGACATCCGGACCGTCTACAGCCCGCGCGCCGAGCTGGTGGAACGACTGGTAGATCCCAAGCGTACTGTGGATGGAGCCTTGTTTCAGCGCATCTACGATCAGACCTTGTTGGCGCATTGGAACGCCCAACCCGAAGGAAGCTGGTGGCGTCTCGACATGCGGGAGAACGCCGAACGCATCGTCGAATTCGAATCGCTGCAAACCTCTCTTCCGTCAGGCAGGATCATCTGTCTGTGTCACGACATCGAGCGCGGCCTGGGACATCTGGATGTGGAGCCCGAGTTCGCCGAACGGATCGACGCTACGGCTCGGCGCGCCCTGGGAGAGATGCTGCAGATCGAGAAAGAAATGGAAGTGAGGGCGACCTACAACGTGGTGGGTTCGATGTTCAATGAGGTCCGCGATCCCATTGAAAGTGCCGGCCATTGCTTGGGGTTTCATTCCTTCGATCACGTGGTGCCCGAAAGCCCGCTGCCTTGCCCGGACAACACAGCCCTCCCGAGTCAACTCTTGAGGTGCCGCAACCTCGATTACCGGATTCGCGGCTATCGCCCCCCCCAGTCAAAGATCACCGCGGACTTGAGCGAGGAGTACCTGGCTCGCTTCGTCTTCGATTGGCTGGCGAGCAGCCGCAGCAGCATCGGCGTCGAGCGGCCAAAAGTAATTCGGCGCATTGCGAAAATTCCCATCGAGTTCGACGACTATGCGTTGCATCTAGGTGACCTCGACTATCCCGCTTGGGAGCGTTGGGCCCTCGAGAGGATCGCGGCCAACGACTTCGTGGCCTTCTCTATGCACGACTGCTACGCCGAACATTGGTTGCCCCAATACCGGGAGTTCCTCGAAAAGGTGCGCGGATTGGGCACCCTCCGGACGCTGGACGAGGTGGCGGATCGCACCTTTCTGGAAGCCTCTCGATGAGGTTGCAACGGAGGATTCTCATCGGTTGCCTCGGCGTTCCGGAATTCGGCGGAGAGAGCGCGGTCGCCTCGGCGCTTCATGCCCAACTCCACAGCGAGGGAGTCGAGGCGTACTTGCTAAATCTCGTCGAGCCGTCCGATGTGTGTTACTGCCAGCACATGCTGGGCACTTTCGGAAATCCACACGGGTTGCCCGACATCGAAACTCTCCACTTGGAGAGCCCGATCCTGAGCCCCAGACCAGAAATCGCCAATGCGATCGAGATGCGTGCACCGAATCTCCTGATCGGCGTCGGCTCCGCCGCTGCAGTGATGCTTAAGCGTGCAGCGCCCGGGCTTCGGACCTTCTTCATTTCCACCGCCAGTCACCATCTTCATCTGAAGCGTCCTCGACGGTACTATCGCAAGCCCCGGTGGCCTGCTCTTGTTCCCGATCTGGACGTCGAAGACGCCGCCGTAGCGGCCGCGGATCTGGTGATCGCGCACTCGCCGTCGGCTCACGCGTCCCTTGCCGCGCACTTCCCGACCTACGAGGGCAAGCTGGCGGACGACATATTCTGGCTCGGCGACTGGGTGCGACAGGACGTCGATCGCTACGGGGCTTCGAAGCGCGCCTTCGAGGAACGCGAAGTCGATGTGCTTTTCGTCGCGCGTAGCTGGAAGGAGGAGCGCTCCAATCGCGAGCTGATGGTGCAGCTCGCGGAGCGATGCCGCGATCTGCGCGTACAGATCGTGGGCGACGGTGGCGAGTGCGGTATCGGAACGTTCTGGCCCGAAGCGGCCTCCAGGAAAGAACTTCTGAGGTTGATGGGCAACGCCAAAGTGGTGATTCTTCCCGGACTCCGCGCCTCTGCGCCATTCGTCTTCTACGAGGCCGCAGCCATGGGTTGCAATCTCGTAACTTCGATTGGCTGCGGAAACTGGCAGTTCGCGAACGCGGATCTGATCGCGACACCTGGCGATCTAGACTCGTTCATTGAAAAGATTCAACTTGCGCTGGCCAGACCCCTCGCTTGCAACCTCGACGGTCTGGCGGCCTCGAGCCCCTACGAGCTCCTGGTCGAGATGGCGGCGGTGCTATAGCGATGCCGTCGGAAGACACGGTGCCCGAACTTACAGTTGCAATGCCCACGCGCAACGTCGCGCGCTTCCTGCGCCAGGCCATCTCCAGTGTCTTGATTCAGGAGGGAGTCGAATTCGAATTGATCCTGGTCGATGACGCCTCAGAAGACGAATCCGTAGAGGCCATCGAGTCGTTCCGGGATCCGAGAATCCGGCTGATCCGAAACACGACCCAGTGCGGAATCGCTCACTGTCACAACCAGATCGTTGCTGCCAGTCGTGCTCCCTTCATCGCACATGTCGACTCCGACGACGTACTGCTGCCAGGCGCTCTGGCGACTTTGCTCGAAACGATCCGGGCGAACCCGGACGCGGGCCAGGCCCATACCCCACCCTTCATTATGGAAGAGGACGGGTCGATGACACGCGAGATGTGTCGCTCTCGGTTTCGATTCTGGGCGGAGCGTCGCCCGGTACCCGACTATCGAAAACACATGCTTTCGGAAGGCATGGTGGTTAATTGTTTGCGGACCTACCGGAAGGAGGCTCTAGAAGTCGTTGGTAGATTCAACGAGGCGATACCCTACGTGGTTGATTGGGAGATGGGGGTCCGGATCCTAGATCGATTCGAGATCGTCCAGGCCCGCTATCCCCTCTACATCACTCGCACGCACGCTCTGCGAACCTCGCTGCCCGGGCGGTTCTCCAGCCTCGACCATTGGTGGAGACAGCTGCAGATCGCTCTTCACCTGCGTCGCCAGGGAGATGTTCGTTACCTGCGACGTTGGAAGTGGAATCCGATTCGGCTGATGGTGCCGCGCCTGTTGAATATATTCCGCCTCGATCGTCTGATGCCGCTGAATCTGAACGATGTTCGAACACTAGTCCTGCCCAACCTCTTGGATGACGCCTACCGCCTATGCGAGCGCGCGTTTTCCTGGTGGCCCGCGGGCCTTGGAGTGGCTGGGGATTCTGCGGGTTCCTCCTTGAAGGTCGGCTACTACCTCTGGAGGTATCCGAGCACGACCTTCGTTCAGCGTGAGGTCGAGGCCCTCGCCGCGGCGGGAATCGACGTCGAGGTCTTCGCCGAAGCGCCGGGCGATGGCACTTCGCCCGGCAGCCACCTGGAACCGGTTCCCATCCACTATCGCCTTCCAGAAAATCGGGAGTTTCTCGAGCGCCATCGCCGGGAATTCCGGCGCCGCCACCCTCTGCGCTACGCCAACCTCTTCTGGTTCACGATGACCCGCCGCTACTCCCACTACAAAACGTTCAGGGAGGACCGATCGATCTTCGATCAGGCGATCTCCCTGGCCGGCCTGTTGCGAGAAGCCGGCATCTCACACCTCCACGCGCCGTGGGCCGATCGCAGCGCATTTGTGTGTCTCTTGGCCGCTCGACTCTTGGGGATTCCGTATTCGGTGCAGGCCCGCGCCCATGAGCTCTATCGCGACCGCGCGCGCTTCGCCCTGCGCGACAAATTCAAGAACGCCCGATTCGTCGTAACCAACGCCCATTACAACGAGCCAACCATTCGAGCTGAGCTTCCGCGCTGGCGGGCGACCCCCATCCACGTGGTGTACGAGGGAATCTCGACGCACGCGCTGCCTTCTACCCGACCGCCGCCGAATCGAGAAGCCCCGGCGAAGATCCTCTGCGTGGCCCGCCTGATCGAGGAGAAGGGGTTGGTTCACCTTCTCGAGGCGTGCCGGCGACTACGTGCCCAGGGGTTCCGCTTCCACACCACGGTGATCGGCGGGCCTGAAGAGCCCACCTACACCCGTTATTACATCGACTTGATACGCCTTCACCGCCGGCTGAACCTCGAAGACGTGGTCACATTCGCGGGATTCCAGCCCTTCGAGAAGGTTCGCAAAGCTTACGTGGGAGCAGATTTGTTCGTGCTGCCCTGTGTGCAGGCACGCAATGGCGGCCGAGACATCACGCCCAACTCGCTCATCGAGGCTATGGCGGCGGGGCTGCCGGTGATTTCGACCCGCAGCGGAGCCATCCCAGAGCTAGTGGAGCACGGGGAGACAGGCCTCCTGGTGCCGCCGGCGGACGACGAAGCCCTGACGAATGCCGTGGTGCGATTGCTTCAGGACCGCGACTTCGGGCGGAAGCTGGGTACCGCAGGCCGCAAGCGGATGGAGGAGCGCTTCGACATTACCAAGAACATCCAGGCGTACAGGTTGCTGTTTCGAGGGGAGCTGTGAACGATTCGGCATCTTCGACACTTCCTGGAGTCAGCGTGGTGGTCCCGGTTCACAACGAAGCCGCGACCCTCGATCGATGCATCGACAGCGTCCTGTCGCAGAGCTATCCCGCGGATCGCATCGAAGCCATTTTCATCGATAACCGATCCAGCGATTCGAGTTCCGAGATTCTGCTGCGTCGCGGCAAACGAATAGTCGTTCTCGCGGAAGGAACCCCGGGCGCGGCCGCGGCCAGAAACGCAGGGATCCGCGCAGCGCGAAACGACTACGTCGCGTTTACCGACGCAGATTGCGTCGCCGACCCGGATTGGATCTCCGAGCTGGTGCGCTGCGCCCTCGAGCACCCCAACGCTGATTTCATTGGGGGACGAATCGAAGCGCTGGAGCCCGAAACCCTGGTGGAACGCTTCGAGGGCACGCTTCACGATCAGAAGAGAAACATTGAAATGTACCCACCGCCTTCCGTGGCCAGCGGAAACTTTCTGATTGGTAGAAGGAGACTGCTCGAGATTGGGCTCTTCGACGAGTCTTTTCTGCGCGGAGAAGACTCGGAACTCTGCTACCGGGCAGTCTACCGACACGGGTCCCGATTCGCCTACGCGGACAAGGCGGTGATCTACCACACCAATCGCCGGAGCCGCAGCGCGCTCTTCCGAATGGGCTTTTCACACGGACAATCCTCGGCGCACCTATGGCACCGCTACGCTGCGGACCTCGGCCTGTCCCGTAGCAAGCGCTGCATCAACCCTCGCAGCTATCGGGATCCGCTGCAGAAGCTCTGGCACGAATTGGGCCGGGGGCGACAGCGCGATCCCGAAGCCGAAGAGACGCGCCAGGTTGCGATGTGCGACGCGCTCTTTCGCTTTGCCAAGGAGTTGGGTTTTTTGGCCGGGACGCTGCGGTACCGCTGACGTGGTTGGAGTCGAAATGCGCGAGTTCCAGTTGCCCGAAGTCGTGCGCAGTAGCGCGCTAGAGAAGCCGTCACCGTCGTTGCGAACTCAGTGGGAGGATAGGCTGCGTCATTCAGGTGCCATCTTGTTTCGGGGCCTCGGAGTTCGAACGGCCGCGCAGTTCGACTCGTGGGCCAGCGCGCTTTCAGATTCGAGTATGGAGTACCGAGAGACAGCGGCGCCCCGCAAGTCTGTCTACCGGTCTGTCTACACGTCCACCGATCATCCGCCTCCCCAGGAGATCTTCCTGCACAATGAGAGTTCTTACGCATGGCGCTGGCCGTCTCGCCTCTTCCTGTGTTGCCTGCGAGAACCGGAATCGGGCGGGGAGACACCTCTCAGCGACACGCGGGCCGTCTTCGACGCCATCCCCGCCGACGTGCGCGAACGCTTCCTGGAGAAACAAATTCTCTACGTGAGGAACTACGGTCCGGGCGCTTTCGGGTTCCGCTGGCAGGCCGCCTTCGGGACTGAGGATCGCAAGGAAGTGGAGGCGTACTGCGACCAGGCGCGGATCGAGTACGAATGGCTTCCCGACGATCGCCTGCGGACCCGACAGGTACGTTCAGCCGCGGCTCAGCATCCGGTGACGGGAGAATGGATCTGGTTCAACCATGCCGCGGTTTTCCACATCTCGACTCTTGGGCCGCGCCGCGCCGCGACTCTGCTGCGTCTGTTCCATCCCGAAGATCTACCCAACAACACGTACCTCGGAGACGGGTCCGAGATCGACCCGTTGGACCTCGAGGCGATCCGGGAGGCCTATCGCTCCCACTCCACCATGTTCCGCTGGCAGGCGGGGGACGTGGTGTGGATCGACAACCTGCTTGTCGCCCACGGCAGGCGCCCGTTCCGTGGAAAACGACAAGTCCTGGCGTTGCTCTCAGATCCGCGGACGTGGGGAGACCTCGAGCGATGACCGAGCGCCACCAGCGGCTGATCCAGTTCCTCAACGAGCTTCTCCAGGATTTCGACCCCGAAAACGACGTGGAACTCACCGACGACACCTCGCTGCTCCGTTCTGGGCTGCTCAGTTCCCTGGCGGTTTTGATGCTGGCCGAGTGGATCAACGAGGAATGCGCCGGGGAACTCGACCTTGCGGGCGTCGATATCGCCGCGCGCTGGAACAGCATTGATCTGATCCTGGCGTTCATCGACGAGGCCGGAGGGAGGCAGTCGTGACCGAGGCCTACCGGATCATCCCCTACACGGATGATTACCGGGCTCAGCTTCTGGATCTCCAGGTCCATCATTGGGGCTACGACCTCGGGCTAAGGCACGCCTATCTGAATTGGAAATACCGACGAAACCCGTACATGGGCGAACCCCTGATCCACCTCGCCATGAAAGGTGATGAAGTCGTGGGAATGCGGGGCTTCTGGGGCGCCCGTTGGCGAGCCGGTGCGGCGAATGTCATCGACGTACCGTGCGCAGGGGACATCGTTATCGCGCCGGAGCACCGCAACCGCGGACTCTTCGTTCGCCTCAATCGCGCCGCCCTCGAGGCATTGGCGGAGCGCGGATACTCGTACGCGTTCTGCGTGAGTTCGGGGATGATTACTCACCTGGGACTGGAGGCCGATGGATGGCGAGCTATCGGCTCTCTGCGGCGCGTCGCCCGGGGCCCGAAGCTCAAATTCAACTTGGATCCCTTTGAGCGGTTCGATTGCGCGACGTGGGAGGCGCTTCCGTCGGGTCTCAGCCTTTCGAGCAGCACTGCTCCGCGCGCCGTCGAGATGACGGCACTGGTTGAGCGACAGCCCGACGACGCTCGGATCCAGCCGGTGTGCGACGTCAGCTATTTCCGCTGGCGCTTCGAGAATCCGTTCTCCAAATATCGGTTCCTGTACTGCAATGCACCCGATGGAAACCTCGAGGGGTATCTGATCCTCCAGTGTGACCGCGGGAGGGGTTGGGATGTTCGAGTCCTGGATTGGAAGGCTTCGGGCGAAGAGGTGCGTTGGGCACTGCTCACGGGCGCGATCGAGCGAGGTGGTTTCGACTGCTTGAGCCTCTGGGCCGCCGGTCTACCTGAGAAGGTCGATCGGGCCCTTGCGGAGATGGGGTTTGCGTCTTGGAACGAGCGGGGTTTCCTGGGAGCATCCCGCCCCACCGTTTTGATCAAGAGTTTGGCGAACAGCGAGCACGCGGCCTGGAAGATGGGAGACGTCCCGCTCCTGGACCGCACCCACTGGAACCTTTCGATGTTGTGTTCCGATGCCTTCTGATAGCTTCATCGGTCCCGATTTTCCGGGCCGCCACGGCTTCGCTCAGGTAGGGAAAGAGTTGCACGCGCAGCTACTCGAGCGGGGCGAGAAACCGGGCGATCTCGAGGTCCTCCAGCGCGCCCACGACCGCGCGCAGATTTTGTTCGAGGGGCGCTGCCGGCCGTGCGGCAAGCCCTTGATCGCTCATCTGGTTGGAACGGCGAGCATTCTCGCTTGGCAGGGTGCGCGGCTTCGCGTGATCACCGTGGGGTTGTTACACGCCGCCTACACCCACGGAAATTTCGGCGATGCATCCCTGGAGAATCGGCGCTGCCAACTTCGAAGCGAGTTCGGGGAAGAGATCGCGGAGCAGCTACTTCGCTACTACCGACTGGTGTGGGACGCAGAGCATATTTGCATGATTCAGCGGAAGCTTGGAGAGCTGGATCCCGAGGACCGGGAAGTGCTTCTGGTGCGGCTCGCCAACGAACTCGAGGACCATCTAGCGTTCGGAATGTTGCGCAGCCCCCCATCCATCTACCACGAACTGTACGCAAGCCCGCTCTCGCGGCGGGTTCTCGAGATCGCCAAAGCGCTGGGCCATCCGGAGCTTGCACTCGCTCTCGAGCGAGCCTTCGCGGCCACCTACCACGCTGAGGTTCCCCAGAATTAAAAATCCAGGACGGGCTCCAGGCCGCGCTCGACGAGAAGACGATTCAAGTAGTCGCGCATGGCGTCAAGGAAGCCCCGATCCCGGAGGTGCTTTTTCTCGGGCACACTCAGGTTCGCGCCGTGAAAGCGCCGAACACCGAGGACATCGCATGCGCCGAAGACTGTCCCCGTGATTGCGCTTCCTCGTACGAGCAACGCGTCCGCACCCATCGCGTGCACTTCGGGCAGAGGGAATACGCGTTCGGCGAGTGATCGGGTGAGTGAAATTCCGCTGGTGGGCGAACCGATGAATGGCAGATCGCGGTGCTCGAGAGCGAAGCCGTAGGCATCTTCGGGGGAGCAGAGTTGCTCGAGGTCGCCCGTGCGCGCGTCACCGGAAAGTCCCCAGAAGTGATCGGGCATCGGTTCCCCGATCCCCGACGCGTCGAAGCGACTCAGCCGATGGCAGAGCATCAGGGGACAATCCGCACCGAGTTTCGAGACAATCTCCGCGGTTCGGGCGACCTTGTCCGGCATCCACCAGTCGTCCGCATCGAGAAAGCACAGGATATCGCCGCTGCTGGCTGACCATCCTGCATTAAACGCGGACGCCTGCCCGCCGTTCGTTTTGAACAGCGCCTTGATGCGTTGTTCGTAGCTCGAGAGGATCCTCCGCGAACCGTCCGTCGAACCGTCGTCGACTGCGATGATTTCGATGGGCGCATGGGTCTGGGCAAGTGCGCTCTCGACGGCCTCGGAGAGAAACTCGCCGTAGTTGTAGTTGTTGATGATGACGCTGACCCGCAACGCTGATCCCACGACGGCACCTTCTGCAAATCGGAGAGCCGAATTTTCGGCGTCTTGCCACGCGAAACACGCTCGCATAGAGTCGCACAGGGGGTCAAGGCTTGCATCGCGAGGCACCATGTTTCATTCGGAGACCTCAGAGACGCCAGTGTCCGCGCCGACCCTGAACGCACGAATTGCCGTTGGCATCTTGACGCGCAACCGAGCCCCCTATCTCGATGCGACGCTTCGATCTCTTTCCGCAACGGACGTTCCTGTCGATCTGTCGGTGACGGTATTCGATGACGCCAGCGACGACCCCGACAGCAGGCGCTACCTGACCACAGACGACGACTTTCTCCTGGCAGCACCGCTTCGCTGGCCCTCCTCAAAGGTCTGGCTGGATCGCGGGTTGGGCTTTCTACCCACCCTCGAGAGGGTCCGCGGAGTGGCGGGTCGGGTTTCGGTTCGTCGTTCCGAGAAGCCGCAGGGGGTCGTCAACGCGTCGAACTGGGCCACCCGGGAACTCTTCGAAGCAAACCCAGAAGCCCCCTACGTGTTCTTGCTCCAAGACGACCTCGTCTTTGCGACGGACTGGTACCAGCGTCTTGCCGAAGCGTGTGAGGCCGAGCTGCTGGGTGACGAGCCATCCCTCGTATCAGGGTGTTGCATAAGCTACATCGGAGAGCGTCGATTGCCCCGTACCGACCGCGTTGAGTTCACATCGGCCCAATGCATGGCGATCCCGCGCGCCGGTTGGGAAGCACTGCCATTTTTTCGGGAATTCTCAGCCGCCCGTCAGCAGTACGATGAGGCAGTGTCCAGAGCCTTCCGGGAACGGGGCGACGGGATCCGACTCCTGCGTCCCGGCTGTGTCCAGCACATCGGGTTTCGCTCCCAGGTTCGGCCCGAGGATGGCGAGGACGTGTTCCTGTCCGGTGTAGGGCGCTTCTGCCATTACTCTGAGGGGCCCTACGCGTGGTCTGATGAGGTGAGTGATTTCTCATCGCACGCGGATCTACGCCAGGTGAGCAGGTAACGGCATGGACGTCGCGGTCGTGGTGGAGTGCGTCGACGAGAGCCGGATCCCCATCCAGCCCTGGAACCACTATCGCGACGCACTTGCCGAGCGCGGGATCCACCTACATTGCTTCCGCGGTGCAGGGGAGGCTTTCGAGCGGCCCTATGACGCCATGCTGCTCCACGTGTTCCTCGATTGGAACAACGAACAGCATTTCGATAGCACCCGGATCCTCCCGATACTTGCCGGACAGGCGATCTATCGAGCGCGGTTTCCGGAAGTCGTACAGATCGTCGTGAACCACTCAGACATCGTGAATCCTCCGTCGGCGACACCGTACTGGCGCCCAGGCGATCCGATCTTGTATCGGACCCCGCTCTACGACCGAAGCGGGCTCTGGCCGTTTCCCGCCGACGAGATCTTTGCTTTCGAAAACATCTGGGGCCACAGGGCGTTTACCGCTGACGTCCCGATCAAGCATCCGGCGGGGTTCGTTGGGACGCCAACGGGACCCCGTGGCTACCGAAGATCCGTGGCCCGGGAGACCGCCAAGGTCGGAATCGGGATCTGCGAAGCACCCGCGGCCGTTAAGTGGACCGACTATGCCAGCAGAATGGCGGAGTGCGCGATCGTCGTATGTCCGCGGGGCTGGGGGGCGCAGAGCATGCGGCACTGGGACGCCTGGCGCTCCGGTAAGCCCGTCATGACG
>Ga0114950_10002569_pt1 | contig 13927 bp, 12 predicted proteins | sample N075metaG_FD_83503 | JGI IMG/M metagenome (GOLD analysis project Ga0114950, IMG submission 83503) | Deep subsurface microbial communities from Kermadec Trench to uncover new lineages of life (NeLLi) - N075 metaG | ecosystem: Environmental > Aquatic > Marine > Ocean trench > Sediment | place...
AGGGATTGAAAGAATAGTTTCGAATAATGCGGTTCCTGTCATTCCCTTAGCGCTAAAAGGTTTGTGGAAATCCTGGTTTAGTCGACGTCGTGGAAGTGCTATGTCGGGATTGCCTGGCTATTTTGGAGGAAAAGTTGAGTTAGTGGCAGGGGAACCTGTGCCGGCCGATCAGGTTTCCGCCCAAGGCTTAGAAGCTATGGTTAGAAGTTTGAGAGGCGTGGCTCAGTAGACTAATAAAAATTTCAACTCATCACTGTTTTGTTAAGGTTCAGAATAAATGTAATTTACCATTTAGTGTTCACCAACCATAGGAGTTGCTAGCAATGTTGCAATCGAAATCAGCCAGGCAAACCATTCTTTTGAGTTGCTTGGTGTTGCTATGCCCCCTGGCTAACGCACAGTCTTATCGTATTCTTATTACCAACGATGATGGAATTCAATCGCCTTTATTAGCCGTATTGAAGGAGACTTTGGAAGCGCTTCCAGGTGTTGAAGTGATGGTGTCAGCACCCCACGAAAATCAGTCCGGAAGCTCGAATTCAAGCATCGGATCACCCTTAACAGTCGACAGGATTTATGTGGATGACGTGTTGTTTGGCTACGCCGTGCACGGAAAACCCGCCGATGCAGTTACCTTTGGATTAAATCATCTCGGAGTAGATCAGCCATTTGATCTGGTGGTTTCGGGAATCAACTTGGGGCCTAATGTAGGTAGTGTGTCTCATGGTTCTGGCACCGTAGGGGCAGCCATGCGCGCTCAGTTTCTGGGTTATCCTTCAATCGCTATTTCTCAAGAAACCAGCGGGGTAGATACAGTCGCTACGGCTCAGTTCGCGGCCAGAATTGTAGATAAATATCGCCGAGACGGAGCTCCCGAAGGCATTGTACTGTCTATCAATATTCCACGTGGCGAAATAAAAGGTGTACGCGTTTCGCCGATGGGTGATTCCTATCTTGGCAGAGATCCTTACCAGGTAATCAGTGAAGAGGGTAACACAACCGAATATGAGGCGACCCGTATTAGACTACAGTCCGAAACGCCTGACACTGATACTTACTCATTCCAGAATGGTTACATTACGGTAACACCATTGAAATTTGACTGGACTGCTTACGCGTTTATTGATGAGTTGAAAAGCTGGAACCTGCAGTAAAAGCGGCTTTAATCAGATCAAAAAGAGGGGCCCGAAGGGCCCCTTTGTATATCACGCTCAGATATTAGTCAATTGGTTCGAGCCTTACCACAGCCGTTTCTGCACCTTCGCGATCGGAGATCGCTAAGTAAATGTATCCATCGATACCCTGACGCACATCCCGAACTCGGCCCATGCCATAGGCGAGGGTTTCTTCCACTATCACTTGACGGTAATCGTCGTTCATGTGGAGTCGTGCAAGTTGCTCCCCGACCAGGCCACCGGCAAAGATGCTGCCATACCACATAGGGAATTTATCACCGGTATAGATCATGAGGCCCGAAGTGGCAATTGACGGTACCCAGAAATGGGTCGGTTGCGTCATGCCCTCCTGCCCGATGGCGTCATGGATCGGGCTGCCGATCGCACCATAATTAAGGCCGCGGCCAATAACAGGCCAGCCATAATTGATCCCTGGTTCGATCAGGTTGAGTTCGTCTCCACCCTGGGGGCCGTGCTCGGTTTCCCAGAGATCACCGGTTTCCGGGTGTATCGCTAGACCCTGGGGGCTGCGGTGCCCATAACTCCAGATTTCTGGAAGTACGTCGTCACGGCCGACAAACGGATTGTCACTGGGCACGCTGCCATCATCATTCAGTCGGACGATGACCCCTTGGTGATTGCTTAGATCCTGCGCCGGGTGAATGGTCAGGTCCCCTCTGGAGGGAGCCTGGCGGTCCCCGAGTGTCAGGAACAGGTAGCCGTCGTCATCGAAAACGATCTTGCCTCCGTAATGTCCGAAACCGACCGCTTGCGCTGAGAATATTTCCACTACATTGGTAAGGCGATCATTTTCAAAACGACCGCGGACAATCGAAGTGTTTGAACTTTCCCCTACAGCCTTGGCAAAACTCAGGTAAATCCAACGGTTATCGCTGAAATTCGGATGGGGAACTACGTCAAACAAACCACCCTGTCCTTCATAAAATACTTCTGGCACGCCAGGTACGGCTTCAGGTAAAAGATTGCCGTTTCTAACCACACGGAGTCGGCCTGGTTTTTCAGTAATCAGCATGTCTCCACCGGGTAACCAGGCCATTGACCAGGGATGTACTAAGCCCTCAGCTACCGGCACTACACGATAATCGTGGGAGGCGTAATAAATATCGGATTGGGCGCTGGTCGGGATAGATGCAGACAGTAAAAAGCCAACACCTGAAACCAGAATAAGTAGTTTACGTATCATTATAGTCTCCTCAATAGACCCGGATAATCGCAACACTAGCAGTTTGCAGGTGTCGGTCCGAGTCGGCTACGCAAAATTTGCAACGATGGTAGAACATATCAGGTAATTATGACAGGACGCAATCGAAGCGGCTACCAATGTTGTCCCATCAACTGGGCAAATTAACTTGATAAGTCTTAAAGCGCACCGGGTCTGTTAGTGTTTCAAGGACATAATGTTGACACCGATTCCAATAAAGCGTATTAAAATCAGTCCCGACATACAATAATTCAACTCGTAGTCGGAAATTATATTGATACAGCCATCGTGGCGCCCAGGAGCTCTTAATGGATACTGCAAAAATTATAAAACTGATTCGAATTCCCTTTTTCCTGTTGGCTTTAACAGCCAGCTACGCTTCAGCGCAAGTTGAAACGCTGATGTACGACCACATTCACATGGCGGTGCCAGATCCTCAAGAGGCAGCCCAGTGGTATCACGACAATATCGGTGGTGAGTTTGTAGACGGACGGGATGACAGGTTGCTTTTCGGCACTACTCGAATCATGTGGCTGTCGGACCGGGGTAATACACGCAAGCCAACAGCTGGAAGTGTAGTAGATCACCTGGGATTTTCATTTACTGATCTACAGGCAACCATGGATAAGATTGACGCTAATGGTGCAACGTTGGAAGGTGAAATAAGAGATGTTCCTGGCTTGTTTAAATTAGCTTTTGCCGTAGATCCCTGGGGTACTCGCCTTGAGCTGGTGGAGGATTTTCAGCATCTGGGACTGCACCATATCCATCTGCGTGCGCCTGATCCTGAAGAGGCTTTGGCCTGGTATAAGGATACGTTTGGCGGAGTAAGCAAGAACCTCAAGGGGCGCATTCCTGGTTTATTGTATCCAGGCAATGTGTGGATATTAGTCTCCCGAGGTGAAACATTCCCGACTACCGAGGGCGTCATTGATCATATCGGGTGGCGTGCGCCCGAGTCCGATTCCACTATGGCAAGTCTGGTTGCCAACGGCGCCGAGGTCACCAGTGAGCCCAGGGACATGCAACTACCCAATGGCATGATCAGATTCTTTTACATACAAGGTCCTAATGGCGCTCGTGTGGAACTGGTACAAAGAGCTCCTGATATGCCATAGGGCCAGCTCAGCCCTTTAATAACGGGCTTACCAATTGGATGTTATAACTCAATATTGCCTAGTCAGACTGCTACATTCAAAGGGAGGGTCAAAGTGAAGAGACAGCTGCTGGTGTCGATTGCGGTTTTCTTGAGTTTTTCGGTTTACGCTGCTGACAATTGGGTTACGCCGCGGACTTCCTTTGGCCAGCCTGATCTGCAGGGAATCTGGACTAATCCTACCCTGACTCCAATGGAGCGGCCAGATTCTCAGGTGGACCAGCAATTTTTAAGCAATGATGAAATCTCTGCCCTTGAGGCCAGGGTTCAACAGAACCGGTCTACTTCTGATGCCAACATTGTCGTTGCAGCCGGGCGCAATGTAGGTGGTTATAATCAGTTCTGGTTGGATTCGGGAGACACTGTGCTATCTACCGGCCAGACTTCCATAGTTGTGGATCCACCAACTGGTAAGGCGCCGATTGGTGCTGATGCCCTGGCCACTCGTGATTATTACTTCGATCACATCACAGATTCCTACGAGTTTATGACCGTTTGGGACCGGTGTATTACACGCGGTATTCCAGGATCCATGCTTCCGGCCGGATACAATAATGCCTATAGGATAGTCCAGACACCCGATGCGATTGTCATAATTTACGAAATGATCCATGACATACGCATTATTCCGTTTGCCAAAAGCGATTATATTGATGACAAAGTCCGTTTGTGGATGGGGGACTCTTTGGCTCACTGGGAAGAGGATTCTTTAATTATAGAAACCAGGAATTTCAACGACCGGGGAATGATTGCGTCGAGTATGGCTGGGGGAAGGTTGAAAGGGGTACCCGTAACTCATGACTTGAATGTTATCGAGAGGTTTACCCGCATAAGTGAAGACACGATAATCTGGCAGGTAAGGATCGATGATCCAACCGTCTATACCCAGCCTTTCACGCTCTCCATGCCCTTGACCGCTGACAATGCTTACGACATGTATGAGTATGCCTGCCATGAAGGCAATTATGCCGTTCCTAACATCCTGCGGGCAGGTCGTGTCAGTGATGAAGAGTTGTGAGCAACGAGCAAGGTTTTCACGTCAAACAACCCATGCTAATCAATTCACTCCTTATAGGTGAAAGCCTTAGGTTAGCAACTGCCATTTGCAAGCAATCCTTTTCAGCACACGTGCTCAGGGGGGCGGGTGGCACTTCTTGGCAGGAAAGCCTATTCAGTAACTGATTAGTGCAGTGTAGTTTTAGTTAACCAACTTATACTCGTTATATTTTTTAGCCAGCCTGCAAAGCGATTACTTTCTTTACCGCAGACTTTTCCAGCATACGTTGCGTATGGTCTGTAACTTTGGGAAAGGTATTTATATCTACCCCATCTCCTTTGAGCCACTGCGATAGGGTAAACAGATAAATATCACAGATAGAGTATTTTTCTCCCATTACCCACGGACCTTTCAACATTTCATTCTCGATTAGAGAAAAACATTCCGCCATTGTCTGCGGGACTTTCAGTTTCATTAGTTCGATGGCTGCAGAATCATCTACCCAACGGGTGCCGCGCACCTTATGGGCATGTGCAACATGAACTGTGGCACACAGGTAGTTATTGAAGGCATGAACTTGTGCGAATTCGAAAAAATCATCAATCGGAGCCAGGCCAGCCTCCGGGAAAGACTGAGCGATAAATGCCAGGATTGCCGGAGTCTCAGTGATGATGCCGCGGTCGGTCACCAGTGCCGGTACACGTCCTTTCGGGTTTATTTTTAGATAGTCATCTGAACGCTGTTCGGTAGTTGAGAAGTCGATACGCCTGAGCTCAAAATCCGCCCCGGATTCTTCAAGGGCAATATGGGAAGCAACGGCACAGGTATAGGGCGCGTAATAAAAAATCATTCTGATAACTCCAATCTGATAACGATATTGATTCATTAGTTTAACCTGATTCTACGCAACATCAATTCTCAAGACAGTATGTTGTTTTCCACTAACTAAGGAACTAGGCTAATATGCTGAGCACTAAATGCTCGGTATTAAGAGGTAAATCATGAGTGACCTGGTTTTTTATACCAATCCACAATCACGTGGACGAATTGTACACTGGATGTTGGAGGAATTAGGTGAGCCCTATGAGACAGTTTGGCTCGACTATGGGACCGGTACCAAGTCAGAAGCGTACCTGGCAATAAACCCCATGGGAAAGATACCGGCGCTTAAACACTTTGGTGGGGTAATAACCGAAGTGGCAGCCATCTGCACTTACCTGGCAGCAAGATTTCCCGAAAAAAGGTTAATTCCAGCCGTCGATGATCCAAATCTTGCTAGTTTTTACCGCTGGTTATATTTCGCTGCCGGGCCTATTGAACAATCCGCCACGGCAAAATCGCTGGGCTGGGTTGTTTCGGAGGAGAGAAAAAAATCTGTGGGTTTCGGTAGCCACGAAGAGGTATTGGATGCCATGGAGATCGCATTGACACCAGGTCCTTATGTCTGTGGTGATCAGTTTACGGCGGCGGATGTGTATTTTGGATCACATGTAATTTGGGGAATGGATTTTGGTAATGTGGAAAAACGACCGTTGTTTGAAGAGTATGCAGAGCGCCTTATTGCGCGGCCGGCGTCGCAGTGCGCTAATCAAATTAACCAGGCGAAATTAAACCAGGTCAAAAGCTAATTAGACTTCCTGGCGAAGGTAATAAAGATTCAGGCTTTACCTAGGCCAAATAATAAATCGATCAGACTAGTCCGAGAAAAAATAAGGTGACCTGCCATGTCTAGCTTGCTGTCCAAGGAAAGAATCATTGCGCCGCCGGAATACAATCGCTGGCGCGTTCCTCTGGCATCTATAGCCATTCATCTTTGCATTGGATCTGTTTATGCCTGGAGCATTTACAATCCTTCCTTGACTCGTGTGTTCGGCGTGGTAACCAGTGCGGCTGATGACTGGAGCCTGAGCGAGGTAGTTTGGGTCTTCACCGTTGCTATTGTTTTTCTTGGTCTGGCGGCCGCATTTGCCGGCAAATGGTTGGAGAAGGTCGGGCCTCGAAAAGTTGGTGTAGTAGCCGCTTGTTGTTGGGGTGGTGGGTACATAGTTGGTGCATTAGGTATATTAACTCATCAGCTCTGGTTGCTTTACCTGGGTTACGGCGTTATCGGTGGCTGCGGTCTGGGTCTGGGGTATGTCTCCCCGGTCAGCACCCTGATACGTTGGTTTCCTGACCGCAGAGGGATGGCTGCTGGTATGGCAATCATGGGTTTTGGCGGCGGAGCCATGATTGGCACGCCAATGAAAGAATTTTTTATCAGGTTATTTTATCGCGCACCTGACTATCTTGGCCCTACTACTGAGGTGAGTCTTGTTACTGAAGCGGGACGTCGTTTCGCAGAAATTGGTGGTGCATTGCAAGAAGTTGTAATTGTTGGTGCTGCCGAAGCTCGGGACATGATGGTCCCCGGACCGGAAGGTGTTTACCTGGTAAACACTGGTGCTTCTGGGATGGCTGAAACGTTTGTGGTTATAGGCGTAATCTATCTACTGGTCATGTTGTTAGCCGCGTTCTCCTATCGCATACCTGCCTCTGATTGGAAGCCAGCAGGTTGGATTGAGCCTGATGAGCAGGCAAATGCACTCATTACTTCGAACGACGTTGATATTGATCAGGCACTGAAGACACCACAATTCTATCAGTTGTGGATAGTTCTCTGTTTGAACGTTACGGCAGGGATAGGTGTGCTTGGCGTCGCTCGCACTATGATAACGGAAATATTTGGCACCACGCTGCCCGGCACCGTAAACACAAGTTTTGCTGCCACTTACGTGGTGATGATCAGCGCGTTCAATATGGTTGGACGATTTATCTGGGCCAGCACTTCTGACTATATTGGTCGGCGTAATACCTATTGGATATTTTTTGTTCTTGGCATTGTATTGTATTTATCCATTCCCTATACCGCCCGCCAAGTAAGTGTTACTCCTTCGGTAGTCTGGCTGGTTTATTTCTACGCCGCAACAATGATCATATTCACTATGTATGGCGGTGGCTTCGCTACTATACCGGCTTACCTTGCAGATATATTTGGCACCAAATATGTAGGTGGTATCCATGGGCGTTTATTGACAGCATGGAGTACCGCCGGAGTACTGGGCCCGTTGGCAATTACCTCGCTAAGGCAGAATTCGGTGGACAGTGCGATTAATGAATTGGTAGGTGTCATTGATCCTGATGCTTTTTTTGCTCAATTCGGGGCTCCCATGGAACAATTGGAAATCCTGGTAGCGCAGAATTCTGTAACGATTTCCCGGCTTATGGAGATTGCACCAACCGGGATCACTGACCCGACCAGCAGCCTCTACAATTCCACTATGGTACTAATGGCGGCGCTGTTGGCAATCGCTCTCATTAGCAATGCCCTGATGCGACCGGTGCACGCGCGGCATCATATTTCAATCTAGCCTTATACGGTGATCCTGGCGTTGTCCGATATTGTGGTCCAAACAACGGTTTGCGCCAGTTTTTGAATTAATGTTAGGTAATGAAAATTGTTAACCCAGTCATCTAGAGCGTATGGGGAATTGATTCAGACAGTGACAATCACAGCAAGGACGCCTATTCACTTGAGATTTTCCAATTCCTTGCCAGTAATTCATTCCAACTCGGCGGCTATTTCATCGTAGAAACCAGGAATACTGCGTTGCATAAATAGTCCATCTTCCAGCATGGTCCAATTTATGTCCTGATTTCGGATCCGCACCGCTGCTTCGCTTTTTGGCATACCGGATCTTATCAAATTGGCCATATGAGCTCTGACCTGTTCCATACTGTTTCTGAAATTGACTACATCCTGGCGATCCATAATGGCACCGTGCCCGGGGATTGCAGTATCAAAGTCAAGGGAGAGGATATTGTTAACTGTACCTACCCAGCCACGGCTGCTGCCACCATTAGCATAGTCAATAAAGGGAGCAATGCCATGGAGCAGGTCGCCACCGTGTACCGTATTGAGGTCAGGAAAATAAACTACTGCATCGCCATTGGTATGGCCTCGGCCCATATAAAACGCTCGAACTTCGATGCCTCCGAGATAGACCGCAGTCTCGTCAGTAAAAACAATCCTTGGTGGCGCGTCCTGACCACCCCGCACCATATTATCCCTGGCATTCTGGTGAGCAACGATTTCTGCTATGTCGATGTAACCGATATTTCCACCAGAGTGATCGCCGTGGTGGTGGGTATTAATGACGTATTTAACCGGTAAGTCACTAACCTGACCAACCAGGCGCTGGATCTCGTCAAAGTCCTGTGGAAACTTGTCATCAATGAGGATTACTCCTTCGGAGGTAACCCTGACTCCAATATTGCCGCCTGGGCCTGTTATCGCATATAGACCTGGTTTCACCTGCTCTATTGCTAGTCTATCCTGAGCAATTACGTTGTTGGCGGTTGCCGATATAACAAATAGAGCAAGAAGAATTATTTTGTACATAGTCACTCCCCATGCGTTGCATCAACAACGCGTTTCTTATTATCTGGCTTCTTTTGTAGCTTATAGCAGAGGCAGATTTGCCTCAACAACTAAATGGCCACATTCTTGTTTAGGTCGGTACTCTGAATCGGTACAATGTCGGATCTTTACTAATTTTTCTAATACCGGAGCAAGGGATGATAAGCAGCGAAGAATTACCTAAAAAATTCGTCGAGGTTAAGGGAAAGCGTATGGCCTATTGTGAAATGGGCCAGGGGGATCCGATTGTTTTTCAGCATGGCAACCCGACTTCATCTTACCTATGGCGAAATATTATGCCACACCTGGCAGATCAGGGTCGCTGCATAGCTATTGACCTGATCGGTATGGGTGACTCTGATAAGTTAGATAATCCCGGACCTGATAGTTACCGATTTGTGGAACATCGTGAATACCTTGACGCCACGCTAAGTGCTTTGGGTATTGAAAATAATGTTATTTGGGTAATTCATGACTGGGGTTCGGCCCTCGGATTTGACTGGGGCTGCCGCTACCCTGACCGGGTAAAGGGCATCTGTTACATGGAAGGCATTGTTAAGCCAGTCGGTTGGGACGACTGGCCGGATGCCGCTCGTGGTATTTTCCAAGGACTCCGCTCAGCAGCCGGCGAAGAAATGATTCTGGAAAAAAATGTATTTGTTGAAAGAGTGTTACCTGGCTCTATATTAAGAGATCTGACTGATAAAGAAATGGAAGTGTATCGAAGACCATTTTCCCAGCCGGGAGAAGATCGTCGGCCCACTTTAACCTGGCCCCGGCAGATTCCAATTGAGGGTAAACCAGAAGACGTTGTAAATATTGTAGAACACTACTCAACCTGGTTGAGTACTTCGGATGTACCGAAGCTGTTTATCAATGCCGAACCAGGAGCGATTCTTACTGGCGGGCAGCGAGAATTCTGTCGCCTATTTCCAAATCAGCAGGAAGTGACGGTGGCTGGGAATCATTTTCTGCAGGAAGATTCCCCCGATGAGATCGGCGAAGCTATTTCTAATTGGGTTAAGAGCATTGATTAGAAAAGGTTTATTTATCCTGATACTGAAAAACCTGCTCCAGTGGCAAATCAAAAACCTTGGCAATGCGAAAAGCAACTTCCAGAGACGGCGAGTATTTGCCTAGCTCGATGGCGTTCACCGTCTGGCGGGTAACGCTGATCTGGCTGGCAAGTTGCTGCTGGGTCATTTCATCATGTTTCGCCTAGCGCCTAAAAATTGGCATGTCAATTATATTTGACATCGATAGGCGGCGAGCACTAATTGATCGGTCGGTTTTTAGGTAGTTTCCACTTATCTCAGTACTTATGGATGCCTGTTTCAACTCTTTTGCTGGATAGTCTGTCAATAAGGAGGTCGGCTATCTGACATGATCAGATTCAGGCGATTCTGTGCTTGCTTCGGGTTGGCGAGGTCCTTAGGTTCTAACATTTCGCATCCATCCTCTATCATTTGATCAATTGCCACCGGGTAGGATTTACAGTCCTCAGGACGATCATCATAGATATCGCAGGTATATCTGTTTTGATCGGGCGCCCGCCGTAGCCAGGGGCACAGTTGAAGGTGCTTTCCAGTAACAGGGCTAATCCAGATGTTTCCTCCATCAACATAATTCGCTATATCGGGTCTGAATATTTCCCATAGTTCTATTTCAGTTGCCGTTGCGGATAGGCCACCGTAACTGTACTTGATGCAACATTTGCCGCACTGATTACACTCTTTCATGTTTTGGGGCAAGCTCCGGATTATCAGCTAATGGGTTACCACAAAGAATGGCATAGAAGAGACCTAAGTGTCTTAAAGCCGCTATTTGTCCTTGTGCTTCCATGGTATCAATGCGCGCTTACTTTGTATTAAAAATTGTAGTACCTTCAACCAGACAAAAACCACAAAACAGGAGTTGCCTTGGACCGTCGATCCTTCCTAAAAGGAAGTATGGGTGCCAGTCTGCTATCTGGTATACCTGCTGAAATATTCGCCCAAACCCCGGTCTCACCTTCGGCCTCCAACTGGGACTCGGGTGAACTTGTTCACCTGTTGCCTACGGTCAACGATCGAGAAATCCTGATTAAAGCGTCATTCCTTGTGCCTCAAGATGCGCAGCCTGTGCTGCGAGTAGGCAGCAATCGAGTCGAAGGTCAATTGAATGACAGTACCGGTCGGTTCTGGCAATTTCATGCGAGGGACCTGGAACCAGGACGGGATTATGAGCTTTCACTTAGAGGAGCGAGAAACAGTCTCCTGTGTGAGCCATGGAATCTGCGTACCTTCCCGGCTTTCAATGCCAGTCCAGAGCGATTACGCGCCTTGTTTTTTACCTGCGCCGGCGGGCGCGAAAGCACCAATCGTATCTCCCATGCGACGCGCAATCGCCTGCTTAACCGCGGATTGTCGTTTCAACCGGATATTGCTTTGGCAAATGGTGATCACGTGTACTGGGATCTGCATTCACCGCGCACCAGCGGTGGTACGAATGGCGCTGCGCGTCGTGATCGAACAGCGGGCACTTTCGACGAATCGGCACTGATTTTTGGCAACGATAACGAAACCGTACTGAAACTCGCCGCCGGCACCCAAATCACACCGATTTATGGGACAGATTTTCGCTCTACTCCTGTTTTCTTCTTACAAGATGATCACGATTATTTCGACAACGATGAAGCCACTGACGAAGCCGTTACCTTTCCACCGACATGGTTCATGATTCAACTTGCGCGTGCTACTCAGCGAATGTATTACCCGGAGTTTCTGGCGGATAATTTTAGACCTTTAAACCTGCCCTGGTCGTCATTGGAGGATCGCAATCCCGGATTATCTGAAAGCTATGGTACGGTTCGATTTGGTCAACTGGCTGAAATAGCGTTGTATGATGTACGTAGAACAATGACATTAAGAGGACCCACCGCTGTTTTCATCAATCCGGAAATTGAGAAATGGTTGATGAATCGAGCAGCAGCGACGGATGTAAATCATTTTGTTCACGTCCCTTCGAATCCCCCGGGTTGGAGTGCTGGGAAATGGGGTGAATGGTACCCAGATATTCTCAACGATAATGGCGAACTGACTACAAGCATCCAGAAGCCTTACTGGCAACAAGGCTGGTTATCACAACACGATCGACTGATGAATTCATTGAGTAGCAGAGAAGACCGAATACCTCTGGTAATCAGCGGTGATCTTCATGCTATCGCGCTGGGCCAGATCGAACGAAGCGGATCCCTTGATTTTACTCGTAATCCGATAAATGCGGTATTATGTGGTCCTATTGGTACGGGCCCCGGCGGCTGGCCTTCAGCTTTTCGCGGTGTTGGACCAAGCGTTCCGAATCATCTGGATCTGCGGCAACAAATTCTGCCGCTGGAACAACATGGGTTTACTCTAGTGGACTTTCTACCCGATCGAATTTTACTGCAGTTCTTTAGTTATCTCGAAGAGGATCCGATTGAATCGATCGATACGCTGGAACCGTTCTATGTAACTGAATTAGCGCATTAAAACAGCCCGAATTTTAAATTTCCGTTTGAATGTGAGTATGAGAAAAATGCAAATACTTCGACCACAATTAGTTGTTGCTACGGTATTGAGCCTGGTGTTGTTATCGGCAACGGTGAATGGGCAGTCAATTAAATCAACTGGTGGTAACCTTGACAAAGAATTAACTCCCTGGGGACATCCGGACCTCCAAGGTGTGTGGGATCGCCGCACAATAACGCCCTTGCAACGCCCGGAAAGGTTTGCTGAAAAGGCGTTTCTTAACCAAGAGGAAATTAGAGCTTATGAAAGAGCCAGCGCTGAAAGGACAGATGGCAGGCCGCTGGATTTAGGCCGGGGGGGTATCTCGGTCCATGATCCTAGCGATCTGGATTATGGAACCAAAGTAGTGGCCACTGGGCAAACCTCGCTGGTAGTTGACCCGCCTGGTGGGCTGATTCCTGACATCACTGATGCGGCCAGAGAAAGGTCAGCAGCCCGGGCCAGAGCTAGAGAAGGGCGTGGGCCGGCCGACAGCTGGATTGACCGAAGTCTGACCGAAAGGTGTATCACTTGGGGTGTTCCTGGCGGTATGTTACCCCAGGCTTACAATAACAATATTCAGATATTGCAGACGCCAACCACGGTTCTAATTCTTAATGAAATGGTACATGACATCCGCGTTATACCAATTGACGGCCGACCCCATATTCCTTCAAATATCCGACAGTGGCACGGTGATCCTCGAGGTCATTGGGAGGGTGATACCCTGGTGGTCGAATCTACAAATTTTTCGGATAAATCCAATTTTAGAGGATCCAATGAAAATCTACGGTTGATCGAGCGATTCTCCCGGGTATCGGAGGATATCTTGCAGTACGAATTTACCGTGGAAGACCCGACTACCTGGACCAGACCGTGGTCAATCGCCTTTCCAATGGTTAAAGGTGATCAACCCATCTATGAATTTGCCTGCCATGAAGGCAACTATGGATTACGTAATATTTTAAATATTGCACGAAACTTGGAGAAACAAGCGGTGGATTCTAAAGCGACTAACTAACGCTGAAAATAAAGTATTGCACGCGCTAAATTTGCACTCACAATAACCATAGATTTACCGAGAAGGTTGACCCACTATGACCAAAATAATCACAAAAAGTTGCATTGCAAAACTGGCCTCGTTGGTTTTTTTATTTTCAAGTAGCGTTGTAGCACTGGCAGCCGAACGAGCTGATCAGGCTTGCCAGAATTTGGCTGTCCTGACTTTGACTAACGCATCCATCGAGGTTGCTGAAGTGGTTGACGTGGGTGAGTTTGTACCTCCTTCGGCAAATAATAATAGAGGCTATCAAGGTCTGCCGGCGTTTTGTCGATTAGCTATCAATTTAAAACCTTCCAGTGACTCTGATATAAATGTGGAATTATGGTTACCG
>Ga0114950_10002571_pt1 | contig 13925 bp, 13 predicted proteins | sample N075metaG_FD_83503 | JGI IMG/M metagenome (GOLD analysis project Ga0114950, IMG submission 83503) | Deep subsurface microbial communities from Kermadec Trench to uncover new lineages of life (NeLLi) - N075 metaG | ecosystem: Environmental > Aquatic > Marine > Ocean trench > Sediment | place...
CAGGTGGCCGCTGACGTCGAGGCCCTCGTCGACGCCTGCGTGGCGCGTTGGGGGGGTCTCGACATCCTGGTGTGCAACGCCGGTATCTGGAAAGGCGCTCCGGTCGACGAGATGACCGAACAGCAGTGGGACGAGATGATCGATGTGAACCTCAAGGGAATGTACCTGGCAACCCACTACGCGGTGCCCCACCTGAAAGCGTCTTCCGCCGGAGCGATCGTCAACATCGGCTCGACCGCCGGTCAGCGCGGCGAAGCGGGGCACGCCCACTACGCGGCCTCGAAGGGGGGCATGATGGCCTGGACGAAGTCGCTGGCTCCGGAGCTCGCTCCCTTCGGGGTGCGGGTCAATTGCGTCGCGCCGGGCTGGGTGCGCACCGACATGGCGGCCACCGCGCTGGAGGCGGACGGGGAGACGATCAACGCCGGGATCCCGCTCGGTAGGCCGGGGGAGCCGGAAGAGATCGCCGCGGTAGCCTGTTTCATGGCCAGCGACCTGGCATCGTACATGACCGGAGAGATCGTCAACGTCAACGGGGGCAGCGTTCTGTGCGGTTAGCGGGGCCCGACCCGTCGAGCCGAAGGTTACCCTGGGCGATTATTCCTACGGCGGGGCGCGGAGCGCGGCTGCGGCCGGCGACCGACGTCATCCCGAAGGTGCTGCTGCCGGTGGGTTTGCGACCGATGATCGACTGGGCTATCGACGAGGCGCTGGACGCCGGCGTCGGTGCGATCGTGGTGATTGTGGCGCCCGACCAGCCGCGGGTGACGGCGCACGTGGAAGCGCGCCGAGCAGCGCCCGGTTGGCCGCCAGAGGTCGAGCTTCATCTCGTCGAGCAACCGCGCCCGGCGGGGCTCGGCGACGCGTTGATTCGCTGCCGTCCTTGGACCGGCGAGGACTCATTCGGTGTGGTCGTGCCCGACAACTGGTTCGATGCCCCATCCGCGCCCATCGGCCAGGTGGCCGGGGCGCACTTCCGCACCGGGATGAACGCGCTCGGATTGATCGAAGTGAGGCCGGAAAGCGCCGCGTTGCTGGGAAACGTTGGTGAGGTCGAGCTCGAGACGATCGACGACCGCGACTTCCGCATCGCCCGACTGGGAGACAAGGCGGCGGGCACCTTCCGCATCGAAGGGCCGGAGCCGGTGTTGCGTGGTTGCGCCCGCTACGTCCTTGGGCCGACATTCTACGACGCCCTCGAAGCTACGGGACCCCCTCCCCAGGGGGAGTGGGACGACGTTCCGGCGTTCCAGCGGTTGGTGGCTGGCGAGGGGCTCGTCGGGCACAAGCTCGAGGGTCGCCACTTTGACGTCGGTCAGGAGGGCGGGTATTTGGCGGCGATGAGCTATCTGTTCGAGCGTGACATCATCGGTAACGGCGCATGATGCCGAGGACGACGCCCTGGACGCGAACGTCGGCCTTGTCGACCAGCAGAGGCTCCACGGCGGCGTTCGCCGGCTGCAGACGGATCTTGTCTCCCTCGCGATAGAGCTTCCTGAGGACAACTTCTTCACCCGGTAGGAGCGCGATGACCGTCTCGCCGTCCTCGGGCGTCGTCCGGTCCTCGACGATAACGAGGTCGCCGTCGCGGATCTGCTCATCGATCAACGAGTTGCCGCGCACGCGCAACGCGTAGGTGGGCTTGCGGCCGACGAAATCGGGGGGGAGGTTGACGGTTTCGGCGGTCGATAGCGCTTCAATCGGGCGTCCTGCCGCCACCTGCCCGAGCAGCGGGACCTCCACGGTGCGCACCGGTTCCGGGTCGACGAGCTGGATGCCGCGCCCTTGGTGGGGCGCTTTGCGCAGATACCCCTTCTGCACCAGGAGTTCGATGTGCTTGTAGACGGTGGCCGGCGAGGAAAGCCCGAAGCGAAAACCGATCTCCTGCAGCGTCGGTGCGTAGCCGTTGCGCCCGACCTGCTCGCGGACGTAGTCGAGGATCTCTTTCTGTCGTTTGGTCAAGTACATGTTTGCGGCGGCGAGGATGAGCCCACAACAGGGGTAAAGACGACCCAATATATAGCAAAACTGGCACGAATTATTTGTTCGCCCCGGTGTGATACGTTGGCCCCATGATCTGGATGGGGATCGACATCGGCAGCCGTCGCTTCGGGGTCGCCGTTTCGGACGCCGGTGGCATCATCGCGCATCCGCTCACCACACTCGACGCCGGCAAGGACGGGGCGCCGCCCCTCGCGGAGCTTACCGAACTGGTCGCCGACAGGGGAGTGGGCGGCATCGTTGTCGGCTTGCCGCGGCGGCTGGACGGCACCTTCGGACCCGAGGCCCGCGCCGCGGAGGCGGTTGCCGAACAATTGCGCGCCGCGCTCGGCGTCCGCGTCGAGCTCTGGGATGAGCGCCTGACGAGCATCCAAGCCGAGCGCATGCTGATCGATGCCGGTGTGCGCCGCAAGAAGCGTAGGGAGGCCACCGACCGGATCGCGGCGGCGTTGATCCTGCAGGGTTTTCTGGATCGACAAGCGATGGCGAAGGTCGCGGCCGTCGAGCCTACCGCCGATGCTGAGGCTATCGCCGCCGACGCCGACATCGCGGCCGCCGAGCCTGTCGACGCCGCCGAGCCCGGCGCCAACACCAGGCCCGCCACCGGGGCGACCGGACGATGAGTCCACGACGGTACGCGACCCCGGTGCTGCTCGTGATGATCGTTGCCTACGCGTCGATCCGACTGGCCGCCGGAGCGACGGTTGCGGTGCTCGACAAGCCCTACGACGGCAACGCCGGCGCCGCGGTGGACCTGGGGATCTCGCCGGGGGTGTCGGCCGGCGAAGTCGGCGTGCTGCTCCAGGAGAGGGGCGTGATTCGCAGCGCCCGGAGCCTGCGCTGGTGGATGCGATGGAGCGGCACGGCGGGCGAGATCCATACCGGACAGTACCGTTTCCAAGGATCGGCGAGCCTGCGGCAAGTCATCGAGGTCATCACCGAGGGTCGCGTATTGCTGGCTTCGGTCACGGTCCTGGAGGGAGCTACCCGCTGGCAGGTCGCCGAAGCGCTATCTACGGCCGGCTTCGGCACCTACGAGGAGGCTTGGGAGGCGACCGGGAACGTATCACTGATCTTCGATCTTGACGTCGAGGCGACCGACCTGGAGGGCTATTTGTTCCCCGACACCTATCATGCGCCGCACGGCGCCGGGTCCGCAGACATCGTCGGGATGATGGTGGAGCGCTTCCGGCGGGTGTGGACGGCGTCGAGGGAGGGGCAAGCGGAAGCGGCCGGGCTCCGGATCCGCGAGGTGTTGACGATGGCCTCCCTGGTCGAAGCCGAGACCGGCCAGGCCGCCGAGCGAGCCCTGGTCTCGGGCGTTTATCACAACCGCCTCGAGCGCCGCATGCTGCTGCAGTGCGACCCGACCCTGCTGTACGCCCTGCGGCTCGACGGGCGCACCGATCGCAACATTCGACGTGCTGATTTCGTCAACGAGTCGCCGTACAACACCTACCGTTTTGCCGGCCTGCCTCCCGGACCGATCGGCAACCCGGGCGAGGCCAGTATCGAGGCCGCACTGCACCCGGCGGAGACCGCATACCTGTATTTCGTCGGGCGTAACGACGGGTCGCACGCCTTCTCGGAGACGTTGCAGGAACACAACGCCAACGTGAACCGCTATCAGCGATAGTGATCTGTCTGCAGCGCAGTGCTGCGTCGCGCGCTCTTGCAGCAGCGCGCTCGTTGGCCTATAGCGGCACCCCGCTCGTTGGCTATAGCGGCACCCCGGGAGTCTTTCAGCACCCTGCTAAACTGTCTCGTCTTCCACCCTCGACCCCATGCCACCTCGACCGATGAGCGAATCGCGCCAACATGCCGACCTGGGTCCGGACGCAGCGGTGGGATTTCGCTTCGCGGTGATCGTCAGCCGCTTCAACCACGACATCACCGCGGCGCTCCTGGATGGAGCGCGGACGACCCTGGCGGCGCACGGCGCCGCGGAGGACGATATCGTCGTGTATGACGTCCCGGGTGCGTTCGAGTTGCCGATGGCGGCGTCGCGACTCGCCGCCGGGCGCTTCGCCGCGATCATCTGCCTGGGGGCGTTGATCAAGGGTGAGACGCCGCACTTCGAGTACCTATGCTCGGCGGTCGCTCATGGCATCCAGGAGGTGGGGATCCGGTCGGGGGTTCCGGTGATTTTCGGCGTCCTGACCTGCGAACATCGCGACCACGCCGAGGCCCGCGCCGGGGGCGACAAGGGCAACAAGGGAGCCGAAGCCGCAATCGCGGCGATCGAGATGGTGAACCTCTTCTCGTCGATCTCGGCAGAAAGTCATTCCGATGGGCAAGCGTCGTCGCGCCCGTGAGAGCGCCATCCAGTGCCTGTATCAGTGGGACATGACGGGGGCCGACCCGGAGCAGGTGCTGCAGGGCTATTGGGAGAGCCAGGGCGACGTGGATGCCGACTTGAAGCGCTTCGCCGAGTCGCTGGTGCTCGGTACGGTGGCGCACGCCGACGAGATCGACGCTATGATTTCCGAGCAAAGTCGCCACTGGCGCATAGACCGGCTCGGCCTCGTCGAAAAGAGCATCTTGCGCCTCGGTGGCTACGAGCTCATCTACGAGGACGAGACCCCCGCGGCCGTGGTCATCGACGAGGCGGTCGAGCTCTCGAAGCGGTTCGCCGACCCCGCGGCCGGACCGTTCATCAATGGCGTGCTGGACGGCATGAGCAAGCGGGTAGAGGCCGAGGCCGACAGCTAGCAGACGCATCGTCCGTTCACCACGGCCCGCTGGAATATGAAGTACGACCCGAGCAGCATCGAATCGAAGTGGCAGGAGCGCTGGGCGACGGACGACGTTTATCGCGTCACCCCGGGCGCCGGCGGTGACAAGTACTACTGCCTCGAGATGCTCCCGTATCCCTCCGGCAAGCTCCACATGGGTCACGTGCGCAACTACTCGATCGGCGATGTCGTCGCTCGTTTCCGCCGCATGCGCGGCTTCAACGTCATGCACCCCATGGGCTTCGACTCGTTCGGTATGCCGGCGGAAAACGCTGCCATCGAGCACGACACCCACCCGGCGATCTGGACGCGGCAGAACATCGAGGTCATGCGTACCCAGCTGCAGGACATGGGATTCGCCTACGATTGGAGCCGGGAGATCGCCAGCCACACGCCCGAGTACTACCGCTGGAACCAGTGGCTGTTCTTGCGCTTCCTCGAGCGCGACCTCGCCTACCGCAAGGAAGCGCTGCTGAACTGGTGCCCCTCCTGCGAGACCGTGTTGGCCAACGAGCAGGTGGAAGAGGGACTGTGCTGGCGCTGCGGTTCGGTGGTCGAAGAGCGCCGCATGTGGCAGTGGTTCTTCCGCATCACGGCGTACGTCGACGAGCTGTTGGATGGTCTCGATGACCTCGATGGCTGGCCGGAGCGCGTCCGCACGATGCAGCGCAATTGGATCGGCCGCAGCCACGGAGCGCGCATCACATTCGGCATCGATGACAGCGACGAAGGCCTGGAGATCTTCACCACCCGGATCGACACCATCTTTGGCGCCACGTTCATGGTGTTGGCTCCCGAGCATCCGCTGGCGCGCCGCTGGTACGAGCAGGGCCCGGGGGCCGATGCCGGACTCGATGCCGAGGAGTTCGCTGCCACGATCGACAAGCTGGAGAGGATGAATCGCCGCCAGCGCCCGGGAGAGGAGGGTGAGAAGGCGGGGATCTTCACCGGCCACTACGCCTTCAACCCGTTCAACGGGGAGCGTGTGCCGATCTGGATCGCCAACTTCGTGCTGATGGACTACGGCACCGGCGCCATCATGGCGGTGCCGGCGCACGACCAGCGCGACTTCGAGTTCGCCCGCGCGTACGCCCTGCCGATCCTCCCCGTGATCGGACCGTCCGAGGGGGATGCTCCGGCATGGATCAACGACCCCGACGCCATGGAAGAGGCGGTGTCGCTGCACGGCGTCCTGCTGCCGATCAACGGCGACTACGCGGGCATGAGGTCGAAAGAGGCGCAACAACGCCTGATCGAGGATGCCCGCGCCGGAGGGTTCGGCGACGCGGCGATCGACTACAAGATCAAGGATTGGGGCGTCTCACGACAGCGTTATTGGGGGACACCGATTCCGGTGATCTACTGTCCCGATTGTGGCGTCGTTCCCGTGCCCGACGCCGAGTTGCCGGTGACCCTGCCGGAGGAGGTGGAGTTCACCGGCAAAGGGGGCTCGCCGCTGGGGCACGTCGAGTCCTTCGTCAACGTCGATTGTCCGACCTGCGGAGGGCCGGCGAAGCGTGAGACGGACACCATGGACACCTTCGTTGATTCGTCCTGGTACTACCTCCGCTACCTCTCACCGCACGACGAAGAGCAGCCCTTCGAGCGCAGCGCCGCCGATTATTGGCTCTCGGTCGATATCTATATCGGCGGCATCACCCATGCCGTGCTCCACCTCCTGTACTTTCGCTTCTTCTGCAAGGCGATGGCCGACCTCGGCTTGCTCTCCGTCCGCGAGCCGGTAACCCGTCTGCTGACCCAGGGGATGGTCTTGATGGGGGGCACGGCGATGTCGAAGTCGAAGGGCAACGTCGTCGATCCGGGCGAGATGGTGAGCCGCTACGGCGTCGACGCGACACGCATCTTCGTGCTTTTCGCCGCCCCCCCGGAGAGGGACTTCGAGTGGGACGAGGGCGGCATCGAGGGATGCAGGCGATTTCTCAACCGTACCTTCACGCTGATCAACGGGTCGCATGAGGCGCTCGAAGGTGTGCCGGCGAGCGGCGACGCCGCCGAGCTCCCGGAGGCGCTCGTCAAGCTGCGGCGCAAGGCGCACGACACGACGCGCCGGGTGACCGAGGAGGTCGAACAGCGGCTGCACTTCAACACCGCGATCGCGGCGCTCATGGAACTGCTGAACGAATGCTACGCAGCGGCGGCAGCGGTGCCGGTCGCCGACGCCGGGACCTCGGCATGGCTGTACCGTGACGTCTTCGAGCGCCTGGTCGCATTGCTTTCGCCTTTTGCGCCGCACCTGGCGCAGGAGCTCTGGGAAACGCTGGGCCACGACGAATACGTCACCGATCAGCTCTGGCCGACGTACGATGCGGGCGTGCTCGAGCGCGAAACCGTCAGGCTTGCCGTGCAGGTAAACGGCAAGGTGCGCGGTACTATCGAGGTTCCCGCCGACCTCGACGACAAGGACGCTCTGGTGGCCGAAGCATTGAAGGAGCCCAACGTGGCAAGGCACATCGATGGGAAGACGATCACGCGGAGCGTGGTGGTACCCGGCAAGATCGTCAGCCTGATAACGACATGACTAGCGCCCGGCCCACCGATGCGGATCGGGTGCTTCGCTGGGGACCGTTGGTGTTGCTGTTCGCCCTGACGGTCGGCAGTAGCGCGAGTTGCGGATACTCGCTGATCGGCACCGGCTCATTCTTGCCGGAGTACATCCGGACGGTCGCGATCCCGACCTTCGCCAACACCACGTCTCGGTTCGAGGTCGAGGTGCGCATCACCGACGCGGTGACCCGTGAGTTCGTTTCACGAGGAAACTTCACCATGGTCGCCGACTCGCAGAACGCCGACGCCGAGCTCACCGGCACCATCACCGAGTTCACGGTGACGCCGATCGGGCTCGTCGGCGAGGAGGCCACCAACTTCCTGGTCCAGATCCGCGCCCAGGTCAACTTCCGTGACCTGGTGCAGAATGTGGTCCTCTACTCCAATAACTCGTTCTTGTTCCGTCAGCAATTCGAGATCGAGGCCGACCCGAGCGCCTTCTTCGATGTGAGCAACGTCGCCGTCGACGACATTGCCGAGGAGTTCGCCCGTACCGTTGTGTCGAGCATCCTCGAAGGCTTCTAGCGCGCCATGGTAGCCAGGCGCCGGGCGCCGCGCAGCAGCGGCATCACCTTGAAGCAGCTCAATCGCTCGCTCGAGCGTGGCGATATCGACCCGGTCTACCTGGTCCTCGGAGAGGAGGCATTCCTGCGCCGCAGGGCGATCGAGGCGCTGGTCGCAGTTGTCGCCGCCGGCGATGACACTGGTCTGGCGCTCGAACGGATCGACGGCAGCGACGCTTCGATGGCCGAGATCTTGGACGCCGCGCGCTCGTTGCCGCTGTTTCTGCCGGCGACCGACGGTGCGGTGCGCGTCGTCCTCGTGCGCTCCTTCGAACCCGGCACCGCGGCCGACGGTGAGGCTCCCCCCGACACGGCGGCCGACGGTGGGCTCCTCGGCCAGTATCTCGATGCTCCGGTGGAACCCACCTGTTTGGTGTTCGAGGCGGCCAAACTCGACAGTCGCGGGGTCGTCGCCAAGCTGCTTTTGAGCCGTGCCACCACGATCGACTGCAAGCCGCCCGAGCGCGAAGCGGATGTGCGCCGTTGGATCGAGAGCTCGGTCAACGCCCGTGGGTTCGCCATGGATCCCGAGGCCGTCACGTATCTTCTCGAGATGGTCGGTCTCGGTCTTCAACAGCTTCACCAGGAGCTCGACAAGGTGGAGCTGTTCGCCGCCGAGGGTGAGCGTATGGCGGCGCGTGATCTCGAGAAGCTCCTCGGTCGCAGTCGGGAGCATTCCGTGTTCGAGCTCACGGACGCCCTCGTCGCCGGACGTTCGGAGGCCGCGTTGCAGGTACTGAACAAGCTCTTGGACGATGGCGAGGAGCCGGTCAGAATCCTCGCCATGGTGAGCTGGGTCACCCGCCAGCTCATCATCGCGCGGGATCTTTCGGGGCGCGGCTGCCCGCAGGGCGAATTACTGCAGCAACTCGGCGGGCGGTGGGATCAACGTCGGCTGGTGTTGCAAAAGGCGGAGCGGTGTGACCTCAGGGCCTTGGAAAACTTACTGGTGGCCTGCTCGCAGTCCGACGCCGCCGTCAAGATGCAGCGCGGTGCCGGCAGCCGCGGCACGCTCGAGGGGCTCTGCAGGCGCGTGTGCGCCGCGTAGCGGGCGGTGACGGGAGTAGATAGCGGTTGGTGTGGGTACGGAGCGGAGAGCGCAGATGGAAGGCGCCGCGTGGTTAGCCGGCGGAAGCCAGATGAATACGGCGTGCGAGGCGCGATTTGGTCCGCGCTGCGGTGTTGCGGTGGATGATCCCGAGGCGAGCCGTGCGGTCGATGAGTCCCTGTGTCTCGACCCATTGTGACTGGATGGCGTCGCTATTGCCCTCTTCGATCGCCTCGTGAAGTCGACGAATCGAGGTACGGAGCGTCGAGCGGCGCATGCGGTTGCGCGACCGACGACGGGTATTCTGACGCATTCTTTTCTTGGCAGACTTGATGATCGGCATGGTCTTGAAAAACTCCTGTGAAGACTGAAAAAAAGGATAGAACGGCGCCCATTTCCGGTCAATCCGCTGCCCGGAATGCACAGCGAGGCAAGGTGCTTCGTTCAGCCGGGACGGTGGCGGCAATCACGCTCCTGTCCCGTGTCGCGGGGCTGATGCGCGATCAGGTCTTTGCGATCTTCTTCGGCGCAACGCTGGTTAGCGATGCCTACGTCGCAGCCTTCAGGCTCCCCAATATTTTACGCCGTCTGGTCGGCGAGGGAAACGTCGCCGCCGCTTTCGTTCCGGTGTTCGAACACGAGTCGAAGGAGCGACCCGAGGCAGAGCTCTGGAAGCTTGCCGACAGCTTCCATTTCGCCATCGCGGCGGCAGCTTCCGTGCTCACCGTGGTCGGCATGTTGTCCGCTCCCTTCTTGGTCGAGAAGGTGCTGCTGCCCGGAAAGCCGGAGATCTGGGGCCTGGCCACCAACCTGGCGAGGGTGACGTTTCCCTATTTGATCTTCATCTCGGCGGCGGCGGCGCTGATGGCTCTGCTGAACTCTCGTGAGCGTTTCGCGGCGGCGGCGTTCACGCCGGTGCTCTTCAACCTCACGCTGATCGCCTCGGCGGGGGTCATGGTCTGGTTTGAAGCACCGATCTACGTGTGGGCGACAGCCGCCGTGCTCGGGGGCTTCCTGCAGTGGTTGTCTTTGGTCCCGCACGGCTGGCGCCTCGGTATGCGGTTTCGCCCCGGGCGGTTGTTCCGGGATCCGGCGATTCGACGGATCGGAGCGCTGATGGCGCCGGGACTCTTCGGTGTCGGCATCGTCCAGTTCAACACGCTGGTGGGCCAGTACCTGGCTAGCTGGCTGGCGGAGGGCAACATTACCGGGCTATTCCTGGCGGGACGGCTCACCGAGTTGCCGCTCGGCGTCTTCGCCATCGCGATCGCTACGGTGGTGTTGCCGTTGATGTCGCGGCAAGCGGCGAACGGTGAACAGGAGGAGATGCTGTCGACGCTGAACTTCGCCCTCCGACAGGTGGCGCTGATCACCCTTCCGGCGTCCGTGGGTCTGCTGGTGCTGCGCACGGAGATCGTCAGTGTCCTGTTTCAGTACGGGGCATTCACCGCCGAATCGACGACGATGACCGCCGCGGCGCTCGCCGGCTACAGCGTCGGCTTGATGGCGTTCGCGGGCATCCGCATCGTCGCCCCCGGTTTCTATGCAATGCGCGACACCCGCACGCCGGTGCAGATCGCGGCCATTACCATCGTCGTGTTTCCGATCGGTTGCTTGGCTTTGATACCGATGCTCGGCCACGCCGGGATCGCCCTGGCAAACTCTCTAGCCGCCTACATCAACATCGGCCTTCTTCTGCTGATGCTTCGACGCCGGATCGGGCCCTTCGGTGGTCGCAGTTTCCTCGTCAGCTTGGCGCGCCTCGCCCTCGCCTCCGGGCTGATGGGTTGGGTCGTATGGGGGCTGCGCTCCTTGCTGATGGGTGACCCCGGTGCCGGCCCGGTGGCGCGCGCCGCCGCGCTGGTGGCGACGATCGGCATCGGGATGCTGACCTACCTGGCCGCCATAGCGTTGATGCGCGCTCCGGAGCTCGGCGAGCTGCGTCGGATGCGCGCCGGGAGATCGTCATGACCGTCCAGCGGAGACCCATGAGCTGTCCAGAATTTCTCGACGGAATGGCTAGCCCGGGCGCGATGGCGCGCCCGGCGCTGCCCAGCGGGTAGACTCGGCGAGGTCGGCGGGAGCATCAGGGGCGCCCGCCCGGCTCAGGAGGGTGCTGAGATATGCAGGCTGCAGCCGGATTCGGTGGCTGGCTGATTGACTACGCGGAGCACCTGCGCGCCGAGCGCGGCCTTTCGCCGCAGACGGTGACGGCGTATCTCGGTGACCTCAGGGCGTTCGGCCAGTGGTGCGCCGAGCGTGGTGATGCGCCGTTGTCGACGACGCCGCAGGAGGTTCGGGCCTTCCTATCGCATCGGCGGGAAGCGGGAGTCAGCGAGAGGACGGTGGCGCGTGGCCTGTCGTCGCTACGGGGTTTCTATCGGTATTGCGTCGCCTCCGGTCGCATCGACGACGACCCGACGGAGCTGGTGAAGGCCAAGGAGATACCGCGCCGGCTTCCCCAGGCTCTCAGCCGCCAGGAGGTCGACGACCTTCTGCGCCAGCCGGACGCCGACAAACCGTCCGGCCTGCGCGACCGGGCGATGCTGGAGGTGGCGTACGGCAGCGGGCTGCGGGTCTCGGAGCTCATTTCCCTGCAGCTCAACGACCTCGAACTGGAGGAGGGCTTCATTCGTTGCCGCGGAAAAGGCGGCAAGGAGCGCCTGGTGCCGCTCGGCAGGGAGGCACGCCGTTGGGTGGAGGCGTATCTCGGCCGGGCTCGACCGTTGTACTGTCGACGGGCCAACGAGCCGGCACTGTTTCTCAGCCAGCAGGGATCACCGATGAGCCGCCAGTGGTTCGGCAAGTGCGTCAAGCGCTACGCGGCCGCCGCCGGGATCGACGCCGGGAAGGTGAGTCCTCACGTGCTGCGCCACTCGTTCGCAACCCACCTCTTGGAGGGTGACGCCGACCTGAGAGCCGTCCAGGCGATGCTCGGCCACGCCCGCATCGCCACCACCGAGATCTACACCCACGTCGACCGCAGCCGCCTCCGCAAGGTCTACGATCGATACCATCCGCGAGCGTGAGCCGTGTTCCTTGACGCTGCACACGTCGACCCGCCTTGCCCTCGCCCGCAAGAGCCACCCGCCAGACCCATCACACTTCCACCACGGCCTGCTAGTGCTGCGCGCCGCAAATGGGGAAACACCTGCAGCGACCGCCGATGAACGACCTTCTCGACCGCTTGGACGCCGAACAACGCGATTGGCTGCGCCGCTGCGGGAAGATGGCCGCGGCGCGTGGCGGAGGCGCTTACCTCGTCGGCGGCTCGGTGCGCGATCTTGTCCTGGAACGGGAGCACGCCGATCTCGATGTTGTCGTCGAGGGCGACGGCATGGGCGTCGCCCAAGACCTGGCGCGCGCCCTCGATGGAGAGCTGACCCGCCATCAGGCATTTCAGACCGCAATCGTGACGACGCCGGCGGGACTCCGGGTCGACGTTGCCACCGCGCGCCGTGAGGAGTACCGGCGGCCAGGCCAGCTACCACAGGTGGTCCCCGGCAGCCTCGAGGACGATCTCGAGAGGCGCGACTTCACCATCAACACGATGGCGATATCGTTGTCGGAGGCCGATTTCGGCGCTTTCTTCGATCCCCACGGCGGGCGCGCCGACCTCGAAGCCGGTCTCCTGCGGGTAATGCATCGGCGCTCGTTCGCCGACGACCCGACCCGTATACTCCGAGCCCTCCGGTTCTCGTTGCGCTTCGACTACACCATCGAGCCGGAGACCCGAGGATCGATGAACGACGCTATCACCGGCGGCTATCTCGATACCGTGTCGGGCGAAAGGGTTCGCAGGGAGCTCACCCTCATCTTCACGGAGGCGCCGGTCCGGGGAGCCGTGCGGCTCGAAACCGAGGGCGCCTTGGCGGCGGTGCATCCGGGCCTGCGGGCGGACCAAAGGCGCTTGCGGGACCTCGAGGAGCTGCTGGCGTGGTACCGGGACGCGGGGGGGGCGGAACCGAAGCTCGACGGGCCTGCCGGCTGGGTCATGGTGCTCGGTTGCTGTGCCGCGGACCTGTCGCCGCAGGAGCGTTGGCAGGTGGCCCGACACCTTCGCTTGAGCCGCGCCGACCGGGCGCCGCTGATCGACGCCGGAGCTCCCTGGCGCAAAGCGATCGCCGAGCTTGCCGCGGCGTCGACGCCGCCTCCGAATAGTGTGATCGAGGCCGCGTTTCGCGGTGTCGATCGGGGGGCTCTCCTGGTTGCCGCGGCGACCGCGGGCGTCGACGCGGCGGCGGCCGCCTCGGTGCGGGTCTACCTCGCCGATTTGCACGGTGTCGAACCGGCGCTGGGGGGGCTGGACCTCAAAGAGCTCGGTGTCCCGGAGGGGCCGCGGATGGGCGAATTCCTGGAAGATCTGCGCGCAGCGAAGCTCGATGGAGACGCCGAAACTGCTGCCGATGAGCGTCGCCTGGTGACCACGTGGTTGGCTGAAAAGCCGCTCTGAGAAAGGGTTTCAGCGGATTCCACTCAATTGACTGGTAGGGGAGCGCGTGGTAGCGTCGCACCGTTGTGAACATCCTGCGCCAATTGATCAGAGCGCGCATTTCGCTACCTTTCCGACCTCTTGGATCATGGCAAATCAAGGAACCCATCTGCTTACCTCCGAGTCGGTGACCGAGGGTCATCCGGACAAGATCGCTGATCAGATTTCCGACGCCGTGCTCGACGCCGTCATGGCCGTCGATCCGATGGGCCGCGTTGCCTGCGAGACGCTGGTGACCACCGGTCTAGCCGTGGTCGCGGGTGAGATCACCACCGAGGCGATCCTCGACGTCCCCCGCATTGTCCGCCAGACGATCCAGGACATCGGTTACACCCGCGCCAAGTTCGGCTTCGAATCCGAGACCTGCGCGGTGATGACGACGCTCGACGAACAGTCTCCCGACATCGCCCAGGGCGTGGACCCCGGCGGCGCCGGCGACCAGGGAATGATGTACGGCTACGCAACGATCGAGACCCCTGAGCTCATGCCGATGCCGATCATGTTGTCGCACAAGCTGGCCC
>Ga0114950_10002573_pt1 | contig 13923 bp, 20 predicted proteins | sample N075metaG_FD_83503 | JGI IMG/M metagenome (GOLD analysis project Ga0114950, IMG submission 83503) | Deep subsurface microbial communities from Kermadec Trench to uncover new lineages of life (NeLLi) - N075 metaG | ecosystem: Environmental > Aquatic > Marine > Ocean trench > Sediment | place...
AGCCAAAGGAATTTGCTAGCGCGCCCACCAGAGCAGGCTGGGTGTTGAATACTATGGCGCCAATCGCAGTGCCATAGCTGATGACCAGAACAGATCGGAAGTTGTCGATGGAGTCTTGCATCTCGCGGCAGGTTACACCGCTGGTGGCCATCTTGTACTCGTGCAAGCGCAGTGAACCCAGAAGCTTCAACAAGTAACACATCGTCTGCCAGGCTCCATTCACTGGATGCCCTGCGTGGTTTTGACATGTTCTGGATCGTTGGCGGAGAATGTGTTTTCCATGCGTTGGCGGAGCTGACGGGTTGGTCGATTGCTATCTGGGCAAGCGTCTTGAGCAAGGTGACGATAAAGAACGCTCATGGTCCACGTCGTTCGCCGAGGTCTGGTGCTTGTCGTGCTGGGCATCATCTACAACAACGGACTCTTTCAGATCCCATGGGGTGAGATGCGCTATCCCAGTGTCCTCGGTCGCATCGGCTTGGCCTACCTGTTTGCAGGTCTGATCTTTTTAAACGCCGGGGTTCGGGCCAGGTGTTCTGGTTTGCTGGCCTGTTGTTCGGCTATGTGGATCGGTTGATGTTGCCCGGCAAGTTATACCTTGAGGTGCATGATCCGGAGGGTATTCTTTCGACGCTACCTGCAATCTCGACGGCATTGCTCGGCGTGTTCGCCGGCCATCTTCTACGGAATAATTTCGGTGTCATCAGCAAACACCGACATGTAGCCATTCTGGTCGCTGCGGGTGTGATTTGTCTGGCGGTCGGTCAGCTCTGGAATCTGACGTTCCCGATAAACAAAAACCTGTGGTCGAGTTCCTTCACGATCTATGCCGGGGGCTGGAGCCTGCTGTTTTTGGCGCCGTTCTATGGCGTAATTGATTTATGGGGCAAACAGAAGTGGGCGTTTTTCTTCGTTGTCATCGGTATGAACTCGATAACTGTCTACATGGCAGGATCGATCATAGATTTTGGTTATACGACGGATTTCTTTTTCGGCGGGCTGCCACAGCATCTAACAGAACCAGTAAGGATGGTGCTGTGGTGGAGCGGTTTCATCGCCATTGAGTGTGGGTGTTTGTATTACCTGTACCGGAAAAGGATTTTTCTTCGAGTTTGATGCCGCAAGAATGGAACAAGGTTTAACGACGCTCTAAGCGGGCACCTAGATCTAACAATCGAGGTGTTGGTATAAATGGGCTACTTTCTAGTGCCTGGATGGCTTTGGTTATACGAGCCCGGTCGCTCAACAGGTCATTGAACTGCATGTCACATCCTGAGATCGGCGCTGGGTATTCGGCAATTTCGTTACGTAGGCCATTTCGTGCGGATTGGAGCTCCTGCAGGGCCAAGTTCAGGGCGGCTTGGTATGAATATGTCACGGTGACCTTCGAGGAAATGTTTGAAAAATCATACTATGGTGAGGCGCTTTAGCTCACAACACCGCGAGCGCCTGTTCCAGATCTGCAATGAGATCATCCGGGTGTTCAATACCTACTGAAACGCGGATCATCGAATCGGTGACGCCCTGGCGATCGCGCAGATCTTCAGGCACCCCGGAGTGTGTCGTGGAGGCGGGGTGACTGATGAGGGTTTCCGTGCCGCCCAGACTGACTGCGAGTTTCATAACCTTCAGTTCATCGAGCATTTTGAATGCCTTGGCTTCCCCACCTTTGACATAAAACGAGAAAGTTGAGCCCGGCGCTGTGCATTGACGGTCAAAAACCGGCTTGCGAGGATCATTGTCCTCGATAAAACCGAGGTAGTTGACCTGATCGATTTTGGGGTGACTGGCGAGAAATTGGGCGACCAACTCTGCGTTCTGATTTGCGCGTTCCATACGCAGGGATAGGGTTTCCATAGAGCGCATGATCATCCAGGCCGTATTTGGGTCGAGTTGGGTACCCAGGGAGGCGCGTAGCGCTCGGATGGGGGCAAGAATCTCAGTAGAACCCACCACCGCGCCGGCGACCAGGTCGGAGTGGCCGCCGATGTATTTGGTGAGAGAGTAAATCGACAGGTCAGCGCCTAACTTGAGCGGTTGTTGATACACAGGGCCGAGATAGGTGTTGTCAATGGCAATCGGTGGGCGATGTCCATCTTGAGCTTCGCCGATGCGATCAGCGAGAATTTTCAGATAAGCAATATCGACCAGCCCGTTGGTCGGATTGGCTGGAGTTTCAGCGAGGATCAGGCTCACACGACCGGCAGCCATCGCCTCGTCCGCGGCTTTGTCCATGGCGTGTTGACTGACACCATCGATGAAACCGATGGAATGTACGCCGTATTTCGGCAACGTCCCGTCGACCAGGGTCTCCGTACCGCCATACAGTGGGGAGGAGTGTAAAATGACATCGCCGGGGCGCAGATAGGCCCAAAGGGTGGTGGAGATGGCCGCCATGCCGGAGGAGAATACGCACGCCGTATCGGCATTCTCCCACACGCTCAAACGATCTTCCAGAACCTCGAGGTTGGGATTGTTAAAACGTGAATACACCAACCCAGCGCGTTCGCCTGGTTCGGGTTTACGCCGTCCCGAAGTGAAATCAAAGAAATCCTTGCCTTCCTGGGCAGTTTTGAAAACAAAGGTTGAGGTCAGAAAAATCGGTGGCTTGAGAGCGCCTTCGGACAATTGGGGACTGTAGCCGTAACCCATCATCTGAGTTTCCGGATGCAACTCCCGATCACCTATCTTACGACGGTGATAGTCATCTTTTGTGTCCATGTAAGGTGATCACTTTTGAGCAGTTTTGATGGCCTGCAGTTTGTGCCGTGACGGCTGATTCATCAACTTGTTCTGGCTGGTAGTATCCAGGGCTGCCGCTGCCGAATTCAGCTGATTCATCGGTAGATGCTGTTTGCAGATCTCTCTTGCATATGCCAATCGCGCTGCGAATCTCGATATGGCACCATTTGGACCCATCGATAGATCCATTTGAGTTATGGCAGCTAAACGCGAAACATCTCGAGCTAAGTGGAAGAAGGCGCCGCTGACAAAGACCCGGGGGCCGACAGAGCGATAGCAAACCCGTTGCTACAAGGGTAGTTCGTGTGCGGGATGTGCTGGGAACAAACAAGCCGGTCACAGCAAAAATGATCCGTGAAGGATTGCCTCCGGCGGTTATAGGACGCTTGAGTGAACAACTCGACATGTCCACAACACGAACATTACGCGTAGTAAATCTTAGCAAGCAAACGTTCGCACGTCGCCAGAGGGCTGGGAAGCTTACCGCTGAAGAGTCGGATCGTGTCTGGCGTGTCGCCGACCTGGTTGCGCGCGCAAATGAACTGTTAGGAGATGAAAGCTCGGCAGCTGAATGGCTCCGTACTCCAGCGCCGGCATTAGAGGGCGAGACGCCATTGGAGCGCGCATCGACTGAGGTTGGCGCGCGTGATGTTGAAGACCTTATTGGGCGGCTGGAGCATGGTATACCCACGTGAGGGTTTTTCGGATTGCTAAACAGCGCTATGCCAGGTCGGCATCTGAAGTGCTTTCCGGTGATGGTGCAGCAGAGCATGGAGGTAGATGGAATTTAAAGGGTGTACCTGCTATCTATTGCTGCGAGAGCTTGTCTTTATGCGCGTTAGAAATCCTCGTGCACTTACCGCGTGGCGTACTGCGACTTTATTCATTCATAGAGCTTGACGTACCTGACGAACATGTCACTCATCTATCTGCAGATACTCCTACAGACGATGAGACCGCTGTCAATGTTGGGAATAATCTACTTGGCCAGGATGGCGTGCTGGTGTTTAGTGTGCCGAGCATGGTCAATTCAATAGAGCGCAATGTCGTCATCAATCCCGTACATCCTGAATTTGAGAGAATTACACATGGCGAAGTACAGCCATTCCCTATGGATCAACGTCTAGTTCGACGATAAGTAAGGTGGTTGACGTCGTTATATGGTGGCCAGAGACAGAATCGAATGGGCAACCCCGTTGCGGCAACCGCGTTGTGAGGCACGAGGATTTTCAGTTGTAAGTGTAGATATTTACCCCTAATAAAATCAGTTATTTAGCAGTTTGCCCTGTGACGTAAGTGCCGGTAAACGCCAGACAGCGTCAGTCAGTGACAGCTGGTACGACAAATTTGGACACATTAACGACCGCTTTGGCTCCCATAGCTGCCGTTGAGATTGACCGCTCGCGGGTCTGCTAAGTGCCCTAAAGAGTCACGCGAGTGGTTATTTTTTCAACCAGGCTACGGACTAAATCCACGACCAGTTCGGGTTGATCCAAACTAATGGCATGGCCACTCTGTTCTGCTACTAATAAGTTACTGTCCGTCGATAATGCGGCAAGCCGTGCTTGCGCCTCACTCCATCCTTCTTCAAGAAATGCCTGCGATCCTGTCAAAGGCTTGCCGTGCTTGACGACAATTAGAGGTGTGGAACCTAATGAACCGAACCCACCAGATTTTCTCAGTTGCTGCGGAGTCGAGAAGTAGGCTTCCAGTTCGTGAACGGCAGACTTGAAAAACTCCGGGCGAGAATACTCCCCCACGATCTCCCTTCTTCGTTCTGGGCTAATATCGGCCGGGATGCCAGCCTTCTCGGGGACCAGATTTAGCAGGAGTCGAACAACGCCGAATCGAGCAAGCCACGAAGTGGTTGCCGCAGTTGATTGCATCCCTTTAAGTTTTTGCAGTCGTCCGAAGGTGTGCTCTTCTTCAGCTGCATCCAGTAGTACGACGCCTGCAACCTTTTCTGGATGGTGGCGGCAGTAGTTGCGAACCATTAACCCACCCATCGATTCCCCAATCAGGATGTATGGCGGGACTACGCCTGCTTGAGTTAATAACTCGTCCAAATCCTCTGCGATTTCATCGAACGTTCTGCTGTGGTTGATGAGTTACTTCCGCCCGCTTCTAGAATTATGGTCGGGCCATCTTGTTCACCCAGGCAGAGCAAGTGCATATTTCTACCTGACACAGATACTGACTCTCCTGGTTGCACTCTGTTGTCCCGCTTTTCAGCGATCAACTGATAGGTAAAACCTACCAATGCCAACACCGCCACAATCCCAACGATCCAGGCAATGATTATTGCAAATAGTACGAGCCATTCCATCAGAATATTGTCGCACTAAAAGGCTGAATAGTTTGGGCTTAACCGTCCGGAGTTGGCCGTTCGCGTCGATTTACGATTTTGTTAGTCCGACTGCAATGGGATTGTTAAGCGTCATGCGCTTGGAGACAAGAATCTGGCAAATATGTGCCCTTTGCCGTCATTCCCGAACAACGTTAGTCTGCTCGCTTTGGACTGGGGTTACCCATGAATTGGGATGCTATCGGAGCCATTGGAGAGCTACTCGGATCGATCATACTGATCGCGTCGATCTTTTACCTCAGCCTACAGATACGCTCGGGCACGGATCAAGCCACAGCGTCATCCGAGAGGGGCGTCCAGCAAGACTTTATGGTCATCCAGGACTCGCTGCTAGCTAACGAGTATACGATGCGGACGATGCGAAAGGGATACGGATCGTTCAATAACCTCAATGACCAAGAAAAGTACTTCTTCCACATGAAACTTGGCCTTTTCGTTAATCATTTCGAGGGCGTGCTTCGGATGGCGGCCAAGGGGCTGGTTTCGGACGACATGGTTCGGACGCAAGGGAACATTGTCTTAACCCTCGTGGGTTCTCCCGGGGGTCGGGAGTTTTGGGGGATAGCCGGAACGACGTTTCAAGAACGCTCCACCGCCTATATAAACGACAACCTAGGGTCGGGAGCAGATTGGGGGTCAATGGGCGAGTTATTCCCTTATTTTTTCGAGACCGAGGAAGTGGGATTGGGCTAGTTGATCTACTAGCCGGAATTGGCCGAAGAGAGGCGTACGCATAACAACATATCGCACGTATGGGCGACTGCTTACCGCTTCAAAGAAGACGTTTAGTAGGAATCCCGGCTCAACAATGGCTTGAGTGACTGCTTACGCCGTTAGCTGACATATGGCTAGAACACGATATCCGGCAAGTTTGTGCCCTTTGCGAGCATTCGACTGGGGGCGTAGAGTATATTGACATCCGCCTCGGGAGGGCTCTCGCGTGTCCGATCAAACCGCAGCATCGCCCCCTGTCAGTACGAGCTCTGAGGTTCAAGCTCGCAGCAAATTCTTTGTTGGGTTTGCCGGAGTACTACTTCTTGTTGTGCTAATAGGGTTTAGCCCCACACTCTATCTGCGAGCATTTTTCGACGTTCCAGATATGCCAACCTATGTGTTGGTTCATGGGGCGATCCTGACGGTCTGGTTTGTATGGTTCTTTATTCAGACATCTTTGGTGGCTGTCCACCGCACCCACCTTCACCGCAGGCTAGGCATAATCGGGGTCGGCATTGGCGTGGCCGTCATTGTTGCCGGTGGGATGGTGTCATTAGGCCTAGTCCCTCGATTGAGTTCACTCGGCCGAGACGTTGAAGCAAACATAGCGCAGCACGCTGTGATTGTATGGGGGAATCTCGGCCAACTCATCCCCTTCTGTGTATTCCTAATGTTGGCGATTGCGAACCGGCGCAAATCCGAGATACACAAAAGGCTAATGCTTCTGTCATCGATTAGCATTATCGGTCCCGCGCTCGCACGCGTCGGTCGAATTCCAATGCTCCGCGTGAGCGAATCGTTTGTGGTAAACGAAAGTGTGTTTGCGTTCGGAGGATTACTGATGTTGCTGCTCGCACTTGTGGTCCACGACGCGGTTGTGAACAAGCGCCTTCATTCCGTGACGATGTGGGGGGTTCCAGCCACTTTGTTGTCACCAGCATTCTTCGGGTTGCTGGTGGCGAATACGACCTTTGGGCGCACGCTGGTTCTCTTGCTCAACTAGCGACCATTCCGTTGGCGACTTCTGGGACGCCGTGTCCGGAGTTGGCCGTAGTCAGCCGGTCGCGCCTAAAAGCGGGCGGCAGGAATGGTATCTATAGCTGTCATCACTGCGACGTACAGTAAAGCGGCGACTTTGTGCCCACAGCGGACGGATGCGGCGGGAACACCAATGGCTCACAGATACATCACTCTGCGATGCTCGCGAATATGTGTGCGTGGTGGCGGTAGCGTCCCCGTTTCGCCAGTTGGTTGAAAATTCATTCGCTCATAAAGGGCAACCGCCGAAGTGTTTTCGTCGGCCACGTCCAATAACAACCGCTTAAATCCAGTCGCCTGAGCCCAATTCACAATTGCCCGTATAAGCTGCTCGCCGACTCCTTGTTTGCGCGCATCCGGTGAAGCCCACATTGAGATGAGAAACGCATTGTTTGGATGAGCTTCGTCGGGTGCGCCCCGTGCCAGGCCGACATCGATCCCATCGATTACTACAACATATGTGGCGATTTCTTTGACCTGTTGGCGCCACTCGGTGGCACTACGTTTTTCTGCGGCACCCACCATGCTGCCGAATGCATTAGGCTCGTCGCGTAGAGCGGCAAGTCGAAGCATTTTGAAACGACTCCATTCGTCAGGTAGCAAACGTTGAATTTCCACTGCGCTAGTCTAATCGGGAGTCACCCGGCTGTCCCGAGGAAACATACGACCTCGACCGATTTAAGGCATCCATCGAACAAGTTTCCGCACGATTGGTTGACTGCTTACGGCGTAACCTGACAGTGAAATATAATTCGGCGACGGTCATAAAAGTGCCCATAGCGGTCAGCTTTACTCAGAGTGATCTTGTCGATTTTTTCGCGATTCGATCAACACCGTGTTGCTTGATGGTTGTCATTTTCAAGTCGTCGGAAAACCTGACGATGACCCTGCGATCTTGTGTCTCAAACTGGTGTTGCCCAACCGGATACATCTTTCCGCCGGGCGGCCTGTTACTCCTACTCACAAGCCAGGCTCAATGCAGTTGCACGACAACTTAACGAAGGTGCAAGAAAAACGTTAGGATTTAGGTCGCCGGTAGAACGGTTTAACCAATGTGTTGCGTCGACCGGTTGAATCCACAGCCCATAGCAGACATCATCTAGTGTTGCCCTTGAAAGCATCAAACGAGTACTTGGTGTGGATATGGGTGTTGCCAATGTAGGCGTTCCGCTCCGGCGTGGCGGCATGCGCGGGTTGGATGACGCAACACATCGCCAGAAAGGCAACCGATCCTGACAGTACACCGTTCCGTGTGATCTTCTGCATCTCTCTCTCCTCGAGACCGTGTAACTCTCAGATTAACGTCGGGGGAAAATGGCTCCGCTTGCTGGGCTCAACTGACAACCACTCTCTTGTTAGCTTGCAGATCTTCTCGTAAGGTTCGAGAAGCGAAATAGTAATGCAGCGCCGCCCAGAGATTGCCGAATACGGCGAGAATGAAAAGCGAATAGCGGATAGATTCGACACCATAATCAGGTTTTAAAAAGTCGCTGAGGGCGCCCGCCGCAACAGGGCCAAGGCCGAGGCCAATGATATTCAAAACGAACAGCAATATCGCGGAAGCGAGAGCCCGCATGGCAGGTGTCACCAGTGTTTGGGTCATTGCGAACGTTGGACCAAGATACATGGGTCCGAGAATGAAGCCGGGGATTGCGAATAACAAAGCCGTTTGAGGGTCGTCTGCCATATAGAACATGGCCGCGAATGGTACGCTGGCAAGCGTTGCGATTCCTGGAATGCCCATGTACCAGCGCTTGTCCTTCTGGCCATAGCGATCGCCCAGGTAGCCGCCAAGAAAAGTACCAATCATGCCAGTCAAACCCAATAAGAATAGATACGTTGCAGTTTCCTTAAGACTAAAGCCATGGACTCGCATAAAGAATGAAGGCAGGAACAGGCCAACCCCGTAGCCGACAAAAGCGTGCAGGGATCCGGCAAAGGAAAGGTGTCGAAATGACTTGAGTGACCACATAAAGCTGAGAACCTGTTTAAGTGGCACGGTAGGATCTTTCGTAATTTGGCCCCCGTCCAATGGCTTAGGTTCAGAAAAACCCCTGGGCGGCTCTCGAAGTGTCAAACGAACCAGCACAGCCACCAGGATGCCCGGTACTCCAACGACAAAAAATGCCATTCGCCAACCGAACTCAGCACCGATCCATCCACCGAGTAGTGTGCCGATCGCCGCGCCAATTGGAATCCCCAGTGCGTATATGGATAACGCAGTACCACGTTGTTCCGGGGGAAAATAATCAGAAAGCAACGAGTGAATGGGCGGCGAACAACCCGCTTCGCCAATACCAACACCTATACGCGCGATGATGAGCGTCCCGAAGCTCTTGGCCGTACCTGTGAATATGGTCATACCCGACCAAATGACCAGGGCCAGTGCGATTATGTTCCGCCTGACGCCTACGTCCGCCCAGCGGGCTATGGGTATTCCAGCCAGGGTGTAGAAAATGGCGAAAGCGATACCACCGAGTAATCCCAGTTGTGTATCTGATAACTCGATTTCCAGTCTGATGGGTTCAACTAGAATGGCGAAAATCTGTCGATCGATAAAATTGATTACATAAACCAGGACTACCAGGAACAGCACGTACTTTTTGTAAGCTTGTGTGACAGTAAATTTTTCGTTGTCGGCCAATTCAGAATCGGCCTGCTCTGAGATTGATTGTTCGGTCACAGTTTCATCGTTCAAAACGTCTTCCCCTCTGTCAATGTTGTTTTTATCTTCAGCGTAAACCTAACAGCCTGCAAGACACGCTGTTTCGATACTCAGCCTCGCAACTGATGCTGTTCACTATGCTATGGGTCGATGCAACACCTTGTGAATCTTGTTGAATGGAGAGCAGGTGTTTCCATAATTCGTTATTTGCAGGTCTATCCACAGAGTGGAAGGATAGCATCTCTGAAAGTGAGCAGAGCCGCAGAAGTTAAGGGTGGGCAAACCTGCGAAACCTCTACCGGGTTGTCGATTTGGTCGCCCAGTCGACGGGGTGCCAATGGGTGCTTTGCTATTGGGCTGTTCTTTTTCTTCGATTGAAACTTCATGCTCGCTATTACGGCTGGCTACTAAACGACTCTTATTGGCCGTAGTTAGCCGGTCGCACCTAAAAGAAAGCGGCAGGAATGGTATCCATATCAGTCGTCGCTGCGATGTAGAGTGAAACGGCAAGTCAGTGCCCATAGCTGCCGCCGACGCTAGCGGGGATCCAGTCTAAAAAACCAGATGTCTTTAGGGTTAGTCTGTACATCTAGTAACTCAAACGCTCCGGCTGCGGCATGGATGACGTGTTGTCGAAAGTCTTCCAGAAGCTCTTCATCTGTCACTCGGACAGCATTCAGTTTGTACCGATTTCCCATGGTTCGCACGACAACTCGGCCATCTTCTAAGGCTTCAAGGTGCCAGTCTTTTAACATCCACATGGTGTGAAGGGCCAAGCGAGCTACCCCGTTTGGCAGTCGGCGCCAGACATAGCCCAAATCGCAAGGAACATACAAATGCCCGTTGTTAGTGAACGCGCCTGTGGTTCGAGACGTTCCCGTACTTTCTAATTGCAATTCGATTTCGACTACTGGTTTATCTCCTAGTAGGGATCGCCAATCTGCATCCGCGGCTTCTACATATTGTCCGGTTTCCAATGCTCCCCCAGCGATTGGTCCCATTGGACCGTCAGAAAACCTTGCCCAAACGAACATACCGGCAATCATTGTGAGAATTAGCAGTAGCAACCCACTGACGATAAAAAATAGCGTTTTCATGACTCCTCCAACAATTTTTCTAGGCCATTCAAAATCATATCGAGCACGAATTCGAACTCTCCATCAGGTTCCGGGTGATCTTGGTGGTATTTCACATGCTCAATAAAGTAGGGGATCATTTTTGGATCAGCTTCGGATAAGAATGCGCTAGCCGCTGCCTTCATCGATTTAGCGTCACGAGGAAAGTCCAGGGCCTGCATCATGAACCCAGTGGTGTGCATTGTAATCGCGTGGTAGCCCCGACAAGCCAATTTCACCGAGAACCCTGCCTCGCGAAACACCCTCAAAATAGATTCTTGGTGCGCCATCTTTGCCGGACTACCTGCGGTATTCCACAGCCCAATTACCCAAGGGTGTCGGTAGAACGTTTTGAAAGCAGATGCGGCTATTTCAGCGATAGCCTCTCGCCAAGGTTGATCCTGGATTGGAACAAAAATCTCATCAGCAACGCTGTCCACCATTCCATCAAGCAGTTCGTCTTTATTCAGCAGATGCGTGTAGAGCGACATGACGGGCGAACCAAGCTCCTTGGCCAGACTGCGCATGTTGAGTTTTCCGATGCCATTTGCATCTGCAAATTGAATGGCAACTTGAAGAATACGATCTCGGCTCAAGCGTGTTTTTGTGGTTTCCTTTTTCTTTGCCATGAAGCGTTGTCTCCGTACTATGTACGGAATATCTCGTACATAGTACGGTTTGTCAAGCCTGGTTGGCTGGAGCGTTACTCATTCAATTAGATTGGTAGTGACCGGAGTTGGCCGTTCAGAGACAGATCACGCACCACCTTGAGTGACTGCTCTACTCAATAGCAGACAAATGAATCTAGACGCTATCCCTGCTACGTGCAGCCGGAAGCAGACCTTACGCCTATTCTTAGAAGTGTTATGTTCTAAAAACAATCTACTTGATAGACACCTTACATCTCATCGACAAAATTAAAGGAGAGATTTATGTCTAAAGGCCAAGATGCAAAAAAATCAGCCAAAAAGAAACCTACAAAAACGTTGAAAGAAAAGCGCAATGAGAAAAAGCTAAAAAAGTCGAAAAAGTGATAGCAAAATTTTCATAAGAAGTGAGGTACGAATAACTATACAGTCAGTAGTTTTAGTGCTTCGGCCAAATGCCGTCAGAGCTAGACTCGTACAATATCGTCTTTCATACCGAAAAAGATGGCCAGTACCTCTTCTTTCTCTCTCTGTCCAATGCCGTTCTTTTCAAGCGCCGCCATTGCATCATCAAGCACTGCGACAAACTCGTCATTGTCGATATTCATACCTTGATGTGCTGAGAGCATATCTTGGCCTTCGTAGACACTGGGACCTCCGGTACCTGAGATGAAGAATGTCGCTGCTGCATGCTTGACCTTGTCGAGATCACTCGCGGCATATCTCGGCGCAATCCGCGGGTTTGCAACATGAATCTCTATTAGATCGTTGGCAATCGCAGTGATGCCTTCAGTCCCACCCAAGCGTTCATACAAACTTGTCATAATTCTTCCCTATCGCTTGACGTTTGCTATACCCGAAATAATTCGTTTAGAGAAGTCTCAGTGACCGCGCAGATGTCTGACAACCCTTAACCCAAGGGGTCTTTTGCGTATCGACGCGATATGGTCGAATGGTCCACTGCAGCCTTTGAGAGAATACTGGAGAAGAAAGATGGGGAATCGGAAAAACCGTCATCTTGTTGTTAGCGCGGGGCTCTTTGCGGTTGTAGCGTGCGGCCCGGCACCCGAGCCCCTGACCGCTCCAGAACCTGAAGAGAACGCACACCCACTGCCGCCTGAGCCCGTTGTCACATTTAGAGGCAGTGATGTCTCTGAGGGGGAGAGTCGAGCACGGCGAATTGATAATAGACGTCGGTGAAACGCGGCGAGCACTGCATGCCCAGCATCACCCGCACAGCGTACTCGAAACCCGCCGGATTCCCGGCGCCTTTGACGCTCCGGCAATGACTGAAATCAGCGATTTCGCACTCTCAAAAGATGATCTTGTCGTAATCAATCCAGGACCCGGAGAGTATGTGCATGTGATGGAAGGCCAGCGCCACGGATACCAAAATCTAGTGGTCGGGATCACCTACACAGCACCTGGAGGAGCCCCACCGATGCATGCGCACTTGGGTGAAGAGGCACATGTTCTCACTTCCGATCAAGAGATTTTGTACGCCCTGGGCGACAAGATTTTTAAGTTGACGGGACCTTACATCGTCAATATCCCACCTATGGTTCCGCATTCATTTCAGAATTTAGACTATGAAGTGGCAGAGTTGGTGGTGATCTTTCCAACAAACGTTTGGGAGTACGATGTACTCGACTACTTTCCTTTTGCTGACAAGAGCGAACAGGAGTAAGCACGGTCGGACGAATCCCGCTTCAACCATAAAAGTCTGCTTCTGGCAGTTTACGCAGACTTATGAAATTGTTAGTTTGAATGCAATAGTTTGTTAGGCGTCGTACGGTCAAGACCCCTGGTTTTCATTTAGGATCTGAACTATGGCACTACTCGCTGAGGTGCTAGGACATGAATCTATGCGCTAAACGATTCAACACTCGATCGTTTTGCACGCACGTCAATCCGCATTGATTGCTCAGCGCTTCCGTGGACCATCCGCACGGTGAAGAAGGAGTCGTTCTCGTCTAAAAGTCTTATCGGAAGCGAAAGCAAGTTCTTACCTTCCACGAGATCAGTGTACCATTGCACGACTCGCTGCTCAGGAAAGCCGGATAATTCGAGCGAATCGGCCAGTGAAATGGTTAACAAAGCCTGGCTTCGAGCTGTGGAAGCATTAATCACCACCTGGACTATGCGGCCTTCGTGTGGCGCTATGGCCACTTCAAAACTCATATCGGCTGGTTGCGCTTGGCCTAAAAACAAGCCGAGCGCCAAGCTAAGTAATGCAATGGACGCCGCTACAGCTAGGCGCGGCGTATCACCGAAATGGCGCTTTTGTTTCTGGCTTGCTTTGGCAACCACTCGGTCGACTAGACCAATGTCTGGCTCGGGTTGTGGATTCAACCGATCGATGCAACATCTAATCTTTAGTCAGCTAGAGGAGGATGTTGAACATGAAGTACAGACGAAGGACTTACTACACCGAAACAGACAAAGCGTTGATGTGGATCGCTGGCAGAAAGGCGATTCCTTACAGACCATAGCCCAGCTATTTGGCCGTAATCATTCTTCGGTGGCTGGTATCCTGTCGAGGACAGGCGGGATCCGACCGCCTGAGAAAGCGCGCTCACGACTCGCACTCACGATTGAAGAACGAGAAGAGATCTCACGAGGCATTGTGGCAAACGA
>Ga0114950_10002574_pt1 | contig 13918 bp, 9 predicted proteins | sample N075metaG_FD_83503 | JGI IMG/M metagenome (GOLD analysis project Ga0114950, IMG submission 83503) | Deep subsurface microbial communities from Kermadec Trench to uncover new lineages of life (NeLLi) - N075 metaG | ecosystem: Environmental > Aquatic > Marine > Ocean trench > Sediment | place...
CAGGCCCACAGGCCGCTGCGCGGCGCCTTCGGCGGCCTGGACCCGCCGCCCCGATCCAAAGGCAGGCACGTAGGCCGAAGAAAGGAACGATCTGAAGAGAGAGAGTGGGGCGCAGTGGAGCAACCCGCGGGAACCTCGGACCCTGGACCCTCGAGACCCACCCTTGGACTCCTTACTCGCCTCCCCTCCTCCTGTTCTCCTTGTGAGCTCGCAATCAGAATCCGTACCTACAAAGCACCACGATTCGTAGTCGCGAAGCGAACAAACTGTCTTTTTCTCTCTTTCCACACGATTCCCTGAAGAGCCACTTTCTCTTCTGCCACTGTGCCGTCGGTCGCGCCAACAGCAAGTGGGGGTGAATTGTACTCATCATCCAGCAGCCTTGATCCCCCAAATGGCCAAGACATACACTGCCCTGGTAGCGACTCGCGCTCCGAGTCATAAAAAACCCTCTCTAAGGAGCTGCCGATGACCCCAACCGCCTACCGCCGCCTCCGGGGCTGCTTCGCCATGACGGCTCTTCTCGCCTCGATCGCGTCGGCGGCTTCCGGCCAGCGCAAACAGATTCTCGTACCGGCCGACGTCGGCGGCGACGCCCTCGCCGCGCGCGCCGCCGACCAGCTCGCAGCCACCGAGGAGATCGACACATTCTACTTCTTCGCGTTTCGCGATCGACGAGTCGAGAGCGGCATTCGCTTTCGCCACCGGATCGTCGACGACGCCGGCAAGCACTACAAGATGGTGCACTACGACCACGGCAACGGCTTGCCAGTGGCCGACGTCGACGGCGACGGCCTGTACGACATCTACTTCATGAGTCAGGTCGGCCGCAACGAGCTGTGGCGCAATCTCGGTGGGGGCAAGTTCGAAGACATCACCGCGACCGCCGGCGTGGCGCTGGAGGATCGAATCAGCGTCACCGGGACGTTTGCCGACATCGACAACGATGGCGACCCCGATCTCTTCGTGACGACCGTCAAAATGGGGAACTTCTTGTTCGAGAACGATGGTACGGGGCGCTTCACCGACATCACCGCTGCCGCGGGTCTCGAATACCACGGACACTCGTCGGGCGCGGTTTTCTTCGACTACGATCTCGACGGCCTCCTCGATCTCTTTGTCGCCAACGTAGGTATCTACACGACCGACCGAAAGGGCGCCGACGGGTATTTCATCGGTGTCGATCAGGCTTTTTCCGGCCACCTCTTCGCCGAGCGAACCGAGACCAGCCGGCTCTATCGCAACCTAGGCGACAACCGTTTCGTGGACGTCTCGAGCGCGACCGGACTCGACGATGGCAGCTGGAGCGGCGACGTTTCGGTCATCGATCTCGACCGCGACGGTTACCCCGATCTCTTCCTTCTCAACATGCAGGGAGACGATCACTTCTACTTGAACGTAGAGGGGAAGCGCTTCGTGGACAAGACCGCCGAGTACTTTCCTAAGACGCCGTGGGGAACGATGGGGATCGAATTCCTCGACTACAACAACGACGGCCACTTCGACCTCGTGCTCACCGACATGCACTCCGACATGAGCGAGACCGTCGGTCCGGAGCGCGAAAAGCTCAAGGCGAGAATGCAGTGGGGGGAAGAGCAACTCCAGGGAGGCGACAACAACATCTTCGGCAATGCCTTCTATCGCAACCTGGGGCGTGAAGACACACTCGAGTTCGAAGAAGTCTCGGATGCCGTCGGGACCGAGAACTATTGGCCCTGGGGAGTCAGCGCCGGCGATCTCAACGCCGACGGATTCGAGGATCTGTTCATCACCGCGAGCATGAATTACCCCTTCCGCTACGGCCTGAACTCGCTGCTGCTCAACGACAAAGGCACGAAGTTCTTCAACAGCGAGTTCATCGTCGGTACGGAGCCGCGCTCCGGCAACGACCTGACCCGCGAATGGTTCGATCTGGAGTGCGGCGGCGAAGACAAAGATCACGAGCATTGCGAGGGGGAGGATGGCTCGGTGACCGTGCTCGCCAGCCGCGGCACCCGGGCATCGGTCATCTTCGATCTCGACGGCGACGGCGACCTCGACATCGTCACCAACGAGTTCAATTCCGAGCCCCTGGTCTTGATCAGCGATCTCACCGAGCAGACCGACGTTCACTCGATCGAGGTGGAATTGGTAGGCCGAGTGTCCAATCGCGACGGTCTGGGGGCCGTAGTCACGGTGGTCGCGGGAGACCTGGTTGTCACCCGCAGCAACGATGGCAAATCCGGGTACCTCACTCACAGCTCGTTGCCGCTCTATTTCGGCCTCGGCGAGCACCAGACGATCGATCGCATCGAAGTGCGCTGGCCCTCCGGCCGAATCCAGGTGATCGACAGCGGCATCGTGGTTGGCGAGCGCATCGAGATCGAAGAATCGGTCCAGTAGACACACACCAACCGAGGGGGCAGCGACCGTGAGTGCTGAGGAGTTCAGTACTGAAGAGTGGGCCGAGATTCGACGCGAGCTCAACGACAATCCCGTCCGCTACGGGCTGCCAAGGCGATCCTATGGCTCGGTAGTCGTCGCTTCGTTCAATATTCGCAAGCTCGGCAGCCTTCGCCAAGCCGGCTCTACTGACGGTCGCAATGCGGACACGATGCAGTTTCTAGCGGATGTCTGCCGACACTTCGATCTCATCGCGGTGCAAGAGGTTCTCAACGAGACGACGGCCATCCAACGCCTACGAGAGCTGACCGGCTCCGACTACGGTCTCCTGGTTTCCGACGTAGTCGGCCGCTACCCCGGCGAAAGCGGCAATGAAGAACGCCTCGCCTATCTCTACAACCGGCGCCTGGTGCAACGAGGGGAGCTGGTTACCGAGGTCTCGACCAGCCGTACCAAGGTTCTCAAGACGATCGCCGAGCACCACCAGGAGTTCTTCGATCTGATGGAAGCCAACGAGACGGCCCAGGATCTGCGCACCTACCGTTCAGAGACCCTGCCCGCGTTCCGAGAGGCGGAGCGTCGAGGGGAGGATGTTCGGCAGCCTCGCGAGCCCGCCTTCAGCGTCAACGTCGACACCTTCGTGCAGTTCATCCGCACGCCCTTTGCAGCGACCTTCGAAGTGCAGGGGCATCCCGGACTCGAGCCCTACCGCTTCCTCGCCGTCAACGCCCACCTGCATTTCGGCAGGAAGGCCGATCGTAGAGCGGAGGCCGGAGCGCTGGTCGAATGGATTCTGGGCAAAGTCCGCTCCGGAGAGGGAGCCAACACCGTGCTGCTCGGGGACCTCAACTTCGACTTCGACAACCCCACCCGCGATCTGGTCCGCATTCGCGATCGCTACGAGGAGTTGGGAGGCTTCACCGACCGGGGAGGAGAGGTGTTCGTGAGCTTCCCCTTCATCTTCGAGCATCCCAGGCCGCACCAGGACCACACGGCGGGCAAGGTGTTTCGCTCCAACGTCGTACAGACCCAGACCTACGACCAGATCGGCGTCTTCTCGGATGATGAGCGCGTGCGAGAACGAATCGAAACGACGCCAGACGGACACTCCGCCAAGGAGCAGTGGGGCCGGCCCGGAGCCCCCGACTACGGTGTCTTCAACTTCGCCGAGCTCTTCTCCAGAGCGCTGAACGGCGGCCGTGGCATCTCCGAGCTCTCGAGCGACGAGAAGACTGCCTTCATCGCCAGGTTCGAGCATCGAGTCAGTGACCACATGCCAATCTGGATGCGCATTCCCCTGCCGGAAGGGGCCGAAGAGGGGTTTCCGCTCGACGCCTGATCGCTACCCCGGTGCTAAGCTCCTTCAGGCCCGATGAGCGACCGGAAGTACAGCCAACGCGGCTACATGGACAGCGGAGCCGCGCGAGCGCCGCGTGATGCATCCAGGCAACGTGGAGGGGCGCCACGTCGGGAGGGGCCTCGTGGACGAGGCCTCGGAGCACCCACCAAGGAGGTGTTTCGGTGCCGCGACTGTGGTGAGCGAGCGGCGCCCAGCGACGTCAGTTTCGAAACTTCCTGCTCCCGATGCGGTGCCGCGCTCCACTCCTGTGTCAACTGCTCCCAGTTCGACACCTCGGCGAGCTTCGAGTGCCTCCAACCGATCCCGAAGCGAATCGCCAGCAAGATCAAGAAAAACGAATGCGAGCTCTACCGACCCAAAGTCACCATGGAGCGGGAAAGCGACACCAGCGGGCCGGCGCCGACCGCCGGCAAGGCGGCGTTCGACGCCCTCTTCGACTAGCGCGTTGCCCGGCCAGGTTCCACTGCCCACGAACGAAACCGACGAGGACGTTCTGGCGTTGGCGCTGTGCTACGCAGCCAAGTTCGGTCACCTCGAGATCGCCGACACCCTCCTGGCCTCGGGCGCCGACGTCAACGGGCAGGCGCCGTTCGATCACGCCGCAACGCCTCTCCACTGGGCCGTCCTCGGCGACCAACCCGCCTGCATTCGATGGCTTCTCGAACGTGGGGCATCCGACGCTGCGCGACTTGGAAGAGCACCCCGAGCGGCTGGGCAGAGGCCCTCGAGAAACCAGAGTCTCTGAAGGCTCTTGCACCATGACACACAAAGGAGGGCGGGCCCGGACCTCCTCGGGGCGAAGGTGCGAGTGATTCGAGGAACCAGCTGTCGATCTGAGGGAACGAAAAACGTCCTAGACCCAGAGGGACCGATTCGCCACTGGACAGAGCTCCAGCAGGCGTAGCTCAGAAACCACTTTCTGTAGGAGCCCAAGATGCAAAACCACAAAACCGTGTCCCGCGAAGAATGGCTCGAAGCGCGAAAGGAGCTGCTTGCCCGGGAGAAGGAGCTCACCCGCCTGCGCGATCAGCTGAGCGAACAGCGGCGTGAGCTGCCCTGGCAGGAAGTCGAGAAGGCCTACATGTTCGAGGGCCCCGACGGTGAGGTCGCGCTCGCCGATCTCTTTGACGGACGGAGCCAGTTGATCGTGCAGCACTTCATGTACGGCCCCGAGTGGCAGGAGGGCTGCCCCAGCTGCTCTTTCTGGGCCGACAACTACGATCCGATCATCGTCCACCTCCACCAGCGCGACGTCAGCATGGCGGCGGTCTCCAGGGCGCCGATTGCTCAGCTGCAAGGCTACCGAGAACGCATGGGCTGGAGCTTCCTCTGGGTCTCGTCGCTCGACAACGACTTCAACTTCGACTACCACGTGTCGTTCACGCCCGAGGAGCAGGAGAGCGGCGAGTCGTACTACAACTACGGCACGGCCCGCTTCCCGAGCGAAGAGGCTCCCGGCTTCAGCGTCTTCTACAAAGACCCGGACGGCAGGATCTTCCACACCTACTCGGTGTACTCCCGCGGCCTCGATCCGCTGAACAGTGCCTACCAGTATCTCGACCTCGTTCCAAAGGGACGCGATGAGCAAGACCTGCCCTACGGCATGGCCTGGCTTCGCCGGCACGATCAGTACGAAGACTGAGTTCCGTAATAGCGGATCTCCGAGGATCGAAGAGTCTCACCGCAGATCCCAAACCCTCGACCCTGGCAAGAGATATAGGATCGCCCGCCATGGACGGGCGCTACATCGACTTCCACGAAGGCAGAGTGCTGGGTGTGCTGCTCGAGAAAGAGCAGACGACGCCCGACAGCTATCCGCTGACGATCAATGCGGTCATCGCCGGCTGCAATCAGAAAACCAATCGGGATCCGGTCTGCGAGATGACCGAGACCGAGGTCGTCGAGGCTCTCGACAGGCTGCGGCTCGAAGTGCTGACCTGGCTCCTCCAGGGACCGCGGGCCGAGAAGTGGGAGCACAGCGTCACCCGGCGCTGGCACCTGACTCCGAAGAGAAAGGCGATCTTGACTCTGTTGCTCTTGCGCGGCCCGCAGACGCCAGCCGAGATCAAGAGCCGGTCCGAGCGAATGTTCGTCTTCGAGTCGGTCGAAGATGTGGAGGCGGCGCTGGCCGGGATGGCGGAAGGCCCGGAGGCGCAGGTCAGCGAGATGTCCCGAGTGCCGGGAAAGCGCGGCCGGCGTTGGACTCACCTCCTGACCGGTCCCGCACCGGTGGAGCCCGCCCCTGGGACTGCCCAGACCGCAGTCGCCGAGCCGACCACCATCGAACCAGCGCACGGACCCTCTGCCATCGACCGGCTGGAGAACCTGGAAGAGGGCGTTGCCGATCTCAGAGCCGAGGTCCGACGCCTCAGTGAGGCTCTAGCCGGGCTGCAGGCTGATCTGGGCGTTGCTGAGGAGGAGTAGGACAGGTGGAAACCAGGTGGCAATGCTCCAGCGCGTTCTGATCGCCAACCGAGGCGAGATCGCAATCCGCATCGCCAAGGCCGCCTCGGCACTCGGTGTGGACTCGGTCGCCGTCTATGCCCCGGTCGACTCTCTTTCGCTCCATACGAGGTTCGCGACAGAAGCGGTCGAAATCGGTGACCCGAAAGAGCAGGCCGGAGACCCCGTACGCACCTACCTCGACGCCGAGTCTCTGGTCGCGGCTGCGAAGGCGAGCGGATGTGACTCGGTTCACCCGGGCTACGGCTTCTTGTCCGAAAACGCGGCTTTCGCCGAGTTGTGCGCCTCGGAAGGCCTCATTTTTGTCGGCCCACCGCCCGCGGCGCTGTCCTTGTTCGGCGACAAGATCCGGGCGCGGGCGCTGGCGGAATCGCTGGGCATCCCGATCGTGTCTGGCAGCGCCGAGCCGCTGACATCGGCGAGCCAGGCGGCAGACCTGGGCCGCGATCTCGGCTATCCGATCATGCTCAAAGCAGCCGCCGGCGGGGGCGGACGGGGAATGCGCGTCGTCGAAACAGCTGGCGAGATGGCCGAGGCTTTCGAGCGCTGCCAGAGCGAGGCGGACGCCGCTTTCGGAGACGGGTCTCTCTTCCTGGAAAGGCTCATCGCTCGTCCACGTCACATCGAAGTGCAGATCCTGGCCGACTCACAGGGCAACGTGATTCACCTGCACGAGCGGGACTGCTCGGTGCAGCTGCGCAATCAGAAGGTCGTGGAGGTAGCACCGGCGCCGGCTCTGGACGAGGCCCTGCGCAGCGAGATTCACGCGAACGCGATCCAACTCGTCCAAGCCGCAGAGTACGTCAACGCCGGCACAGTCGAGTTTCTGGTCTCTCCGGAGACCGGCGAGCACTTCTTCCTCGAGTGCAACCCTCGGATCCAGGTGGAACATACCGTCACGGAGCAGGTCACGGGTGTCGACCTCGTCGAGGCGCAACTCCAGATCGCATCGGGCACATCGCTCGCCTCCCTGGGCCTCGGAGACCAGGAGTCTGTAGGCACTCCGCGGGGGTTTGCAGTGCAGGCACGGGTCGTTGCCCGCGGCGTCGGCACCCTTACAGGGTATCGGGAGCCTTCGGGGCCGGGAGTGCGAGTCGACGCTTGTGGCTATCTGGGCTACTCCCCTCCGCCGCAGTTCGACCCGCTGCTCGCCAAGGTGATCTGCACCTCGAGCTCGTCTTTGACGTTCTCTTCCGCTGTCGATCGAACTCTTCGTGCGCTGGACGAGTTCCATGTCGCCGGACTTCCGACGAACCTGGCGCAGCTGCGCGCCATACTCCTGCACCCGAGCGTCCGCGCAGGCGACGCAAGGACGTCGTTGCTGGACGAGGAGCCAGAGATCATGGACGCCCTCTCCAGCTCCGGCAGCGGCAGCGCATTGTCACTTCTGGAGGAGCAGGCCGCGACTCTAGTGGCCGCAGCCCCAGGCAGCACATCGCCCACCTCGTCGCCCGAGAATCGGATACCGCGACTGGAGGCGGGGACCGATCAGGCGGCCGTGGAATGCCCGATCGCGGGCTCGGTGATCGAGCTTCGCGTGAGCGAGGGCGACAACGTTACCGTCGGCGACACGCTGCTGGTCGTCACCGCCATGAAAATGGAGACTCTGGTGGAGGCGCCGTGCTCGGGTGTGGTGGTGGCGGTTCAGATCTTGAGTCCCGGCGACCCGGTAGCTGCCGGGCAGGTGGTGGCGGTCATCGCGAACAGCGGCGACGACGCCATGCAGTCCTCCTCGGGCGTCCGGCAAGACGAGCCAACCTGGGCGCCTGTTCTGAACGAAGTCCGCACCTTGCGAGACTTGGCAGTGGCCCGGCTGGCGCCCGGCTCCGACGACCCCGGGGTCGTGCGCCAGCGCAGTCGCGGCAAGCTCACCTGCAGAGAAAGAATCGAGCTGCTGCTGGACGACGATTCCTTTCGTGAGGTGGGCAGTGTGGCCGGGTTTGCCTCGTACGACGAAGACGGCTCCATCTCGGCCTTCACTCCCGCCAACCATGTCGGAGGATGGGGCACGATCGACGGCCGCACCGCCGTCGTGTGCGCCGACGACTTCACGTCGCGCGGCGGCCATGCCGACGGGGCGATCGGCGCGAAGAGCCATCACCTGGACCGTCTATCGATAGAGCTCCGGGTGCCCTCGGTGAGATTGCTGGACGGTTCGTCTGGCGGCGGCAGCGTAACCGCCATGGTGCCGCAGCAGAAGAAGGAGGGAGAGAGCGCCGCGAAAGAGAGCACCGGTGCGATCAAGGCCGGTAGGCCGCGAGTCGCCGGTGGCGGCGGATCGTTCCTGCCCGGCCATCTCGGAAGCACCATGTACACCGAGCAGCTGTCCACCGTACCGGTCGTCAACCTGCTCCTCGGCAGCGTCGTAGGTATCGGTGCCGCGAAGGCGGTACTGGGTCACTTTTCGGTCATGGTTCGCGATATCGCGCAGCTCTTCGTGGCGGGACCTCCGGTCGTTCGCCCCGCGATGGGCTACGACATCACCAAGGAAGACCTCGGAGGCTGGCACATCCACTGCTGCAACGGTTCTGTGGACAACCTCGCCGAGACCGAAGAGGAGGCGGTCGAGATGGCCAAGCGGTTCCTCTCGTACCTGCCGTCGAGCGCTTTCGAATCGCCTCCCGTCCTAGCGCCCAACGAGAGCGACCCGCCGGGGCGCCGTGAGGAAGCGCTGTTCACCCTCATACCGCGCAAGCGCACCACGACCTTCGATGTGCGAAGAGCCATCCGGCTGATGGCAGATACGGATTCGTTCTTCGAGATCGGATCGCTGTGGGGCACCGACCAGGTCACCGGTCTCGTCAGATTCAACGGCCACCCTCTCGGGGTCATTGCCTCGGACAGCCGACACGCCAACGGCGGCGCGCTCACTGCGGACGGCTGCAGCAAGCTGAGGCGTCACCTCGACCTGTGCGACTCGTTCCACATCCCGATCCTCAACCTGGTCGACAACCCCGGCTTCGCCGTGGGCCTGGAGCACGAGATCGCCGGCACGATCCGCAAGGGTGGCGAGTGGATGGTCGCTTTCGCCCAGGTCGCCGTGCCGATTTTCACGGTGCTCATGCGGCGCAGCTTCGGCGTTGCGGGCAACAACTACGTCACGCCGCAGGCACGGCCGTCGCTGCGAGTGACATGGCCTGCGGCAGACGTGGGCGGCATCCCTCCGGAAGGCGGAATCGAGGCCGCCTACAAGCGGCAACTGGCGGAGGCGGAAGACCCGGAGGCGCTGCGGGCGGAGCTCATGGCCCGGATCGAAGGCGCGCGGGGACCGGTGGGGCCGCTGAACCGATTTCAGATCGAAGAGATGATCGATCCGCGAGACACTCGGCAATTCGTCTGCGAGTGGGTGGAGACCGCCTACAGAATCGTCGCGCAGCCCGCTCGGCTCGGCCCAAGATCGCTGCAGTTCCGACCCTAAGCATCTGCCTGCAGCAGTGCGACTGCTTCCTCTCGCAGGCCTCTCTTGTAGATCTTGCCGGAAGCGATGCGGGGCAGCGGTCGGGTCGTGATCCTGAAGTAGCGCGGAATCTCGAACCTGGCCAGACGGCTGCCGAGGAACTCTCTCAGCTCGTCCTCGTCGACGGCTTGGCGGCAGTACAACGTCGCGCCGAGCTCCTCACCCAACCGCTCGTCAGGAACGGCATACACCGAAGCCTCCACAACGTCGGGATGCTCCACCAGGGCCGCCTCCACTTGTCCGCATCCGATGTTCTCGCCGCCCCGAATGACCAGATCCTTGATCCGGTCGACGATGAACAGGAACCCCTCGTCGTCGAGGTACGCCACATCGCCCGTTCGTAGCCAACCATCCTCGGCAAAGGTCTCGGCGTCAGCGTCCGGACGGTTCCAGTATCCGCGCACGACCGAGGTGCCGCGCACCTGCAGCTCGCCGCGCTCACCAGTGGCGAGCTCGACACCGTCCTCGTTGACGACGCGAAGATCGAGCACAGCAGAACAGCGACCGGAGCTGTCGGGCCGATCGAGGTAGTCCTGGCCGCCAATGCCGGTGCCGATGGCGTTGGTCTCGGTCATGCCCCAGCCGGTGCCCGGCAGGGCGTTGGCGAACGACTCGTCGATGTGCTTGACCTGCTCCGGTGCGCGCGGTGCGCCGCCGCCGCCGACAGCCATCAAAGTGCTCAGGTCGCGTTGCGTCGCCTTGGCGGTCTCGACGAGATCGCCGGTCATCGCCGCGGGGCCGATGAACGACGAGATGTGCTCGCGCTCGATGAGCTCAGCACCAATCTCGGGATCCCACTTGTACATGCACACGATCTTGCGCTGCAGCCGGTAGGAGTTGAGGAATACCGCGTGCGACCCGGTGGCGTGAAAGAGCGGCACTCCGAGCAGCGTCGCAGCCTGGTGCTTGAGCTCCGCAGGAGCCAAGCCGGTAACGAGAGGCCCGGCCGCGAGGTCCAGCTGCCAGGACATCAACGCGCTGATGACATTGCAATGACAGCTCACCACTCCCTTCGGGTGGCCGGTCGAGCCCGAGGTGTAGAGAATGAGGGCGTCGTCGATCGGCTCCAGATCGACAGCCGGCATCTCCGCCGCCTGGCGATCGCGAAGAAGCGCGGCCAGATCCGCGACGTTCGGAGGCAGCGGTTCCCGCGCCCGTACTGCGATCACCTCTACCGAAACGGCGTCGGAACACTCGGCGAGACGATCCAGCCGCTCCTGATCGGCGAACAGCAGCTTGGCGCCGCTGTCGGTGAGGCCGTACTCCATCTCGTCGGACTGCCACAACGCGTTCATCGCAACCGCAATGCCACCGATGGACGTCACCGCCATGAAGGCAGTGATCCACTCGGGGTAGTTGCGCATCGAGATGGCGACGCGATCTCCCTTGGAGATTCCGTAGTCTTCGACCAACAGGGTGGCGATGTTGGAGGCTGCCTGATAGGTCTCTTCGAAACTGAGGCGCTCGTCCTCGTACACCAGGAACGTGGCATCGCTGCGACTTTCGTCGAACAACTCGCGGAAAGTAGGCGGAGCGTTCTTGAAGACACGGCACTGTCGGCCGTACAGCTCTGCCAACTCGAGCTCGAACGGCTCTCCCGGCGCCGTCAGTTGGGCGATCGCTTCAAGTCTGGTGAGCATGACTCCTCTCGCTACAAGGCAAAACCTACAGGATCGGCGTCAGCGGCCTTTGAACTCGGGCGGCCGCTTCTCGAGGAACGAGCTCAGCCCTTCCCGAAAGTCTTCAGTCTGGAAGAGCGGCAAGAGCTGGAGAAAGACGTGATGAACGTGATCAGCGAACTCCTCGCTGAGCCCGGCACGCATCATGCGCTTGGCGGCTTGCACCGCCAGCGGTGCGTTGTCGGCGATCTCACGGGCTAGCTCGGCCGTCGCCGATTCGAGCTCGCCGGGCTCGACGACACGATTCACGAGCCCGAGCTCGAGAGCCTCCTCGGCTCTCAGGGTGCGCCCGGTAAACACTAGCTCTGCGGCCTTCGCCCAACCGAGCATCCGCGGTAGAAGCCAGGTGCCACCGCTTTCGGGAAGCAGGCCGCGCTTGGTGAAGGCAGCCGAGAGCTTGGCGCCCGCGACCGCGATCCGAATGTCGCAGCCCAGCGCGAGATCGAAGCCGTATCCGGCCGCGCCGCCGTTGAGCGCACACAGCGTCGGGGTATCGATCTGGTGAAGAACGATGGGCGGCGCGTTGCGCAAGTCGAGGGTTGGCGTCACGGTCGCGGTCTTTGCGCCGATCCCGGTGCCGGCAACGGCATCCTGGATGTCGAGTCCGGCGCAAAAGGCACGTCCGGCACCAGTGAGCACGATCACCCGCACCTCGCTGTCCTGGTCCGCCTCCAGGAGGCGCGCAGAGAGCTCTTCCAACATGCGGCGCGAGATCGTGTTCATGCGGTTCGGGCGATTGATGGTGAGAGTGGCGACGGCTCCTTCGACACGATAGAGAATTTCGCTCTCGCTGGTCTCTCTCGTCGGTGACTCGGCCACGGATGCTGTTTGCTCTGCGCTCATCTCAAACTCCGTATCTGGTTGATCCACCTACCCTTGCCCGACGACGATCGGTGACGCGATGTACGAGCCCTTGCCTCCGATCTCGTCCCACAGGCCGACGGCGAGTTGGTGGGAGCCCGGCGGCAGGCGAAGGTTGGCCCGAGCGCCGAATACCTGCTTTCGTGCTTCCTCGAGCTGCGATTCGGTGATCTGCAAAGGAATCTCTATGTACTGCGGACGGGTGAGACCGCCGCTTTCGGTGACCACGAGGAGCGCCACGCGACAGGACGTCTGGTGGACTCCGTTGGCCTCGACGAGGCCGAGATCACGGATCGGAATGGTCAGCAGGACTGTCACGTTCCAGTTTCCGTCCTCCGCCTGGACCTGTTCGGCTATCTCGGCCTTGATGCCGTGCGGGTTGTCGATCCAGCCCAGGGTGGCGGCGCCGACGGCGCGATCGGCGAGCTGCGAGGAGACGCTGCTGGTGACATAGCTCCGGCGGTGGCGCACCTTGAGCCCCCTGCCCTTTACCTTGAGGCGAAGAGCGTGAAGGCTGCCGTCGGGATGGTCGTCGGGCGTATACCCAATGGAATAGAGCGCCGCTCCGCGCTCACTGCTCTCCTCGAGAAAGCCGACGATGTCGCGCGCGACATGAGCGGCATTCACGCCGTAGATGAGGTCGATGCTCGCGGCAGGCACTCGTTGCTTCGCAAATGCCTCGTTGATATCGAGAAACCGCCATTCGCAAGGCACTGCGGGGAACGACGCTCGAACGGAGTGTCGCGTAGTGAGCACGAATCGCTGACTGATATCGGTGAATACGTACCGGCCGACGCGATCCAGGTCCCCGCGCCCGTCGAGCATCCGAAACAAATGTCGGATCCCGTTGCCCGTGCCGCCGCCGATCTCGAGGATCTCACTCCACCCGTCGAGGTCGGCGAGGAAGCGAGCCCCCATCAACCCGTGCACGTCCTGGAGCGGATCGTCATTTGTCGCGCGATCCCAGAGGCCGGCAAGGCCAGCTTCACGCCCGGACAGCATGCGGTCCAATAGATCCGGGTCATCCCGGAGTGCCTGCACAAAGTGCTCCGATCCGAAGTCGAGGAACTCCAGTCCCGCCACATACCCATCGCCCAGGGTCTCCAGCTCCCGACGGATCTCGGCAAGCTCTCCGGATGGCTCCTCGGGGGTGACGGCGTGCTCGTATAGCAGCGCGCTGTCTGCGTGGCGTATTCGTACAACGTCTCCTCGCGACGCCAGGCGTTGGAGCATGGCCCCCAATGTGATGTCTGCGGTATCGACGAACCCGAGCCGCTCAGCCACCGACGCGGCCGTAGCAGGCTCGCGAAGAAGGCTTTCCATCTCGAGCGAGCGGTACAGGCCAGCGAGATGCAGATCGCACGCACGCTGGAGAAGCGCGGATGCGCGAACCATCGCGTCAGTAAAGGCGGTCGATCGACACCAGGCTGTAAAGTCGTCCATGCGCGTTCAGTCAAATGATCAAATGGGCGGATGCTCCGCCGCGGCAAACCCGGCGCCTCGACCCGAGCGATGTCTGTCGTTCAGCCCCCCTCGACGAGCCGCTTGCGACTCGCGCGCAGGTGGGCGAACGCCCGCTCGGTTTTGTCGTTGTCCGCCACAGTGTCGTCCGCCGCCAAGATTATCATCGTCGGGATGCGCTAAGCGTGAGCACGCTAATCGATGGCTGGAGGCTGTGTGCTGATCAAGCTACGCGATGGGCGGCAGGGTTGACCA
>Ga0114950_10002579_pt1 | contig 13911 bp, 12 predicted proteins | sample N075metaG_FD_83503 | JGI IMG/M metagenome (GOLD analysis project Ga0114950, IMG submission 83503) | Deep subsurface microbial communities from Kermadec Trench to uncover new lineages of life (NeLLi) - N075 metaG | ecosystem: Environmental > Aquatic > Marine > Ocean trench > Sediment | place...
GACGCGCGCCATACTGCAACTCATCGGCGCGTTCGCCGGGCTCGGCCTGGCGATGGCGGCGATCGGCGTGATCGCTGCCCTCGGCGCCGGTCGCTTCCTGGCCGGCGTGCTCTACGGCGTGCCGTTGGCGGATCCACTGACGATCGGCGGCGTCACCTTGATCCTCTGCGCAACGGCGTTACTCGCCAGCTACCTACCCGCCCGACGAGCCGCCAAGGTCGACCCGACGATAGCCCTCCGCTCCGACTGAAGTGAGGGTGGTAGTTTGGCACGTTCTCTTTATTGAACACCCGCCACCCGCCCCCGCCGTTCGCTGCCTACGGCAGCTCCCTGCCCGCAAGTTGCCAGAGGAACGGGAAGGGCGCCTGTTCGGACAGGCACTTTGCCCCCCACCTGTGCGAGTAGCGCAACGAGCACCCAAGTAGGAACTATCACCTCTCCCCCACCTACGCGCCCAGCGGGCAGCGAAGGCGCCGCTGGGCTAGCCGCCGCCGAGCTTGAAGGCACGAACGATATTGAAGCCCAACCGCACCTCGCTCTTGCGCCCGGTTTTTCGGGCACCCGGGGCCATCTGGTCAGGGGTATAGGCCACTGTATTGGTCACGCCGAGCTGAAATACGTGGCCGCCAACCTTGATGCCCCAGTAAACCTGCCATTGATCGACGGCTTCCGGGTGTCGAAACCCACCGAGGTTGGCAACCCACTCCACGTCGATGCTCTGGCCCGGGGTGATGCGGAAGGTCCCACCGAGACCGAAGGCGGTGGAGAAGGAATCGGACGCGGGATCGCCGGTGGGGTCGGTGTTGGTGGCGAGAAAGGGCACCGCCATGACGCTGAATCGCTGGTGCACACGGAAACCGACGGGGAACTCCACAGTGAAGCGCTTCTTGTCGACCACGTCGTCGCGATCGAGGTAGGCGCCACCGACGACGACGGCGGCCGAGAGCGGCACGCTGAGACGCTCCTCCTCGAGCAGCTCGACCTTGGCGCCATACTCCCAGGTACCGCGGTTCGAGCTCCTCCCGCCGTGTACTTGCAGCCAATCGACAATGCCGTAGGCAAACCAGAACGACGGGACGGCGAAGCTGTCGAGGCCCCACAACCCCTGGCGGCCCGCATCTTTGATGGTGTCCGAGAACCGGTGGCTGAAGTGGATCTCCAGGGTCCTCTCCCCCGGCATCAGCGGCGTCGGCAAATTGATGAGATCGGTGCTGAACCACGTCGGATACACCGGACGGTCGGGCAGCGACTGGAGCCAGGCGTAGATGTCGGCCACCTCGGTATCGCTGAGGCGATCGGGCCCGAAGGTGGGCATCATCCCGCGGGGGTTACGCAACTGCGCGGCGACCGCCTCGAGCGTCAACTGGGTCCCCGCCAGCCGTGGCCCGAAGTCTCCCCCCGCACCGGAGGCGTGGCAGCCCGAACACTCGAGCTGTCCGTACAGCTGTTCGCCGCGTGCGGCATTCTGTGCCGTTGCCGGCCGTGGCGTTACCAGCAGGATGAGGGTCGCCGCACAGACTGCGGCAACCCCGAGAAGACCTCGACACCGAGCACTACTGGACTGTCCCATCGATTCGACTACTGAACGATGATCGAGCCGGTCATGCCGACGCCGGCATGCTCGTCACACACGTAGTTCGTGGTGCCGGCGGACGGAAATGTGATGGTGAAGCTCCAGCTGGTGACGGACGGACTGCCGTTGCCACCCTGTCCGTCACAGCCCTCGGCACAGCGAAAGCTCACGGCCCCCTGGGCGTTGACGTTGTGCAGGCCGTTGCCGTTGGAAAAATTCACCGTGCCGCCGGCCAGCAGGTTGACCACCGACGGGCTGAAGGTGTTGCTGCCGGTAGCACTTACCGACGCGGACATCACCGGCGTTCCGCCGCCACCGCCGCTCGGCGGTGCGGTGGGCGTGCTGGAGCCGGAGTTGCAAGAATAGAGCCCCAACGCCAAGACGGCGACGGTCAGCCCGGCAAAGATGCGCAGTGGGAGCTTCATGACGTTCCTCTTGGGGACACGGCGACTCGAATCATCGGGTGCTCAGAACGATGGCCCGACGATTGCCCGCCGCTGATCTATGAGAGTAGAGATGATACCGCTCGCCCCTAAGGTTAACCGCCGAGCGTTGCGCGCCGCAGTAATCCCGGTGACAGAACACCTGTCAGCGTACCGTCCCTGTGAGTTGCCTCACATTTGTGCCGTCCGCGTTCATCAACATGAGATGTTTTGCACCGGCGCCGCCCGCGGGAACCCACGTGTACACGATCTGGCGCCCGTCCGGGGACACCCGTGGATCGACGGATTCGCCCATTTCGGTGTGCGTGAGCCGGACTTGATCGTTGCCGTCGACATTCATGGAGTGAATCTCGGTGGCCCCGGTGCGCCCGCTCATGAAGACGATGCGGGACCCGTCGGGCGTCCAGCTCGGCAGCATGCCGTCGTCGGGATCCACCGTCAGGCGGGTGTACTCGCTACCGTCGGTGCGCACCGTGTACACGTCGCGGTTGACGTGGAACGCCATGAACTCGCCGTCCGGCGACCACTGGGGAAACCAGTGGGTACCCTCGGACGGCGCCTCTGCCCCGGTGAACTGCCGCTGGTTCGACCCGTCGGCGTTCATCAGCCAGACTTCGAAATGGCCGCCGCGGTTGGACATCCAGGCGATTTGGCTGCCATCCGGCGACCATGCCGCCGAGACATCGTTGGCCGGGTTGTAGGTGAGCCGGCGTACGTCGTTACCGTCGGCGTTCATGGTGTAGATCTCGAAGGCGCCCTCGCGATCCGAGTCGAAGCTGATGCGGCGGCCATCGGGCGAGAATGCCGGATAGCCCTCGTTGGCGGGGTCATCGGTCAACCGGACCACATCCGAGCCGTCGGCGTTCATGACGTAGATCTCGGCGTTGCCGTGGCGCTCGCCGTAAAAGACGATCTTGCTGCCGTCGGGCGACCAGGACGGCGAACCGTCGCGCTCGCTGCCGGTCGCCCCGCTAGAGCCGGCGGCGGCGCCACCCAGGGGGCCTCCACTGGCATTCGGAGACTCCTGCCCGCCCCCACAAGCGATGGTGAACAACGCCGCGAACAGCAGCGGGGCGACGCGCCGTCGCGCCGCCCCCCTGTTGATGGCCTGCGTATTCAAGGCTGTCGTGTCACTGGCTGTTTTCGGCAAGCATCGGATCTTCGCGAATGGTAACCGAGCTGAGGTACTCGGTACCGTTCACCGTCAGCGCCACGCGATACGTGCCGATCGGCGCTGCATCGCCTTGCGGGCCCGACTGATTGAAGCCACGGCCGCCACGGCCCGTCTGGCGGAAGCGCTCCATGCGCTCCTCGAAGGCACGCAGCTGCCCCGGCGTCGGGTCGTAGCGCATGTCCCACTCGAGCTTGTTGATGCCGGGCCGCGCCGGCATGGTGTAGGTACGCCGGTTTTCCCCGGTGACGTCGGAAATGATCAGCGTCACATCGCCGGACACGTTGTCACCGATGAAGTAGCTGATGGCCGCGTCGCGGCTCGGGTTCTCACCCTGGAAGGCGAGCGACCCACCGGTTCCCTGCGGCTGGATGCGCAGCCAGCGCGTCGCCACCGCGTTATCGAAGAGATGCGCGGGAGACGACCTCACCTCCGGCGTCATCTGCTGCAGCGCCGAGATGTCGTCCATGATCCACAGACCGCGGCCGTGGGTACCAATGATGAGGTCCGCGTCGCGCGGGTGGATCACCAGGTCGTGCACCGCCACTGTCGGCAGGTTGTTGTTCAACCGGGCCCATGAATCGCCGCCGTCGATCGAGAAGTAGACGGCAAATTCGGTGCCGGCGAACAGCAGGTCGGGGTTCTTGAGGTCTTCCTTCACCACGTACACCGGCTGGTCGTTGGGGATGCCCTCGTTGATGCGGGTGAACGACTGGCCGAAGTCGGTGGTCTTGAATATCCACGGCTCGAAGTACGAGCTGCGATGGCCGTCGACCGCCACGTAGGCGGTGCCCTCGGCGAAGTGCGAGGCCTCGACGCGACTGACCCACAGGTCGGGCGCCGGCATGTCGGGTAGGTTGGGCTGTACGTTGGTCCAGCTCGCGCCGCCGTCGCGCGTAACCTGCACGTTGCCGTCGTCGGTACCGACCCAGATCACTTCTTCGTTCAGCGGCGACTGCGCGATGGTCATGATGGTGCCGTGAAACTCGGCGCCGCCGCCGGGATCGTGGTCGGGGGTCAATCCGCCCGACTCCTTGATCGTCTTGTGGTCCTCGTTCTTGCTCAGGTCGGGGCTGATGATGTACCAGCTCTCGCCGCGGTCGGTGGTCTTGAACACGTGGTTGCCGCCAAAAAAGACCGTGCGCCCGTTGTGCGGCGACATGACGATGGGACTCGACCAGTTCCAGCGAAACGCACCCATCGGCCCCCAACCCTTTTCCAGTTGCACCGCCTCGATGCCGGGGGTGATGTATTCGTCGTAGTTGACGATGTTGATGTCCTTGGCCGGCCGAATGGCCTCGCTCTCGCGCGTGTAGGCGTCGAGCCGCTGGATGCGCCCACCCGTGTTGCCCGGATGCGGCTCCGAGTACACGTTGCGCCAGTCGTCCGGGTCGATCTGCACGTGATACCCGTCGCCGCCACTGATGTTGTACCAGTCGTTGGTATAAATGGCGTTGGCACGCGTCATCGACGGGCCGCACGACGAGCCGGCATCCTGCAAGCCGCCGCACACGTAGTACGGATCGCGCATGTCAACGCCGATGGCGTAGTACTGCGTGGCGTTGAGGTTCTTGAACGTCAACCAGTTTTCGCCGCCATCGTGGGTCAGGTACAGGCCGCCGTCGTTGCCGTTCCAGAAGCGCTTGGAGTCGTGCGGATCGAGCCACAGAGCGTGGTAGCAGTGGCCGCTGCCGCCCGGCATGGGCTCGAGCGTCCTGCCGCCGTCGAACGACTGCTGGAAGCGAATCGTGTACGAGAAGACGTGCTCATCGTCGTTGGGGTCGATGGCGATGTGGTTGTAGTAGAACGGACGGCTCCAGTAGCGGTTTACGTAGGTCCACGTCGAGCCCCCGTCGGAGGATCGGTAGAGTCCCGATCCTGCCTTGCTCATATCGGCGTAGTCGGGGTTCGGGCTGCCGTCTTCGAGGCGCTGCGGCGGCTGGAAGCCGTGCTCGTAGTGCATCATCAGAACGTCGGGGTTGCTGCGCGATACACCCATGCCGATCTTGCCCGAGGCGCCCTCCGGCAAACCCTCGGTCAGCCGGGTGAAGGTACGACCCCCGTCGGTGGTCTTGAATACGCCACCCTCCGGACCGCCCGAGTCGAGCCTGTACGAAGTCCGCTCGCGGTGCCAGAAAGCCACCCAGATGGTGTTGGGGTCGTCCGGGTGCATGACCGCCTCGACGGCGCCCGTACGATCGTCGTTCGGCAACCCGTTGGTGAGCTTGTCCCAGGTCTCACCGCCATCGGTGCTCTTGAAGAAGCCACGTTCGCTGGGCCCCCAGATATTTCCCAGCGCCGCAACGTAGACGATGTCCGGATCAGTGGGGTGGGTCAGCACGGTACCGATGGTGAGGGTGTCCTCCAGGCCCATGTTGGTGAAGGTCGTGCCGCCGTCGGTCGACTTGTAGACGCCGTCGCCCCAAGCGGAGGTGTTGCGCCCGCACTCCTCCCCGGTTCCTACCCAGATAATGTTCGGATCACCCTCGAAGATCGCCACGTCGCCAATTGACGCCGAGCCGTAGTGCTCGAAGATCGGCTCCCAGGTGTTGCCGGCGTTGGTTGACTTGAAGACACCGCCCGAGGCGGTACCGACGACTACGTAGGCAAAGTTATCGTCGAGCGCATCGACCGCCGAGATACGTCCCTTCTGGTTGGCGTTGCCGATATTGCGCCAGGCAAAATCCTGGATGAGCGACTCTTCGAACGATTGCTGCGCCGATGCTTGGGCTGGCGGCACCGCCAGGGCGCCGCCAGCATTCAAGGCCACCGAAACGGCCACCATGGCGCACAAAAGGCCAGCGCCCAGGCCAACAGTGCGATCTCGGAAGTTGCGGAAATGGGAGACGCCGGTACGCGACAATTGCATGGGACCATTCCTTCTCGATGGAGATTGTGGACGGGGAACTGCGCTTGTAGCACGGCACGGGAAAAACCGTCAAGCAGGCGGCAGGAGCGCTCGATCAGCGGGGCCCGAGGAACACCGCAATCCGGGCCGCCGCATCGACGGCCGGGGAGGCCTCGGTATCGATCGCAATCGCCGGTTCGGGCATCTCTGGAGCGTCGATCTCGGCATCGCCGGACGCCGGCGGCCCGTAGATGAAGACCAGCTTCACAGAACCGCGGCGTACACGATAAACGTGCCAAAGGTCATGGTGATCACCGCCCAGGCGCGGAACACGCTGTCGGAAAACTTCAGGAACCAGGCGACCAGCGCCTCGATGCGCTGCATGCCGATGAACAACCCGGCAAACCCGGCGACCAAAATGACGACGCCGATGGTGCCGATGGCCAGGGGCCATGAGCAGGTCGACGACGCGAAGATGAAAACCGCACCGATGACAATGCGAGCCGCGACGGCACCATAGAGCACTTTGGTGCTCCGCACCGACTGCACGAAATCGCGCAGGACACCCGGAAGCGCCACCACGGCAACACCGAACAACACCATGAAGATGCCGAACGCCGCAATAAAATAGGCGAGCATGTTCCGATCAGCTCCGCTTCAATAGGACCATCCCAACGAAATGGTGAAACCCAGGTCGTTCTTCTTGGCACCCTCTTGGGGCGGCTTCGAGTCGTAGGTCTCGAAGAGATCGACTGCGAAATAAAGATCCGCGAGGAATTCCCTCTTCAGTCTGGCTGTGAAGCTCAGGCGGAAACGGCCGGGCGTGGTGATGCTCGGAAGCACGATGAAACTGGTACTGATGTCGGTCTCATGTTCGCCGAAGGTAAACACTTGAACGTCCGTACCGATGCCGGCCTCGAGATTGTTGGTTCCCTCTTCGTTGCCGGCGAACTGTTCGTGGCTGTAGCTGCCGGTGCCGTACGCCGACCACGTCCATCGGTTGGTCTGTGCCAGGTAGCGTCCGATGCCGTAGCCGCCCAGCGCACGCAAGTCGAGGTCGAGCTCGTCGTTGTGCTCGAAGTTTGCCAGGACAACGCCGAACCAGCGCCGCCAGCGCAGCGGCCGCTTCCATTGGATACCGAGAACCTGGCGGTTGGTGGTAGCCGCCTCATCGCGCAGCTTCAGGAGCGAGCTCAGAGAGACCCGCACCTGATTCGTGCGGCCGACGTACGCCGCATCGGCGTTAAGCGAATAGTCGAGCTGATTGTCGGCCTGCGCGAAGTTGGCGCCGAAGTCGATGCCACCGTCGAGCTTGCCCCAAAAGCTGGGGTTGATCGGCCTGACGAAGGCGACCTCCCGGCTACGAATCGTGGTGCTCGCCTGACCGATGGCGACCTTCATTTCTTCCGGCGTCTCTGCCGGCTGGAGGGAGCCGAAATAACGCTGGCCGGATTCCAATTCGATTTCGAGCGTCTTGTCGGTGTCGATGCCGACGATATGCTCCCACTCGATATACAGCGTACCCATCGCGTCGGTCTTGCAGCGCAGGCGGCCGCGCTCGAGCTCCTTGATCTCGCAGGTGACGCGGTCGCCGTTGTCGAGCGTGATGACGTCGGTCTTTTGCGCCGTAGCCTCGCTGCTCCACGCAATAACGGCGTACAGCGCCACGAGCAGCCGAATCAACCATGGCGCGGAGTGCGGCGCACGTACCATTGGCTTTCTCCCATTCAGGACGATTTTTAGGTTGCGTAAGGACTTTCTGCAGCACCAAATAGCCGAAGATTCCCGCTGCGGGCGATGCGACGCACGATGGCGCCGCCGCGCTCATGCGGCCAAATCTACCGGAACGCCCAGCGGACTGCACGCAACAGTAGCGGGCAAGCGCGAGGGCGTCTGAAACGAGGCGCGCCCTCGCGCCCGCGCCGTCATGGCGTCTTTGCGGTGCGCCCCTCGATTTCCTCCAGGGTGTACAGGCGACCGTGATTCATCCCCGGGCAGTGCTGCCCTTCCTCGTCCCAGCGTCGCCGGCTGGCGACGTTGGTGCGCCAAAACGGCCAGGCGCGACATTGCGTCGGGCGGTCTTCGTACACCAGGCAACCGTGCTCCCGTGCCCAGAAAATACAGTCGTAGTTGGGCTTCTCGCGCAGGCTGACGGTCCCGTCCGACATGACGCGGGTGCATTGCTCGCGAAACGCTGCCTCGTCCATCTCCTGGCGCACCGCCAGCGCCGTGATCTCGGCATCATTCACCGTCACGGTGCCGGAAAACCCTGTACAACAGTTGCCGCACCGGGTGCACTCGAAGCGCAGTCCACCCTGGTACCAGGGACCGGGGGGCCCGCTCACTGCTTTCGCACGAGCACGGCGCGCATCTGCCGGCTCCAATCGGCCAGCGAGACCTGTAGATATCGGGCCTGCTCTTGCGGCTTGCGGCCTATGGGGCCTTCCGATCCGGGTTCGCCATGTACACACACGAACGTCGGGCCGGGCACCGAGAGAATATCGTCGAGGCAGCGCTGATAGTCGTCGGGATCGTCGAACTCGAAGACTCGCTCGAACCCGGCAGCGCGCGCCATGGCGGCGAAGTCGACCCGCTGGGCCGCCGGAATGGGCTGGTTGCCGGTAATCTCGTACGTACGGTTCACCGCCACGAAAAGGATCAGGTTGGTGACGCCGGACTCGATAATGGTCACCAGTGTGCCCAGGCTCATCAGCATGCTGCCGTCGCCGTTCAAGCAGATCACCGTGCGCTGTGGCTGCGCCATAGCGATGCCCAGCGCCAGGTCGGCGGCGTGCCCCATGGCGCTATCAGCCGAAGCGAAGTCGAGATCGTGGTCGGAGTACCTGCCCCAAGGTCGCACCACGCTCATGGTGGTTACCACGACTTCGTCGGTGCGCCGAAGCGCCAGAGGTTCGAGTAGCTGGTCGCGGCTCACCATGGCTCACTCCAGAGAAAACGGCAGCAAAACAGCCACCGGGTGCCCGGCGTCCTGCGCCCGTGTCCACAAGTGCGCGATGTCCTCGGCGTCCGCCTCGTGGCGGTAGGTGGTGTACGGCACCTCCCAGGCTTCCAGTGTCGGCTCGGTGATCAGGGCGACCGAATCGATGTCGGCTCGCTTCATGGTCTGCGGCGCCTGCCCGGCGGCCCGCGTCGCCTCGATGTGGCGGCAGTGCAACCTCATTTTGGCGTAGCCACGGATACCGACCAGGATGAGCAGCGGCACGCCCATGCGATAGGCCGTGCCGCGCAGGCTGTCGCCGCTCTCCAGCAGGCCGGTGTTCTGCACCGTGACCACCGGATGCTTGCCGCCCAGCCACAAACCGGCAGCCACCGCAAACGCCTCCCCCTCGCGCGTCACGGTGAGCACGTCGATGTCGGGGTGCTGGCCCGCCAGAGAAAACAGCGCCGCCGAGCCGTTGTCCGGCACCCCGATGAGGTGGGTCATACCAAGCCGCGCGAGGGTCCCGAACAGCGCCTTGGCGGAACATGCCTCAGGCACAATACACCTTCGGTACTTTATTCACCTGTGACATCAGGTACGGGCATCCACGTCGTACCAGCGTCGCACCGAGACTCCGCGCCACCGCGGCGAACCGCGGCCGGTGGCCTGGGCTGGAGCCACAGAACACGCAGATTTGCTCCATCAACTCGAGCGCTCGTCGATGGCCTGCGCCAGCTGCTCGAAGTCGACGCCAAGGCGCCGCGCGGTGCCCACGGCGAGCGACGTCGTCGCCACACCGGGAATAAACTGATACGTCGAAGCCTGCTGTTCATCGATCTCCACTTGAAGGAACTCGAGGTCGCCGATCGGAGGGTCGTCCTCGAGGTTCTTGGCCAGGTCGAGAAAGTGGGTGGTGATGAAGGCGTGCGGTGCCAGCTTGCGCAGCAAGCGCAGCACCATCGAGATGATCTCCGCCGCTTCCGATGGATTGGTACCCGAGCACAACTCGTCGAGAAAAACCACCGCGCCGGGCATCACACCTCGAAACAGTGTGCGGAGACGGAGCAACTCCGTGCCCAAACGGCCTTCGGTGAGATCGGCCCCATCCTGGTGCACCAGGGAGGCGAACATGCTGCTGGCCAGCGGCAAGTGTGCCTCTTTCGCCGGCACGTAGAGGCCCGACTGGCCCAGCAACTGCACCAGACCCAGCGCCTGCAGCACACGGGTCTTGCCTCCCGAGTTGGGGCCCGTGACCACGATCACGGCCTCGTTGCTGTGGGGCGCCAGGTCGCAGGGCACCGGCGGACCCTGGGTCTGCAGGAGCAACGGGTTGAACAACCCGCGCAGCACCATGCGGGCACCCGGCCGCACATCGGCAAGGCACACCGCCAACCCTCCCCGCCGCGCCCGCGCCGCAAATTCGCGCGTCATCAGGTAGACCTCGATGTGCCCGATGAGCTGCACTAGAGTGCTGAACGTCGGCGCGATACCCCGATACACATCCAGGATGACGCGGTTGACCAGCGTCCGTTGCGTAAACGTCGAGCCGCGCCAACGCAGCCGCAACATCTCGGTCCAACGCCGCCAGGGCGGCAAATAGAAGCGGTTGTCGGTGTTGTCTTCGAGCCTCTCGATCTCCAGGTTGCGAATACGGCCGTCGGCCCCCACCCGGATGCGTAGGTCGAGCCGGGTGTGGTTGTCTTCGTAGTCGAGCAGCGCGCTGAGCTCTTCGTGCTCTGGTGACCCCTTGATCTCCAGGCCGACCTCGTGCAGCCGTCGTAGGCCTGAGGTGGCGTCAGCAAACTCCGTCACCATAAAGTCCACCACCTGGTGAAGCTGTCGCAGCGTGTCCAGGCGCAGCATCGTATTGTCGAGCAGCGTCTGCGTGTGGGTGCTCTTGAGCTGGTCGAGCAGCATGACGAGCTCGACATAAAGCGTGGTGAGGCGTCCGAGCATCTCGTCGTCGGCTTCGAGCTCTTCGAGGATCTCCTGCCGGAAGCGGATCGTTTCGACATCGAGCGGCGGACGCGACATCACCCGCAGTATGAAGGCGACGTGCAACGGGTAGTGCTTGCCGTCGATGACCAGCTTGGAGAGGTGACCGAGAAAGTCCTCGACAAACAGGTCCCGAACAAAGAAATCCGGGTTCCAGGTGGCCTCGGGCAACGGGATCCTGCCAAGACCCTTGTCGATCCTGCGGCTCTCGTTGCTCCCTAAAAAGGCCATCTCGAGGAGCTCGAGCAGGAAGTGATCGTCGGCCGCCGCGTATGGACGAGCGTACAGCAGATCGGGAAGTGGAATCATCGGGGCACAGTACCGTGATTGTCCTGCGTGGGTGTGTCTCGGGATCTTGCGGCTCGCGGCGATTCTTGACAAGTGCACGCGTGGGGTGCGACAAGTTCCTCGCCTTCTTCGTCTTGACCTTCGTCCCGCTTACCGAGAAAAGATCGAAGCAATGATTTCGGCTCGCCGCAGATCTACGGCAACCAGTTTTGTCCTCCTTGTAGCACTCGCCGCGGTGCCGGTTCTCGCCACCGGCGCAACGACGCAAGCCAGCGACGCAACGGCGCAGGACGCCCCCGTTTTTCCCGCAGCGGAGTGGGAACGGATTGCCGATCCCGCAACCGCAGGGTTCTCGCGCGCCGGGCTCGAGAGCGTGCGCGCCTATACCGAGGAGCAGAACACCACCGCCGCAATGGCAATTGTGGGCGGCAGTGTGCTCTGGGAGTACGGCGACATCGAGCGCGTCAGCTATCTCGCCTCGGTGCGCAAGAGCGTGCTGGCGATGCTGTATGGAAACCATGTCGCCGACGGCAGCATCGACCTCGACAAGACGCTCGAGGAGATGGACATGGACGACATCGGCGGCCTGACGCCGGGGGAACGACAGGCAACCGTACGCCACTTGATCATGGCGAGCTCGGGCGTCTACCACCCGGCTTCGAATCCCGGCGACAGCCTCGACGCCGCGCCGCCGCGCGGCTCGCAGGCCCCGGGGACGTATTTCCTCTACAGCAACTGGGACTTCAACGCCGCCGGTGGGGCCTTCGAGAAGGCCACCGGCCGCGACCTCTTCGACGCCCTGCAAACGGACCTCGCTGAGCCGTTGGGCATGCGCGATTTCGACCGCTCACGCCACCGCAAAGGTGGCGATATGGAGCGCTCCGTGTACCCCTCGTACCACATGCACCTGTCGACGCGTGACATGGCGCGTATCGGCTACCTGATGTTGCGCGAGGGCTCTTGGGATGGTGTACAGGTAATCCCGCGCGACTGGGCGCGACAGATCGTCAGCGTCGTCACGCCGGTGCAGAAGATGAACCCCGCGCCGGTGAGAAACGGCCCGTTCGGCTACGGCTACATGTGGTGGGTTGGGGATGGCGAAGCGGCGCGCGGCGCCTTTGCCGGCGCCTACTCGGCGCGCGGCGCCTACGGCCAGTACATCACCGTTTTGCCGGCCATCGACATGGTGGTGGCCCACAAGACGGTGCCCGACGACTCGACCTCGTGGGCGGCCTACCAGGGGATCCTCGACCGACTCGTCGAGGCACGCTGCGGCGACGCTTGTAGCTAACCTGGATATCTCAACGGGTCGCGAAGCGGGCGAGTACGAGGGCGTGTGAAACCAGGCACGCGCCCATTCGGGCGGCGGTTCAATCCTCAGTTTGCAACTTGGCCGCGGTCTCGCAAATACAGCGCCAGGCATGCTCGACGTGCCGCGCTTCGGTGTGCGCCTGGCCAATGGACAGGCGCAGGACGTACTCGCCGTCGAGCACGGCGTGGGTCAGGTACAGATGACCGCTGGCATTGAGCCGATCGAGCAGTCGCTCGTTGAACTCGTTACCCGCGAGGTGGCGAAAGCAGACCAGGTTCAGCGGCGACGCCACGACGGTCACGAAGTTCTCCGACTCTTCCACCCAGGCGGCGAACTGCTGCGCCAGACCCACGTGGCGGCGCACGTGGAAGCGCAGCCCCTCAACGCCGTAGTGGCGGATTACGAACCACAGCTTGAGGGCGCGGAAGCGCCGCCCCAGCGGCACCTGCCAGTCGCGGTAGTCGATCACGGCGCCGGAGTCGGTAGCCTTGTTGCGCAAGTAATCCGGGAGAATGCTCAGGGCGTTGATGAGCGCGGCTCGATCGGCAACATAGAAGCAGTCACAATCGAAATTGGTGAGCATCCACTTGTGCGGGTTGAAGCAGTAGCTGTCGGCGAGCTCCAGCCCATCGTGGATGTGGCGGTACTCGGGGCATAGCGCCGCAGTGCCCGACATGGCGGCATCTACGTGCAGCCAGACGTCCTCGGCCTCGCACACGCGGCCGATCTCCGCCAGCGGATCCATGCCGTTCGATGCCGTCGTCCCGACCGTTGCGCACACAAACGCCGGGACCAGGCCGGCCCTACGGTCGTCCTGGATTTGTCGTGCCAGCACCTCGGGCCGCATGGCGAAGCTCTCGTCGACATCGATCAGCCGCAGGTTCCGGGCGCCGATTCCAGCGATCTTTACCGCTTTCGCGACCGACGAATGCGCCTGGTTGGAGGTGTAGACAACCACACTGCCGTCGCAACCCTTTTCGTTGGCGGCAAAGTCGGTGGCGCGCTCGCGGGCGGCGATGAGCGCGCATAGCGTGGCGCTCGAGGCAGTGTCTTGAATCACCCCGCCGCCGTCGCCGTCGCTGCGAAAGGAGTCCGGCAAGCCAAGCATGTCGACCAGCCAGTCGAGCACGTGGGTCTCGAGCTCGGTGCACGCTGGGCTGGTCGCCCACATCATCCCCTGCACCCCCAGCCCCGCCGAGACCAGCTCGCCGAGGATCGAGGGCCCTGAGTTGTTGCTGGGGAAGAAGGCGTAGAAGTTGGGCGACTGCCAGTGGGTGATACCGGGCAGGATGATCTCCTCGAGGTCGCGCATCACGGCGTCGAACGGCTCGCCGATCTGC
>Ga0114950_10002582_pt1 | contig 13900 bp, 16 predicted proteins | sample N075metaG_FD_83503 | JGI IMG/M metagenome (GOLD analysis project Ga0114950, IMG submission 83503) | Deep subsurface microbial communities from Kermadec Trench to uncover new lineages of life (NeLLi) - N075 metaG | ecosystem: Environmental > Aquatic > Marine > Ocean trench > Sediment | place...
CATCCGCTTCATCAACGGACTCATCTTCTGTGCCTCGGGCTCGCCAAACGTCGATTCCGAGCGCGTCCAGATAGGTAAGTCGCTTAATCTCTGCCGCTTTGTCTTGCATCGTCCTATTTTGCCACGACTCGAAATTACTTGCTGCCCCGGAAACGAAGTGTTTGCCAATCGCATCAGTGATGCGGCAGTTTCGCAAGTACATCGCTGCCGGCTGACACCCGCTGTCCCGTTTTGACCAGAATTCGCGCGGCCAGCGGTATTTCCACTTCAGCCAATCTCACCAGACGCAGGTACGCGCAACGCTGACCCTGACCGACACGATCGCCAAACCTGAAGAAGGCAAGCGGTGCCAGTCCAAGACGATGCCCGCTGAAATGCAGCACGACGTCATCTCCCTCATCGGTGCGGACCCACAAGCCACTGGCTTTCGTTGCAAACTGGCCGTCGGGTCGCTGGCCATTCAGGTCCAGAATCTTGCCCTCGACCGGACAACGGGCTGTATAGGTTCCCCAGCTATCAATTTGCAGGATGATTTTCTGCGTTTCCCCACGCCCAGCGTCACTCCCGGTCATACCCACAGCAACTACGAACCCGTCGACCGGGCTGACAACACCCAACGGCACCGCAGGAACGGCACGTCTCGGATCGCGAAAAAGCAGGTAAAAATAGACGAATGCCGCCAGTGGAATCAGGCAATAGATGGCGCCAACCAATTGCCAGCAAGCAATTATTGCTGCTGCCGAAACCAGCAAAAAGGGGATTCCTTCGCTGGCAACGAATGAGTTACGCCGGCCGTCCACGCTCGATTGAGTCCTTGTGCCACTACTGTCCCAGGCATACAAGCGCAAAGAATTGCCGCCCCATGCTGATCGATCGGCGATTCTGCAAGAAGATCGCCGAGCAAACAAGTGGGAATTGCAATTGGGACCCGCTAATACTTCAGACTGCCTCGGCCCAGCGAATCATTGATCGACCATTTGTGTAGAATACGCCGGCTTAACTGGACTGGTCTCAATATTCATGCGATTTACAGAATTCGGGCTCACGACGCTCAAGGAAACTCCTGCGGAAGCCGAAATCATCAGCCACAAGCTGATGTTGCGTGCAGGCCTCATCCGCCGTTTGGCTTCCGGGCTTTTTACGTGGATGCCGGTTGGTCTGCGAGTCATTCGCAAGGTTGAAGCAGTCGTGCGTGAGGAAATGAATCGCGCGGGCGCTCTGGAGCTATTGATGCCTGCTGTCCAGCCGGCGGAATTGTGGCAGGAATCCGGTCGCTGGGATCATTACGGTTCGCTTCTGCTGCGAATGCGGGACCGCCACGACAGAGACTATTGCTTCGGACCGACACATGAGGAGGTCATCACTGATATTGCGCGTCGTGAATTGCGCAGCTACAAGCAGTTGCCGATCAACTTCTACCAGATCCAGACAAAGTTCAGAGATGAGATTCGACCGCGATTCGGCGTGATGCGCGCACGCGAATTCATCATGAAGGACGCCTACTCTTTCCACATCGACGCGGCATCGCTCGATGAGGGCTACTTAAAAATGCACGCAGCCTACACCGCGATATTCGACCGACTCGGACTCAAGTACCGCATCGTTGATGCTGACAGCGGTGAGATCGGCGGCAATCGGTCACAGGAATTTCATGTGCTTGCCGAGTCCGGCGAAGATGCAATCGCGTACTGCGATGCCGACGACTACGCATCAAACGTCGAAACCGCGGCGACTGCCCGACCCGAGGGGAAAAGGCCCGATCCGGTTGCGGAGCTACAGAAAATAGAGACACCCAGGACGCGATCGATCGCAGCATTGTGCGAATTACTGGATATAACACCAGAGCAGACGCTTAAGACCCTGATCGTCGACGGTGATGACGGGCCGATTGCGCTCGTACTGCGTGGTGACCATGAGCTAAACGCAATAAAAGCGGCGAAGCTGCCCGGTGTCGCATCACCTCTGCAAATGTCCGACCCCAAGACAATCCAGCAAGCAACAGGAAGCGTGACCGGGTTCGCAGGCCCGATTGGCATCGATATCCCTGTGTACTTTGACCATGCGACGCACGTGATGAGCGATTTCGTTTGCGGTGCGAACGAGAGCGACAGGCACCTGACGGGAGTAAATTTCGGCCGTGATCTTGCCGCACCCGAGACGGTTGATCTGCGCAATGTTGTCGATGGCGATCCGACACCCGGTGGGGCTGGCACACTGTCTATCGCGCGTGGCATCGAAGTCGGCCACATCTTTCAGCTTGGAGACAAGTATTCCGACTCCATGGGCGCGACGGTTCAGGATCCCAATGGCAATGACGTCAAGATACAAATGGGTTGTTACGGCATTGGCGTGACCCGAATAGTGGCCGCCGCGATTGAGCAAAATAACGACGAAAACGGCATTATTTGGCCCGAGCCGCTGGCACCGTTCGATGTCGTGTTGATCCCGATTAACATGCAGCGTTCGGAAAAGCTGCGTGAGGCGGCGGAAGCACTGTACCGGGAACTTTGCGATGCGGGCATTGAGGTCTTGTTCGATGACCGCGATGCGCGACCCGGCGTGAAGTTCGCGGATGCCGAGCTGCTTGGCATACCACACCGGATCGTGATCAGTGACCGGGGCCTTGAGGCGGGTGAACTGGAGTACCGCCACCGGCGGGACACGGAAGCAAGAATGCTGAAACGTGAAGCCGCTCTCGATTTGCTGCTCGGAATCTGACTAAGCTCAGAGACTTCGAATGCCCCGACAAGTAGTATGTGTCGGGCACATTATGTCGAGTTCTCATCAATGCACGTAATTCGGGCCGCACTGCTCTGCCTTTTGTCCCTGGTGTCCGCCACAGCGCTCGCAGCGGATGGACCGGATCCTGAGTTACTCGAACTGCTACGTATTGCAGCCAACGACGCTGAAAGTTTTGGCGACAAATTTGACGCGCAGGTCTGGCTGACTGATATGTCGACCCGTCTGGGGCGCACGGTCGAAGACCCCGAGGAACGACTCGCGATTCTTCGCAATGTGCACTTCGAGGCGACGAGAGCGGAGCTTGCGCCGGAACTGGTGCTGGCGGTCATCGACGTTGAGAGTAATTTTGATCACTACGCAATTTCGGTCGCCGGTGCGCGCGGCCTGATGCAAATAATGCCTTTCTGGCTGGATGAATTAGGCAGGCCCGAAGACAATTTGCTGCACATCGGAACGAATCTTCGCTACGGCTGTACGATTCTCAAGCACTACCTCGATATCGAAAAGGGTAATTTGCCACGAGCACTGGGACGCTATAACGGCAGCCTGGGGAAACGCACCTATCCCAACAAGGTTCTCGATAAACTCAGGTTGAAGTGGTTTCGAATCTGACCTGGACGCTGAAGTCCTGCCAACAGCTCGATTAATCGCCTATTTCTCTTCTTGCAGTTCCGGATGTTCCGAAAGGGCCAGTGCTTCGAGTGCTTTATCTCTGGCTTGCAAGGCATCGCGCCGCGCTTGTGAATAAGCATGATCGGCCAGCTTGGATTGGGCGCTCTCCAGAAAGGCTTCTGCTTCTCTAAGATCCGCTGCAGCGAATTGTGCAGCGCCAGCCGATTTGGCGACCGCTATGGCCTGACGCGCGTCACTCATTTCCTGAACCGGTGGCGTCGATTGACAGGATGCGATGAAGAATAACAAGGCGAGCATCACAGAACGCCAGGCTCGCCCGGCCGCTGTCTGTGGATTTGGCATTGATGTCATGGTTTGCACAGCGGAACGCTAGCAAGGGCGATGCCATGGCGTCAAGCATGGCATCCGAATCCTGACGAACTCACGATGGCCTGCTAGAGTTACCGATCGGCCAAATCCAGGATGCGCAACAACCGCATTATGAATATATCCCTGTACCACAATCCAAACTGCTCCAAGTCACGGAAAACATTAGAGTTACTGGAAGAAAACGGGATATCTCCCAACATCATCGCCTACTTGACCGAACCACCGAGCGCAAAATCGATTCTGCGCGTTGCCCAGGCCCTTGATGTCAAAGTGGCTGAATTACTTAGAAAAGGGGATGAAGAATTCGCTAATGCAGCGGATTTACCCCCATTGGATGACGACGCAGCTCTTGCGAGCTGGATACACCGGCATCCGAGCGTATTGCAGCGACCCATCGCCATAGACGAGGCCAGCGGAAAAGCAATCATCGGTCGGCCGCCTGAAAATGTTCTGGATTTGATTCGCTAATGAGCGACGTCCTTGTGCTGTATTACTCCCGCAATGGCGCGACCGAAGCGTTAGCGCGCGAGGTCTGCCTGGGTATCGATTCTGTGGAGGACATGAGTGCTCGTCTGAGAACAGTGCCACCCGTATCGACAGTATGTGAGGCAACCGCGGATACGATACCTGAAAAAGGACCACCGTATGCCACGAACCGAGATTTGGACGAGTGCACTGGCCTGGTGATGGGCAGCCCGACACGTTTCGGCAATATGGCGGCACCGCTAAAATATTTCCTGGACGGAACTGGCAGCGAATGGCTTGCTGGCACGTTGTCGGGAAAACCGGCCGGTGTATTCACCTCGACGTCAACCATGCACGGCGGCCAGGAATCGACCTTGATCACCATGGCCGTTCCGCTCATTCATCACGGCATGATTATTGTTGGCGTACCTTATACCTTGGCCGAAATTTCGACGACGACAAGTGGCGGTGGCCCCTACGGCGCAAGTCACGTGAGCTACAACAAGAAATCAGTACAAATTTCGGCGGACGAAAAAGTCATCGCGAAAGCGCTCGGCCAGCGTGTGGCCGAGATCGCGTTAAAGCTGACCCGGGCCAGTTAGCTGACCGGGTTCTATCACAAGTCGATTGCATCCTTCACGAACGGAATAGTCAGGCGGCGTTGAGCTGTGAGCGCTTCGCTATCAAGCCTGTCGAGTACTGCGTAGAGACTCGCCATGTCACGCTTGCTGCGGTTGATCAGATAGCGTGCCGTATCGTCCGGCAATTCAAGACCCCGGTGGCGTGCCCGCAGTTGCAGCGCCTTTTGACGGTCTTCTTCGGGCATGGGGCGCAAATGGAACGCTGGCAACAGCGACAATCGGCTCTTCAAGTCCGGCAGCTCGAAACGACTGTCACGAGGCGCAGAATCCGCAGAAACCACCAGCACCGAACCTGCTTCACCCGCACTGTTATAAAGACTGAATAGCGCGTGTTCCCACTCAGGCTGCCGCTCAACGGCATGTATGTCATCGAGGCAAATAAATTTGCGGGTCGCCAGGCCCTCGACGACATCCGGGCTCATCGAACACAAATCCCGCATCGGTAAATAGATAGAGCGATCGCCGAGACGCTCACACAAGGCCTGTAACAGATGACTCTTGCCCGTAGCGGCGCTACCCCACAACCAACATCCCGGCCCACCGTCCGTTTTGATTTGCTCGAGCAAAAATGCGACCAGCGCTTCGTTACCCGCTGGCCAGAAACTCTCGAATACCGCGTGATCCTCAAGCCTTAAAGGCAGTGCCATCTGACTCAAGTTGTTGAATCTCCCGAGGTCTCATCGACCTGTACTTCCGGGTGCTCCGCCAGGTACTGGTGATAGGCAAAACGAACCAGCACAGACAGGACCGCCGCTGCTGGCAACGCCAGTAAGATCCCGAAGAATCCGAAGAGCTGACCACCTGCGACGACCGCGAATATGACGATTACCGGATGCAGTCCGATGCGATCGCCGACTAGCTTCGGCGTCAATATCGACCCTTCGATCATTTGCCCAACGCTGAACGTTGCAATAACGCCCATGAACAACCACAGCGGATCGGGCTCCATGGCGATTGTCAGCGTCGCAAGCCCCAAGCCGATAACAAAGCCGAGATACGGAACGAAACTGACCAGCCCCGCAACCACCCCGATTGCCAGCGAAAATTTGAGGCCAACCAATGAAAGGCCGACCACATAAATGATGCTCAAAGCAAGCATGACAAGAATTTGCCCGCGCAAAAATGCACCGAGCACCTCATCGGTCTCACGCGCAAGCCTGAAGACTGTTGCCCTTTGTGTCGACGGAACGAGCGCACCGATGTGCTGCACAATAAAATCCCAGTCTCGCAACATGTAAAAGGTCAGGATGGGGATCAGGAACAAGCTAATAACTGCCGCGGCCAATACCCCACCCGAACGTGTCAACGAAACCAGAACACTGCTGCCCCAGCTTCCTGCCATATCGCTGTAGCGGGCAATAAATGCAGCAAAACCAACGTCTTCGCCAGCTGGCACGCCGAGCCATGCGGATATTGTGGGCAACCAGTCTTGTTCGATCGTCGCTATTATTCCGGGTAAAGCATCCATGAGTGCGGCTACCTGAGTCCGGATTAGCGGCAAGACGAGCAACACCAGCAAGGCAACTGCGACAAAAGTGAGGATAAACACGAGGACGACCGCAATCGTTCGCGGAAGCTTCATCTTTTGCAGGCGATCAGCCAGGGGATCGCCGATATAGGCGAGCAACGCGGCGGCAACAAACGGCGTCAATATGGGCGCGAGCAGGTAAACAAGCATGCCAGCCAAGGCAATGGCAACCAGCCAGTTCGTACGCAATTCAGACTTCACCTTTTATCCCCGTCGCAAACAATCATTACCATGACCGAAAATCGATTCACCGAACGCCGCTTTTTGCACGCCTGCTCCATGACACGACGTAGTCGACGCCACTGATAACAACTGTGACCAGAACTGCAGCGCCAATAACGGTGACGCTGATCAAATCAGGCCATTCGAACGCGGCACGACTCAGCACAAAAATGATGAACAATAATTCCAGCCCTGTGTTCAGCTTGCTGATTCTGGTTGGCTCGCCCTCAACCGGCTTGATCAGGAAATTGTAGGCTGTTGCTCCGCCGACAATTACCAGGTCCCGAAACACGACCACAGCGGCCATCCATATCGGAATATGGCTCGTCCAGGCCAGGGTGATGTAGGTACCCGCCATCAGGAGTTTGTCGGCTATGGGATCAAGCAAAGCACCGATACGCGTGTGCCAATCAAACTGCTTGGCAAGATAGCCGTCCACACCATCGGAAAATCCTGCCAGAAAAAACAGCACCAACGCAATATCGAAACGATTCTCGACGATCAAAAACAGTACGGGGCCGATCAGCGCAATGCGAAACAACGAAAGTGCATTAGGCAACCAATGCAGGGACATTCTCAAGGCACATTGCCCTCGAGTTCCGTCGCATCAAAGCTTCCCATGGTGTCATCCAGCTCAACCGCTTCCGACAATTGCGGTCGGTAGATAAATTCCAGAGAGTCAGCCGTCTCTGTTTCTCCATAGAAACCCCTGGCATCCAGCCAGTTCTGCCGCTCAAGAATTCCGCTGAACTCCAACGCCGCCGCGAGACGCTCTCTGCCACCCTGGATCTGCACCTGAAAAAGAATTTCGTTGCCACTGGCTGTGTCAATACTGTGACCCTCTATGACGCTCAGGTTTTTCAGGTAGCGCTGTACCGTCCCGTACGCAAACACAGAGTCAATGCCCGAAATCGACAACGGCACAATCTCAATCGGCGCGTCCCCTGCGTATGCAAATTGTTCTGCCATTAAATTTGCCAGTTCATTTACGGCCATTTCCGGACTGCCAGTCCACTGCCGCTCCCGGTCACCAAAATAGAAGGTCCATCGGTCACCGAGAAGTTCCTCTGCACGAATCCGGCCTACCAACACTGATGTCGTGCCGTAGCGGCGCGATGCATCGAGAAGAGGTTCATCGAAACCGCCCCATATATCGCCGAAACTCAAAGAGGCCAGATCCACAGTATCGACAAGCGGAAAAACAACCGCGACCCCGCGTCGTTGCGCTACTGCCTTGACGCGTTCACGCAACAGGCGATTTCGGTCAATCGAACGGGTGGCGGCAAGGGCTGGCTCATCGTCGTCAGACGCAACTATTTCCCGTTCACCACCACCCCAGTCAACCGCCAGCCAAACCAGCGTCAAAGGGCGATCACTGCCCCAGACCGGTTGACCCGCCTGTTTGAGCAATTGCTCGATGGCCGCCCCGTCCAGGGATACAATCAGGCTGTCCCCCTCCCCCCGACGAAACTGTAATACGTAACGTGCCGGGTTCGGGAATAGTGCCAGTAACCCCTCATCCTCAGCCGCCTGCTCCAATCCCGTCACCCGAACAAGGACCGCACCCAGTGCCCGGCTATACGCCTCAGCCCGGGCGTCGGGATTTTGTGAATCAAGTGGCACCTCAACGGTGTACAGCGATTCCATTTCCACCGCCATTGCCGGCTGCGCCAGCAACAGGCTGCAGGCACAAAATGCTCCCAAAATACTCCCCAAGGTTGCTCGCAACTGAATTTGTCCTGTTAACATGCCTGCCGTCCGGTTGACGTACGTCTTGTCGATGGTGGTTTGCCAGATTTAGAACTATTATATCGCTCTGGGCGAAATTACTTCCTATTGATTGCATCAGATCAACACTATTTTGACTACAGTCCTTCACAAGTTCTTCTAAATAACCGACATGCCAAGTAAACCGCTCACCTATCGCGATGCCGGCGTCGATATCGATGCTGGAAACAAACTCGTTGATCGCATAAAACCCATTGTCCAGAAGACTCTGCGCAGCGAGGTGCTCTCAGGTCTCGGCGGATTCGGCGGATTGTTTGCCCTGTCGGCGGACAAGTTCAAGGAGCCGGTCCTGGTGTCCGGAACAGACGGTGTGGGCACGAAATTGAAACTGGCCCAACGCCTGGATCGGCATGACACAATTGGCATTGATCTGGTGGCCATGTGCGCAAACGATGTTCTGGTGCAAGGTGCAGAACCGCTTTTCTTTCTCGATTATTTTGCCTGTGGTCGATTGGACGTCGATGTCGCGACGGAAGTAATCAGCGGAATTGCGAACGGCTGCCAACAGGCGGGCGCTGCGTTGATTGGCGGCGAAACAGCGGAAATGCCGGACATGTATGCGGACGGCGAATACGATTTGGCAGGATTTTGTGTCGGGGTCGTCGAACGTGAGCTACTGATTGATGGCAGTTTCATCGCGGCCGGCGATCGCATTGTCGGCATCGCTTCAAGCGGTCCGCATTCAAATGGCTATTCACTAATAAGAAAGGTTCTGGAAATTGCGGAGAATCCGAATATAGATGGCGAATCAGCGGAACAATTGCTAATTGCGCCTACTAAAATCTACGTGAAGTCCGTGCAGCGACTGATGACAACAGTGTCGGTGAAGGGAATCGCCCACATCACCGGCGGTGGTATTACAGAAAATTTGCCGCGCATACTGCCGCGAAATTTGCACGCTGAAGTCGACATCAACAGCTGGCAGCCAGGGCCCGTATTCGACTGGCTTGCGGTGACGGGTCGAATTTCGCCGGATGAGATGCGGCGAACGTTTAATTGTGGTGTAGGCATGGTCATTGTGGTTGGCGAACACGATGTCGACACGGCCATTCAAACCCTGCGCGATGCTGGTGAGGTGGCCTGGGATCTGGGTGGGATCGTCACTGGCGCCGGAGAGGTTGCCTACGTTTGACGAAGTCACGCTCCGGATTTTCCGCTGCCGTATTAATTTCGGGAAACGGCAGCAACCTGCAGGCATTTATCGACGCCGTAACAGCACGCGAACTCGACATCGAACTGGCTGTCGTTATAAGCAACAAGGCGAATGCATACGGTTTGTCGCGGGCAAATAAAGCGGGTGTTGCGGCAATGACTGTGCCGAGTATCGACTATCAGAATCGCGCTGATTTTGAGGTAGCACTCGCCCGGGCTGTCGATTCTTACGAGCCCGACATTATTGTTCTCGCAGGCTTCATGCGTATTCTGACGCCGTCATTCGTGAGTCGCTATGCGGGCCGCATAATCAACATTCACCCGTCACTTTTACCGAAATATCCGGGCCTTCATACCCATCAACGTGTACTTGACGCTGGCGAGCGCTGGCACGGTTGCACCGTTCACTATGTGTCCGGGGAACTCGATGGCGGACCGGCAATCATTCAGGGTCGCGTACCGGTTTTGGACCACGACGATGAAGATCAACTTGCCGCCCGGGTCCTTGAGGTCGAACACAGAATATTTCCGCGTGCCCTGGCACTTATAGCAAACGGCCGGATCAGGCTGGAGGATGCCGAAGTATGGTACGACGGCCAGAAGCTGCTTGAACCTATTCAGCTTACGTCTTAGGAAGCGTCACACCTTGCTGGCCCTGGTACTTGCCACCACGATCTCGATACGACATTTCACAGGGCTCATCAGACTCAAAAAAGACCATTTGCGCCACGCCCTCGTTCGCGTAAATTTTTGCGGGCAACGGCGTTGTATTGGAAAACTCAAGAGTGACATGTCCTTCCCACTCCGGCTCGAGCGGCGTCACATTGACGATAATTCCGCAGCGTGCATAGGTTGATTTGCCAAGACAAATCGTCAGCACATTGCGTGGGATGCGAAAATACTCAACGGTTCTCGCGAGCGCGAAGGAGTTGGGTGGAATGATGCAAACATCGCTCGTCTTGCTTACGAAGCTGGACTCATCGAAATTTTTCGGATCGACAATGGCGGAATCGATGTTGGTAAATACCTTGAATTCCCGTGAACACCGAACATCGTAGCCGTAACTTGATGTCCCGTAGGAAACGATGCTCTTGCCGTCAACTTCACGCACCTGACCCGGCTCGAAGGGTTCGATCATGCCACTTGTCTGCGCCATTTCCCGGATCCAGCGATCTGACTTAATGCTCATCAACTCTCCTCGATGACAATCTTTGGGAACAGCTTGCTGTAATCCCTGCCCTGCATTGCAAGCCGCGCCGCCATACGGCGTGCTGTCAGGCGATAGCTGGCGGCAATGACGCCATCTGGGTCAGCCACTACTGTCGGGCAACCACTGTCTGTTTGCTCTCTAATGGCCATATCAAGCGGCAATTGGCCAAGTAACTCGACTTCAAAATCAGCGGCCATCTGCACGCCGCCGCCACTGCCAAAAATCGCTTCCTCGTGGCCGCATTCGCTGCACACATGCGTACTCATGTTTTCCACGATGCCAAGGACCGGGATAGACACTTTGCGGAACATTTGCAAACCCTTGCGCGCGTCCAGCAATGCAATATCCTGCGGGGTCGTTACGATAATAGCGCCGCTTACAGGCACTTGCTGCGACAAAGTGAGTTGAATATCGCCTGTGCCCGGTGGCATGTCGACAATCAGGTAGTCCAGATCATCCCACCGGGTTTGTTTTAGCAATTGATTCAGCGCCGAAGTCACCATCGGGCCACGCCAAACCATCGGTTGATCAGGGTCTATCAGGAAGCCGATGGACATTACCTGCACATCATGTGCGCGGAGCGGATCCATTGTCTTCCCATCTGGGCTGACCGGGCGCTGTCCGGCCACACCGAACATTGTGGGCTGCGACGGCCCGTAGATATCCGCATCCAGCACGCCGACCCTGGCGCCGTCCTGAACCAGGCCAAGGGCAAGGTTCGCTGCCGTCGTCGATTTGCCAACGCCACCCTTGCCCGAAGCGACGGCGATGATGTTGCGGACACCGTCAAGTGGCTTGAGGGTTCCCTGCACTCCGTGCGCCGTAATTCGCGACGCAATTTCGAGGCCCGCCTCTTTGCCCGCGAGCCCGGAATCGATGATATTCCGGAAAAAGGCCTCCAGTTCAGGCATGCAAGTATCCGCCGGAAAGCCAAGTTCTATGCTCACTACCAAAGGGTCGCCTTCGTTCTCGGCCAGGCGAACTTTGCCGACCTCGCTCAATGGCTGATCGATTCCCGGTAAGACAGCCCTCTCCAGGGCGGTTTTTAGGTCAGAAACTGGAGACAAAGTCACACTTCACCCACTTTTATTAGGTTAAATTCATTGCAACACGCCGTAAATAGCGTTCGGCAGCCATTGTAGCGAAGGCTGGTCCCGATTGATGTTCGATTTTCACGGGGGCTGCGGAGTTTATATGACTGGCCCCTGCTTGCACATTGGCCACAATCCAATGTGGCATAATGCGGGCCCGGATCGACACAGACGGGGCAAAGGACGGGGCACTTTCGAATTACCCACCCAATGCCGGACTGATACACAAGCGGAACTCGATTGAAAAATTCAATATCAGACTGCAACTTGACTCGGACACCGGAATGCCAGGTTTGGCTACGATTTTGGGCAAGTTGAATAAACTTGTGGCCGCGCCGACGAGATTCCGCCCATGAGTCTTTTTGGTGGCTTTCGCGCCGATCAGCTGATCGGCCAGTTAAGCAGCGAACCAGACGCGAATTCGCCGGCTTCGCAGAAGCTGGTTGAACGCCTGAAGAACCTGGGCCCCAAAGTCATTCCCAAGGCGATCGAGGCGCTCGCGATGAGCGACAAGAACCACACAATGTTGTTTGTCGACATTCTGGCCAGCCAGGTCAGCGACAAATCCCTGCACTATTACAAAGAAGGTCTCGCCGATGGCGGCGAACGAGTTATTTCCGGGACAGCCTGGGCATTGTCCAGCAGTCACAACTACGACCCGAACAACCTGCTGGACTTCCTGGACGACGTCGAAGTTTCCAAGCCCGCCCTTATCGAAATTCTCAAGGTCCACAAAGAGAGCTTGAATGTCCACCAACTGCTCCGGCGCGCTTACGAGCTTGAGCCCAATGAAAAGGCGGCACTATTCAAAATTATCGAGGAAGTTGCCAACCAGGACATGGTGCCGGACCTGATCAACCGCATGGGTGGCAAGGATCCCGTTATCAAGATGCACCTGATCAGGCTACTCAGCAAATTTGACAACACCGACATCAGCCATGCTCTTGAATTGCAACTTGGCGATACCAGCAAGCTTGTCAGAAGTGCCGCACTGAGCGCATTGGCCACCCGAAAAGGTGGGGTGAATATCGATCGCGTCAGCAAACTTTTGCACGACCCCGACATCGATGTTCAAAACAAAGCCGTAGATCTCATTATCAAAATCAACCATCCTGAAACAACCAAGTTTCTTGTCGAGGCACTCAAAGACGAGTCGGAGTACACACGCCGTGCCGCCGTCGAAATACTGAATGAAATCGGCGATGCCGATTCCGTCAAGGATCTGTTGAACGCGATCAAGGATGACGACTGGTGGGTGCGTGCACGAGCAGGCGATGCGCTGGCAGAGATCGGCGGTCCGCGGGTCGTAGACTCCGTTCTTTCGCTCATCGCGGATAAAGACGAAGACATTCGCCGAACTGCGATCGAAATTCTGAACGCAACGAAAGATGAACGTGCCGTGGATCACCTGCTCAAGGCAACGGATGACAAGGACTGGTGGGTGCGCGAGCGGGCAATCGACGCGCTTGCTCATATCGGCAGCAAGAAAGCCGTACCGAAACTCGTGGGCATGCTGGGTCAAAATGCGAAAACAGACACCGTGATCGTACGGGCGCTTGGCAAGCTGGGCGATCATACGATTATCGACAAGCTGGTACCCATGCTTGCCGGCTCGGAGCGTGATGTGAAACTCGAGGCGATAAAAGCGATTTCACACCTTGCGGATGAGGCTCATGCGGAATCGATTCGGGCAGCACTCCGCAACATCAAGGATTCCGAAGACGCAACGATTATCAATAGCGCTGACAAGGCCATCAAAGAAATCAATGCCAAGTTTTCAAGCGCAGTCATGGAAGAAAATATTCGCGCCGAAAAAATGTCAGAACACACCAAGACCCTGCTTATCGACAACGAGGCTATCGAAGACATCATTGCCGCGGCAGCGCCGGAGGTGGAAGCGGCGGCTCCCGAGCAACCAATGGTCCTGGACATTTCATCGCTTGAACCAGGCGATGTCATCGACGGTCGTTACAAGTACATCGAGAAAATCGGCAAAGGCGCGTTCGGAACCGTGCTTTTGATGCAGGATCAGGTGGTCGATGAACGCCTGATTCTCAAG
>Ga0114950_10002583_pt1 | contig 13896 bp, 14 predicted proteins | sample N075metaG_FD_83503 | JGI IMG/M metagenome (GOLD analysis project Ga0114950, IMG submission 83503) | Deep subsurface microbial communities from Kermadec Trench to uncover new lineages of life (NeLLi) - N075 metaG | ecosystem: Environmental > Aquatic > Marine > Ocean trench > Sediment | place...
CACGCGGCATCCAAAGATTTGCAAATGAGGCAGCATTGCTCGACGCGGGCGTACCACTATCTGATATTGGCGCTGATACCCCGTTTGGTGACCAACCGTTCCTGCAGACCTGGGGTCGCCCGCAGACCAGTGGCTGGCGTGCCTATATGAACTCCGGCTACGATGTGACCGATACATCAGACGTCTATTTGCGCATTGGATTTGCGAACACCGACGGCCGTTACCGTTTTTTCTACAGGACACCGGACCACTCAAGCCTCACACCGTTGCGGGCAATGGGGTTTACCGGCTTGCCGGCAGGTTTTACACCGTTTCTTGATGGTGCCCAGAAAGACAATACAATTGTGGGTGGTTTCAGAGGCGTGACCCCGAGTGATTTGAGCTATGACTTCAGTGTAGGTTGGGGCAGAAACCAACTGGACTACATCCTGAACAACACGGTCAACCCGTCTCTGGGTCTCAATGAAGCATTGCAGATCCCACAGATGGACTTTGATGTTGGTGGATACAGGCAGACAGAGCTCAATTATAACGGCGACTTCTCATACGCGATCACCGATGCGGTAAACCTCGCGTTTGGTGCCGAATGGCGCAAGGAGACCTACACCGTTGTAGCCGGTGAAGGCGCCGCGTCTGTGGGTGCTGGTTCCAGTGGTTTCAAAGGCATTACACAACGAGATTCCGGTAAATTCAGCCGTACCAACTACGCGTTGTATGCCGATGTTGAATACGATATCAGTGATGCATTCCTGACCCAGTTTGCCCTGCGCTACGAGGACTTCTCTGATTTTGGCAGCACGCTGAATTACAAGGCCGCTGCACGCTACAGGATCACAGACAACTTCGCATTTCGCGGCTCTGCATCTTCCGGTTTCCACGCACCAACACCGGGACAGGCTAACGTGCGTACAACCATCACAACATTTGATGGCACCACCGGTTTACAGGTCGAAGAAGGTCTGGTGCCCTCTACTGACCCGCGTATCGCAAGTTTGGGTGCAACGGCTCTGACGGAAGAAAAGTCGGTTAACCTCAGTTTTGGTTTTACTGCTGATTTCTTTGACAACACAAACGTAACGCTGGATCTGTACCAGATCAAGGTTCGCGACCGTATTTATCGCACCGGTGATATCCCACTGCCGATCGTTGGTCCTCCGGGAACGCCTGCGACATCCATTTCGTTCTACACCAATGCATTGGATGTGAAGCATACCGGTCTTGATCTTGTCGTGACTTCCAATACGGAATGGGGCAGTGGTGGAAACAACACCGTCTGGACATTTGCGTATAGCTACAACAAGATCCGCGTTACCGATCAGAAGTTTATCAACGGCGTTCAACCGGTGAATGACGGACTGATCGAAGATATCGAAAACAACTACCCGCACAACCGCTTCGTATTGACCGCTAATAGTTACTTCGGCGACAAGTGGAACGCGCTGGTACGCGCAAATTACTACGGTAAACATTGGGACGAACGTGGCAGGATTAATGCCGCCGTTGACCCCAGCGCCCAAATTGCCGCAACCATCTACTTTGACGTGGAAGTGGGCTACCAGTTCACCGACAACCTCCGGTTTGCCGCTGGCGCGATCAACATCTTCGATAGCTTTGTCGATGAGATTGGCCCGCCGAATTCGAACCGTTTGAGCGTTGGCTTACAATACCCACGCCGAAGCGCCGCCAACTATGAAGGTGGAGCCTGGTACCTGAAGGGTATTTACTCCTGGTAAGTTAAGTAATATATGCTCTGTAAACAGAGGCGAGGTCATTTGACCGCGCCTCTTTTTTTTGGCAATTAGAATTGATGCCCTTAAAATCAGTCTTGCATTTGCGATGGTATATGGGATTGCTTTGAACCTGTTTTTGAACAACACGGATAAAAGAGGCTGAACCATGTGGATTTTCGTAATCAGTATTCTTATGATTGGCCTGACTGTGGGGATTCATACCTTGGGTGCGGTGTTCTGGCTTGGTCACCTGGGCCACCGTATTGATCACTACAGCAGACAGAATAAACAGCTTCCGCTGTTGAGAGGCATATTAACGACTGCAATTGCATTAATCACACTGCATGTTGTCGAGGCATTCCTGTGGGCAATTCTGTATTTGCAACTTCCCTCACAGGCCGGCTTGAAAAATATGCAGGAGGCGGTCTACTTTTCAATGATCACGTTCACCACGATTGGCTATGGCGATATCACACTGAATAAGCAATGGCAGTTGCTGGCAGGTGTGGAAGGAATGGTGGGTATTGTCGTGTTTGGTTTGACTGCGGCAACATTATTCGCGGTCATCCAGAAGAGCTGGAAACTCGGCAAACACAAATCCGGAGGACACGACAAATGACGCTTCAAACATTGGCAAATATTGCGGAGATCGTTGGTGCTTTGCTGGTGGTCAGCGGCGTGTTCTTCGGATTGGTGGAAATTCGCAACTACCGACTGCAAAGGCAGGAAGTAGCTTCGATGGAAATCATGCGTGCCTTTCAAAGCTATGAGTTCACCAAGGCGTTGCGGTTGGTGATGTCTTACGAGCAAGAGTGCAAGCAGCAATACGGGGAATCAATGCCGCAGGAATTGCAGGATGCGGCGATGTTGGTGAGTACCACACTGGAAGCGGTCGGGCTGATGGTATACCAGAGAATTGTTCCGTTTCGCCTGGTACAGTTACTGATGGGTGGTGTGATCCAGGCCAGTTGGCGTGTTCTCAGCCCGCATACAGACTGGTTACGCGACAAGCTCGACCGGCCGTCCATTCATGAGTGGTTTCAATGGCTGGCAAAGCGACTGGAAAAGTATCCTGAATTTCGTGACGAGGAAGGCGCCTATTCAAAATATCTGGATTGGAAGCCGGAAGCCGATACCGGTCCAAAGGACGCCAAATAGCGGGCCTACTCTGTCCCCATGTTTTCATCATCAAAGTCTGTACGAATTTCCACCTCGTGTCCATGCAAGTCCAGTTCGATCAATGGTCGGTCAATGCGGAATTGTGAATGCTGTAACAGGGTCGCCGGCCCGTATTCAGTATCGGTCACCGAGTAAAAGATAAAATGCGCTGATTCATCTTCAATATCCAGCTTGAATCCTTGCCGCAACGTGCGCTTGAGTTCAAAGATTATCAGTGTATTTTCTTCCCACGTGCCGCAGTCACCAACGCATTTTACGCCCATCTCTGCGTGGCTTCTCCCGGTATCGAGATGACTTCCTGTAAGAGGTGTCCTTTTTTTGTCGGTGGCGGTGGTCTCTCTACTGATCATTCCACCACCGCTGTAGCCGACGATTTCCTGTTGATCGACATGGCATGGATCATCACAGGTGAATTCGGTTACAACCAGGGGGCCGTTGATGGTGACATTGTAGGTTGATGCCGCCATTACCGGTGATAAAACGGATGCGGAAATCACAAGGATGATGAGGGTGATTTTTATTGGCTTAGCCTGATCCTTGTTTGCGTGTTACGAATTCCATAATTCGTCAACAATCGGACAGTCGGGCACGTTCTTCCCGGAACATCGATTTGAAATTGTTTTGAGTGTTGTCTCGATTTTTTTTAAATCTTTGATCTTTCCCTTGATGCGGTCAAGGTGTGCCTCGGTGTTTTGCAACACCTCGGCGCAGGAATATTCTCCTCCATCAACAATTTTGAGCAGGTCACGGAGTTCACTGATAGTGAAACCAAGCTCGCGGCAACGGCGGATAAATGACAGTCGTTTGAACAAGGCCTGATTATAGGTGCGATGCCCGCCCGCCGTACGGGGTGGGTCAGGCATAAGATGAATATTTTCATAATATCGAATGGTTTCAATGTTTACGCCGGTCTTTTTTGCCAGCACACCCCGTGATATGTGAGCCATTTGTAACTCCCCGAAATTAATCCTTGAACTTGTAGTAACTACAGGGTCTAGACTGTATTTACCGGAACTGGTTCACAGGTGATCCCATGAATGCAAGAAAACCATTGGAAGAAGTGTTTCACTTTGACGAGGAAGGCACGCTACCGCCGCCGGGCCCGCTAGGCCGGCTGGTACGTTTGTTATTGGGTGGTTTGGTTCTGAAATTAATATATGACTGGCTGTTTATAATCGACAATAGTGACTTTGCTAACCCGTTCATTTGGTTGTGGGTTTTGTTGTCTGTCATGCTTGCACCGTACGTTGTAAATATCGGCTTTGGTATCAATAGTGGTGCAAAACCACGCTTTGTGTTGCTTGGTATCTGGTTGCTTGCCGCGGTAGCGGGCTATTTGATGGAAGGAAAATTGCAGAGCGAGTTTCTGTGGACGTCGTTAGAAATTACCCAGATTTATATATACGGTCACCTGGGGATTTCATTCCTGCTTTCCGCACTACTTTCTACACCGGGTTGCGAAATGCGTGCAATTCCACATCTTTTGGGTAAGATCTCCGACCGCGGAAGCCAGGAGCATTACTGCCCGGGTTTTATTGACAATATAGATCGTTGGGAAAGAAACAGGGGCGGAAACAGCGACAGCGGAGAGCCGAATGGCGGATGACATTGTAGTGGAGTTTTTGGCCTTTGATGGCTGCCCGCTGGCGCCTGAATCCTTTAATCAGCTTGAACAGGCTGTCGAGCAGTTAAAGGGGTTTTTAAAGGTAAAGATCAATCAAATTGACCTGATGTGCCCGTCAACATCTGAATCATTGAAGCGCTGGGGTTCGCCGACAATCCTGCTAAACGGCCTCGATATTTCTGGAGCCGAACAGGGTGATGCCAACTGTTGCCGGATTTATCCGGGTGCAGGTGGTGTGTTGAGTAAACAGCAGATCGTAGCAGCGTTGATGAAAGAAACTCAGAAGTGAAAAACAGTTGGAAAATGGGCTGTATCAGTTAGTGAAAATTGGCGGCCGGGCAGAGGTTTGGCTGACACAGCAACTGGCTTACGATCTCTGGAAAGCCAGACAAAAGGTCGCATAGCGCGAATTGCCCGTGAATACACCGGCCTTTTGGTTGGAAAAGACCGGCATTATTTGATTTAAGCTACTTTAGCTGGGTCCAAAGGTGCGTATAGGCCAGCGCAATGCGATACGCCAACTGGTCGTTGGTGCTTGAGCCGCCGTGACCGCCTTCAAGATTTTCGTAATACCAGATTTCCTGGTCCATTTGTTTCATTTTCGCGGCCATCTTGCGGGCGTGACCGGGGTGGACACGATCATCGCGGGTGGATGTATAGAAAAACACCCCCGGGTATTCAACACCATCGGAAAGGTTGTGGTAGGGCGAATATTCTTTGATATAGGCCCATTCTTCCGGGATATCCGGATCGCCAAATTCACCCATCCAACTGGCACCGGCCAGGAGTTTATGATAACGCTGCATATCCAGTAGCGGCACGCCACAGATCACGGCACCATACAGATCGGGTCGGCGTGTCATGGTGGCGCCGACCAGCAAACCGCCATTGGAACGGCCTTCAATACCGAGGTGCTGTGGTGAGGTGATATTGCGCTTGATCAGGTCCTCGGCCACGGCCTCGAAATCTTCAAATGCCTTATAGCGATTCTCTTTCAATGCCGCCGCATGCCACTGGGGGCCAAATTCGCCACCGCCACGGATATTGGCGAGTACAAAAACGCCACCGCGGTCCAGCCACAATTTTCCGTACGCGCCGGACAGGTTCTCATACGAACCGGAATAGGACGGCGTCAGGGAATTGCGGAATCCGCCATAGGAGAATATGTGTGTTGGGTTGTTGCCGTCCAGCTTCGCGTCTTTGGCAAGCACCACGAAATAAGGCACTTTGGTGCCGTCAACGGAGGTGGCGAAAAACTGCTCGGTTTTATATTTTGAACCATCAAAGCTGGGGGGTTGGCTTTTTATTTTTTGCGGTTGCCAGTCGCTGGCCGAGGTGTAATACAGTGCTGGAGGACTGGTGAATGACTCAAAACTGGCAAAGAAGTTACCGGTTTCATCATCGGTGCTGGTAATGGAAAGTGAGCCATTGTCCGGGAAATCTATAAGCGCCTTTTCCCATTGCCCTTCAGGCCCGGGCATGTAACGGTAAATTTTGCCGCGAACATTTTCCAGCACCGTGACCAGGATGCTGCTGTCGGTGGTGGTCACTGATTGCACCACAGTGGTGTCATTGGGTTCAATCAGTACTTCAAGTAATCCTTCGCCATCCACGTGCAAGGCTCTGGCATCGGAAATCAATACCGCACCCTGCGGGTAAGTTGTGCCGTTGCGCTCCCAGTCCTGTTTCAGTGAAATGATCAGCCGCCCCTGGAATATTCCGTTGATGGTTGCCGATGCAGGCAGTTCAAGCGGATACATTTTACCGTTTGCCAACTGGTAACGGTCGGAAGTCCAGAAGGTCCTGGAGACGAACAGCATGTCGATATCGCCGCCTTCCGAACGCATCCGTGCAGCACTGACAGAAACATCCTCAATAGCACCTTCATACAGTGTCTCTGCAGAGGCAAGCGGTGTGCCCCGCTGCCAGCGTTTGACGATGCGTGGGTAACCGGAATCGGTCATGGTGCCCTCGCCAAAATCGGTGGACACAAAGAGGTTGTCGGAATCAATCCAACTGATGCCGCCCTTGGACAGGGGCAGGTAGATGCCATCGGTAACAAATTCCAGGGTTTCAGAGTTGAATTCACGTGTCACCACAGCGTCGCCACCGCCGGGTGACAGTCGCACCAGGCAATTTTCAGGATGCTTCGGCAAGCAGGTCATGCCCTTGAATACCCACTGCTTGTCTTCTTCTTTACTGAGCGCATCGATGTCGAGCACGACCTGCCATTCAGGCGTCTCGGTCGCAAAGCTTTTCAGGGTGGTGCGCCGGTAAAGACCGCGCGGATTGCTCTGGTCGCGCCAGAAGTTGTATAGCCAGTCGCCCCGCTGGGTAACCTGGGGCAGGCGTGATGAAGCATTGAGTATGGTTTTGGCTTCAGTGTAAAGCTCGTCAAATAATTCCAGAGACGCCAGGCGCTGTTTGGTGCTTTCATTTTCAGCCCGGACCCAGTTCAGGGACTTCTCGTCATCAATGCCTTCGAGCCACAGGTAGGGGTCTTGTTCGGTCTGGGCAACAGAAGTTGCAGCAAAACCCGTCATCAGCAGCGCGATGAGCGCGGAATTTCTCAAATGCATAATTACTTACCTTGGAATGTTTATCAGGGCGGGTAGGATAAGAGTCTGATACCCTTAAGTCCATGATTTTCATTTGACTTGGGTCAATTGCACCAATGGGTGGTTAGCAGATAATGGGGTTCAGAGAATAGTGATGTATTAGCCGGGCGCCGCAAAAGGCGATGTCAGCGGATGGTATACATATAAATTCAGGCAATACTTGCTGCCGTGGATTTGTATTCTTCAAGGGTTTGAAATTAAATGGAAACCAAGACTATGAGTTCAGATTTGAAAATTGTTGATGCTGACAAGCAGGATCAGGTGGAGCCGAAAGACAATTTGGACGGTGAAACCAACATCGATGAAACCCTGGCCCACCCTGACATTGAAGATACCTATTTGGGCGGTGAATATTCATCAGCGATCATCAAGAAGATTCGTCAATGCCCCGAGTCTATAAGTCTTCTGTTCAAGGAGGGCAAGTACCCTTACACCGACAGGATTCCGAAACGCACCTACGATCAGGAAAAAGAAAAGCTCCAGATCGAACTGTTGAAGGTTCAGAACTGGGTGAAACTGACCGGACAAAAAATCGTGGTGATCTTCGAGGGTCGCGATGCAGCGGGCAAGGGTGGCGCCATCAAACGATTTATGGAGCACCTGAACCCGCGTGCTGCCAAGGTCGTTACACTGGAAAAACCCACGCAGCATGAAAAGGGCCAGTGGTATTTTCAGCGTTATATTAAACACCTGCCCACGCGCGGTGCAATCCTGTTTTTGGACAGATCCTGGTATAACCGCGCGGGTGTAGAGCGGGTGATGGGTTTTTGCGATCAAATGGAATACCTGGAATTTATGCGCCAATGCCCGGAAGTGGAGCGTATGCTGGTAAATTCCGGTATCCGCTTATTCAAATACTATTTCTCAGTCACAAAAAAAGAACAACGCAAGCGTTTTGAATCCAGGCTGCGTGATCCGTTGAAGCAGTGGAAAATGAGTCCGGTGGACAAGGCGGCGGTGAGCATGTGGGGCGAGTACACACGGGCCAAGGAAGCGATGTTTTTTTATACCGACACCGCTGCGTGTCCGTGGACGATCATCAAATCTGATGATAAAAAACGCGCCCGGCTAAACTGTATCCAACACTTTTTGAGCAACCTGAATTACCCGGATAAAGATTTACAGGTTGTATCCGCACCGGATCCGTTGATAGTAGGTTCACCCGCACAGGTGATCCGCAAAAACGTCCATCTGGACGGTTGGCCGCATACCATCGATGAGTCGCCAGACGTTATCTAGCCCACAGGCGAAGCGTTATAGCCCAATTATTCCTTCAATAAAAGGTTCAGCTTTATGTGACCCGTTGCCTCGGGTAATATAGTTCTTTCGGACAATCGCCAGTTGCCCGGAATCCTGGAGTATACCCATAGTGAGGGAGGTCGCTTTGGTGCATGTCGTTCGTCTGGGCTGCCTTACTTTATTGCTGTGTTTTTCTTTGATGCCCGGTTATGCCGTGGCACAAGGCGAAGGCCCGCGGGTCTATTTACCTGCGCCCGTGGGCACCAATGCGCTGTCGGCTACCTGGATGGATTTGGAATCCAATATGAATTTTACCGGCAGCATCCTGATACCGGGTGCAGATATTTCAAGCACGATCATGGTGTTGAATTACAACCGTTACTTCGTGATCGGTGGTCGTCTGGCTGAAATATGGGCAACGGGTATCGGCGGTAATGTCAGAGTGTTGATTTGCATTGAATATTGATCCATTTTGGTATCTGTTTGCATTTTGGATTGCCCCACCCTGGAGCATAAAATTTGAAGTTAGATCAACAATATGATGTGGTGTATCCGGTATAAATTCCAATGCAAATGGTGGTTCATATTTCGGTGCAAATCAACAGGGCAAACTGCTCTCAAATACACTATCGGTTACGGTTTGGGCATCCGCTATTTTCGTTCATTCTTCTGGGTCATCGGGCTGGTTCTTTTGGGTACATTGTTACTACGCTGGTCAAAACAAAACCGAGTCGTGGATCAGGAAGGTAAACCACCAATCAAACTCGCATTTTTTTACAGCCTGGACATGCTGCTGCCCATCATCAAGTTACGCGGCAGGCATTACGACATCGATCTGGAAGGTTACGTCCGTTATTACTTTTATTTCCACCAGATCATGGGCTACGTGCTGGCATCATTCCTGATTGCGGGGCTGTCAGGGTTAACGAAATAGACATGACAGAAATCCGTACGTTGAGACAATCTAGGTTCACATTGGTTTTTTCGTAAGGGGTTAAGGGGGTATGTCTCCCCCAGAGACCTGAATTATAGATTCAGTGCCTCACACGCAAATTTTCAAAAAAAATCCAACGTGATTAATGGTGACTACCTTTACGCCAAACCAGAGCGTAGATGATGGCGTTGAGGAACAGCACCGCCAGGCCCAACAGGACTTGCGTGTCAGAGGTTAGACCCGAAGGATAGACCAGCGGCACCAGGTAATGGTCAATAAAACCGCCAGCATATCCACTGGTGTTGGCTGCGGCGCGTAGGTCGTTCTCCAGGTAGGTCAAGGGACAGATCCAACCCAGAAATTCAATGAGAATGCCCCACACGGCGCAGGGAATATGAATCCAAGCAATGCCGCGCCGCCAGAAGACGAGCAGACCCCCAAACACGACGAACAGGATGAATGTCGTATGCAGCAGGAGCACCAGGTCTGCAAGCAGTGAGTACAGCATGATTCGCGAGCCTAATCGATCGGATATACTATGATTTAACTCCTGGCAACGACAAATGGCAATACTCACTTACAGGAGTATTCAGGCAGATGTTGGGTGAAAAGCAATCGATATGCGAACTCTTATAACGATCCTAACCATAGCAATCGGCATATATGTTGTGCTTGCGCTGATGCTCTACCTATTCCAGGGTAAGATGGTTTTCTTGGCAAATATGCCTGGTCGGGCGTTAATCGCATTGCCAAGTGATGTCGGCCTGGATTACGAAGATGTATCACTAACAACCAGTGATAATGAACAATTACATGGCTGGTACATACCGGCCCCTGATTCCAGGGGGGTTCTCCTGTTCTTTCATGGGAATGCCGGTAATATTTCCCATCGCCTGGACAGTATCAGAATCTTCCATGAACTGGGCCTGGACACACTGATTATTGATTACCGGGGTTATGGGCAGAGCACCGGTAATGCCAGTGAACAAGGTACCTACCTCGACGCGCAGGCGACCTGGGACTACCTGATCAATGATCGCAGAATTCCGGCTGACCGGATTATTGTCTTTGGTCGCTCCCTCGGTGGTGCTGTCGGAGCATGGTTGGGCGTTCAGAACACCCCAGCGGCATTGATCATTGAATCCAGTTTCAGTTCAGGTGTAGACATGGCCCACCGACTTTATCCTTTTTTGCCGTCACGCTTAATAACGAGACTGCAATACCCAGTTGTAGATTACGCCAGTCGATTGAATTGCCCCGTACTTGTGGTACATAGCAGGCATGATGAGATTATCCCCTTTGCCATGGGTCAGGCGATTTATGCCGCAGTTACGCAGCACAAGAAATTTCTTGAACTCAGGGGCGACCATAATAACGGGTTCCTGATCAGCCAGAGGGAATATGTGGCCGGATTAAAAGACTTTATCCAGGCCATATTGAGCCAATGAAGTGGCCTCTCAGCGTCTCAGAACCGCACGAAATACCCTGCCAGCCACCTACCTATCGATTGTGTAGCAATACGGGCTTCTAGGTTCGTATCTCCCGTAAAACCGGGCTGCTATGGGGTATGTCTCCCCAGAGCTTGCTTAAATTTGGGTCCCTATCAGTCACACACAAAATTGCTGAAATACAGACCTGATATCGCGCCAGACACCCAACCCAGACCATGGCATTGGTGCGTCCATGGGATGTCCATGGTTATCGGTAGGACACCCATTTTGACGTTCATAGCAATGTGATCATGCCTTCCGCGATGTGGACTTCATGTCGGCCTGGTAGCAACCAGCATGGTAAAATCAACCCGACATCAACCGAAACTACGGTCAGGTAACGAAATGGCACGTAAAGACACACAGTTCAAAAAAGGTAACCCAGGCAGACCCAAAGGCAGCAAGAATGCGATCACCAAAGCCTACCTAAATGCCATCACAGCCGACTTTTACAAACACGGCAAATCGGTGATTGAACGGATCAAACGACATATCTATTCGACCCGCGATGATGCACGCGGTGATGTCATCGATTATATCGAGATGTTTTACAACAGCAGACGACGGCATGGTTTTAATGAAATGCTTTCGCCTGTAGAGTATGAAAAGCGATTTACAGAACGGCTGGTTGGTGTCTAGAGTAGTGGTAGCGATTCAGAATGGGATGGTGGAGGTGAGAGGGGCTGAGCAAGTATCTATAGAATGGGATGGTGGAGGTGAGAGGGAAAAGAGCGTTGACATCATGAGGGAGTATTCCTTCGAGCTCGAGGGAAGTGTAAAAGGGGCATCTAAAACAGCAGTTGCGAAAGAGAGTTTAAAAGCAACGATGAGTGTCGAGCAGAGCTTCTCGTTTGGTAATCTTAATACAGGCACTCAAAGTTGGTCGGCAAGCACCGGTGTGACTCTGAATCGTGGTCTTGGCGTTGGTGACGCGGGAGACACAGCATTTAAGTACGCGGGGAATAGTTTCATTTACACGCTGCAGAAGAGCACAGGGAAACTAGTCCCTGACTCGGGTAGGCCACCATCATTGGATAACATTGTAGCAACGGGACCGTTAAAAGTGAGACATGTGGCTAATGTACTCACCGATCAATTTTCGGGTGGACTCTGGTGGGTGCAGCGTTATACAAAACCGGATCTGGCACTCAATCATCCCAAGCGCTGGAAACAAAGACTGCCGGAAGCTTCAGTGCCGCAGCTGATTAAGTTTAATTGCCCGATCGGTTTCGATTCCGACTTCGAGGAACCAGAAGAAAGCCCTGGTATCTGTACCCCCGCCGAAGACGAAATTGGGGTCGTCATCACGCCCACTCCAACGCCTTCAAATGTGGCAATCGCGTCGTTTTATCACATGAAAGGTTTGTTTGTTACCAGTGCTGACTCAACCACCGGACCTGCATCTCAGTTGGCAACACTGGGTGATACATTAACCATTCAGGCGCGGGTGTATAACTATAGCCTGAAAAATATGCCGTTTGACGCCAGTGTACATGTTGCTTTCTTTGCACAGCCATGGGATGCAATTGGGGGACAATTTACCGCAGGCGACGGAAACTTCGGTTTTGCAAAAGCGACCCTCATAGACAAAATCGCGATTGGTCCGGTGCCGGCGTATTGTGGCGGCTCCCAGGGTTTCGACTCTTGTTTTCAGACGACCTTAGCGAACTGGGTCATGGCGACCGTGCAATGGGATACCAGTACCATTATCCCGCAACCGACCAACAACACAGACTGGAAATTCTGGGTGGTGGTATGGATGGAAGACGGCGCATACAATCTGCTGGAAGAAATTGAGCATCATGGCTTAACCGCAATTCCTCAAGTTGATGTCGTCGCATCGTTAGCTGACATACCGATCGAAACATACAGCAACAATCTCGGCTTTTACGATCAGAAGTTTACACTGCTTTTGCCTGCCGGCAATCCGCCGGCGTCACTTACTGCACCGGGGCCACTTACTGCATCTGATCAACAGGAGGACGACTTAACCATCCGTGAAATTGAGCATGAGCTGTCAGTGGCTGAGTTACATTCAGAATCGATAATACGGGTTCACTACGATCCGGGCCCGGTGCATCGTGACCGCGTGGAAGTGATGTTGTATGAAGGTGACCCGCAAGACGGTGGTCAGCTACTTGATGTGGAGCAGGTACCTTTTATGCAGAAAGATGAGAATCATGTGGTGCATTTTCCATACACAGCAGGGGTTTGTGGCGCGCATGAGCTGTTCATAGAAACATTCCGGATTGGTGGTGGTTTGACAGAGATCGAGACCCTGGCCTTTGATATACTTTGTAAGCCATCGCTTATCGCGAATTTTCGTGGCACCGCCAAGAGTGCGGGTAACGGCAATAGTCCAAAAGACAGTCTGCATCTGACAGGAGAATTCACGCTCAATAGACCGCTCAGTCTGCCGGCACTCGATCTGGCGGCAGAGGACGCAGAAGTAACCGTGGAAAATCTACTTGATGAGGTGGGAGGTAATGGCGAGTTAGTTGACTGGTTGCCGCTGACCTTGGAGGCAAACCCTCGCAACGGTGACCACTCTGCGCAATACGAGACCTCGTATGAGTTGCCCCCCTTTGCTAACTTGAGCATTGTCGCGCTTCAGCCAGGAACCTATAGGTTCAAGTTGAAATTGAACAAGGCAACAATTAATCGTGCTGCAGACTGTCCGAAAACAAACCTGCTAACCCGTTTCACCATAGATGATGGAAGCGCTGTACCTGTAATCGTACTGGCAGAAGCGCAATGGAGTTGCAATGGACGCTCGGGAGGAATGCAAACCAAGGAAAGCGGGCGGTGAGGCGACTCCGCTCGACGGCATAATCAACATTGCCCGGCGGGCAGAGCAAACTCCTCTTCCCACGCTCGCGATGAGGAGCCTGTCCCTCTCGAGTTAGAAGATCATATATGCGCGCTCGAATACCCAGTAAGACGACAGTGAACCGATGACATAAGCGGGGGTCAGCGCTGCTTTCTTCGGCCAGCGCACCGGTATCCAGGCGAGTGCCCCTCTCACTGCCACAACAATTGCGACAAAAAGAATCTGGCCGGTTTCGATGCCAACATTGAATGA
>Ga0114950_10002584_pt1 | contig 13892 bp, 14 predicted proteins | sample N075metaG_FD_83503 | JGI IMG/M metagenome (GOLD analysis project Ga0114950, IMG submission 83503) | Deep subsurface microbial communities from Kermadec Trench to uncover new lineages of life (NeLLi) - N075 metaG | ecosystem: Environmental > Aquatic > Marine > Ocean trench > Sediment | place...
GCTCGAAGATGGGCTACTCCTACGGGGGCCGGGTGAAGAACACCTCGTCCGAGTTCGTGGCGAAGAAGGGCTCAATGCCCTCGATGGACTCAGCGACCGATCCGGGTCGTCCAGCGAATCAAGCTGAGAAGGAGACAGGGGGACGTAAGCGTACGTTGCCTGGTCTCATGAAAGGGGGCAAGGTGCATGCAACCCGCTCATCCCCTATGAAGAAATCGAAGGGTACCCGGAAGGGATCGAAGAGAGGGATGCCTAAGAACGTGAAGGCGCAAGGTGGTCTGGCGCAGTACTCAGGCTGTTGACGGAGTAGGTTAATGCCCACATCAGGAACAGTCGGTTCGACGATCTTCTCTAACCAGCAGATCCTCGATCACGCATTCCGACGCTGCAAGATGGTTGAGCAGGAGATCAGTGGAGAGCACATCCAGATAGCTCTCGAGAGTCTGTGGCTGTTCTGCATGACGCTGTCCAACAAGGGTATCAAGCTCTGGAACATCGTATCTATCATTCTCCCGATCTACGAGGCTGAGCAGACGGTTCCATTACCCCTGGGTACTGAAGACATCCTCGACATCAACCTGCGGACGCTGAATAGGATCACAGGGACAGCAACTGCGACGGAGGGGGTGGCGGACAACGCTTTTGATAGTGACCTCGACACGTCGTGCACGCAGACGACGCCTGCGGGCGACATCAACATGACCATTGACAGTGCTCAGACCGCTGCCGTCTCGACCTATGGAATATTGCCGACAGTCTCTGGGGATTGGGACTTCGTCATCGAGGTGTCTACCGACGGTATCAGCTATACGACGATCCTGACGCGCACGGCAGAAGCCATGGTCGCAGGTGAGTGGAAGTGGTTCGACATCCAAGGCATTACGCAGTTCACGGACTACCGACTGCGTGCGACAGGCACCACGGTGCTCGACGTCATCGAGCTGGTGTATCAGAACGCGCCGCAGGAGATCCCGTTCTACCACACGCTGAATCGGACGGACTATTCCAACCTGCCTGACAAGACGAGCCCAGGTCGACCGACACAGCTCTGGTTCGATCGTCAACGGACCATCCCTGAGTTGCAGATATGGCCGAGTCCACAGGCTCAGTTCACGCTTGCGCAGATCACAGGGTACGTACAGCGGCAGATTCAGGATGTGGGTGAAATGACGGACGAGCTGGAAGTGCCTGATCGTTGGTACCTCGCCATTGTCTGCTCACTGGCCGCACACCTGGGACGTGAGATCAAGGAGGTGAGTGAGGAACTCCTCCAGCGCCTTGATATTGATGCAAGCACTTATTTGAATGACGCCTGGACAGGTGAGGGCGATGGTGCCGACACCTTCTTGCGTCCTAACATCTCGCCGTACACGAGGTAACTATGCCGCTCTTTATTGATCCCACTGGCAGATCGACTTACGGCCTCGGTGTGTGTGCACGCTGCTGGAGGAAGTTCAGTCTCGAGGACCTCTTCTCAGATCCAAACTCACCAGGGCTCAAGGTCTGTCTAGATGATCTGGACGACTACGATCCTTACCGACTGCCTGCACGACACACAGAGGATGTGACATTGCCATTCTATCGTCCTGACGAAGATCTGACCGAAGGTGGACCTATCCCAAATGTCATCTCTCTGTTCGCAGTGAGGCAAGTTGTAGGGGGTAACCCTCGAGTCACTGCTGGGGGTGACCTTCGTGTTCTTGAAAGTAGTTCAGTGGAGCCGATCTAATGCCTAACATCAAAATCACAGATCTACCTACTGCAATCCTCCCAATGGATCTGACGCAAACCTTCTTTGAAGTACAAACCTTTGAAGCAGGCATACCTGTTAGTCGTAAGGCGTCAGGAAACGAACTTACTTTTACTACTGACGATGTCATCAAGGGTACGAGCAGTGATGATCCTGCTGATCCTGGAGGGAACTTTGATGGGACGCAGACCTGGAGGAACTTTCTAAATCAGCAAACAGCATCAGTTGGCTTCAATCCTACGGGCGATGACTTCATCATCCAGAACTTTGCGCAGGGGGGCAATATCTCCCTGCGTGTTCGGGATGGGACAGAGCGTCTTTTGACTCAGGACTATGGAGTCACGATCCCGACGACTGGTGCGATTCGCGTTCCCGTTGGAACGACTGGTGAGGAGCCCTCTCCTGTAGATGGTCAGATTCGGTACGATTCGAGTACCAATCGGTTCCGAGGCGTCGTCAACGGGTCGTGGGAAGACCTGGCCAGCGGAGATGCTATCTCAGACGTTGATGGTGATACACAGATTCAAGTAGAAGAAACAGCTGACGAGGACATCATTCGATTCGATCTCGGTGACAACGTCACTGGCTTCCCAGCCCAGCCAAACGCACTTATATTTTCTTCCGGTCAGTTCACCCTGGCTTTACCGACTGCTGATGTAGTAGCCACTGCTGGTGGTGCAATAAGTATTACATCAGGAGCTGGTAATACAACCGGTGACGGGGGTAATTATCTATTAAACACTGGGGACGGTGGTGCTTCTGGTGACGCCGGTGATATCAGACTTAAAGCTGGTGATGGCGGAGCTTCTGCTGGCGATGGCGGCTGTATATGGATTGAAGCAGGTGAAGATACTGGTGGTGTTGGTACAACCGGCAACGTCTTTATCAACACACAAACAGGCGCTGGCGCTCAAGCTGGTAGTGTCATAACAACCGGGATTCCGGGTCTAGTTGCTATATACGGGGTTAACGTCACTGGTAATTTACAAGCTGGCAACGTAGATGTTTGGGGAGGCTACTCATTTGGTAGTGGCGGCGGGTCTGTCGGCGGTCATGTTCAAATTTTTGGTGGCGGCGCTGGAGGAGGCGGTGAAACTGGAGGTGATGTTCGTCTATTTGGTGGAGAAGGAGATAATTTCGGCGGGCGAGTAGAGATTTTAGGTGGTGATGTCACAACCACTGGCGCAGGCGCAGACGTATTCATAACCGGCGGTGAAAGCCCCAACTCAACACCCGGCGGTGTAGTCATTGAAGGTAGGGATGCCACAGCAGTTAATTCTGCTGGTGGGAGAGTTGAAATTACTGGTGGTAATAGTGGTGCCACCTCTGGCGTCGGCGGTCCAATCACCCTCACTGCTGGTTTTGGTTTTGGTGGTGGTGGCCTTCTCACACTTAAAGGCGGCAGTGGTAATGATCAATCTGATGGTGGAGCAGTTGATCTATTAAGTGGTGGTGGCGGAGGCGGCGGAGGATCACCTGGAGCTGGAGGCATTATTACTATTCTTGGCGGTGAAAGTCGTGGAATAACTGACGGCCCTGCCATAAATATCACTGCTGGTTTAGCTGTTTCAACTGGTGATGGTGGCGCACTAAGTCTTACAGGAGGTCTGGCTGGTGCGGCAGGAGGTGTTGGCGGAGCTGTTGTTATTACTGGTGGTGATGCGCGTTCGAATGATGACGGCGGCGATATTGTTCTCTCGCCAGGCGCTGGTACTGGTTCGGGTTTTGATGGTGCCATCGAGATTCCACAAACAACAGCTCCTCAATCAGCAACAGACAGGCTTTACAACATTGCAGGTGCGCTTACCTGGAATGGCATTGACTTGACGGTTAGTGTGGTAGCACTCAACGATCTGAGCGACGTCATCATTACTGGCCCAGGTAATGGTGACACATTCTTCTTCGACGGCTCGGACTGGGTAAATACTGACCGCATTATATTCACTGCTGGCACAGAGCCGCAGATTTCATTCTTCGATGGCACTGCTGGGTTCGGTAGCGTCAGCATGAATGATCCCAATGAGATCAGTATTAAGTCAGGGGTTTCATTGAATTTCAAATCTACGAGTGCGGGAGCGGAGATTTACGGTGGGGGCGTTATACGACTTAATTTTAGGTCCAATTCCCAAGAGCAGTCCACGTTCTTTGCCCCAGTGGGAGCCGGGAATGATGCGCTCATTCGACTTGAAGATGGTGACGTTGAGTACGGACATATCCTTAAAGAAGGTTCAGGTGAGTTCACGATTCGGAACGATGAGGCGGGGGCAAGTCTCCAACTCCAAGTTCGTAATGTAGCGGACACATTCTATGAGACCGGCATCGTCATTGTCTCAGATGCTGATGTTCAGCTATTCTTCAACAACATCGAAATGGCTCACACGGTTATCGTTGGATCAGGCGGGTTCGAGGTTAACAACACGGTCACGGGCGGCGGCTTCGAGCGCGTCCTGACTACTGCTGATCTAGGTGGCGTCGCTGACCCCCTGACCCTTGGTCAAATTATTCTTACCGATACCACTGGTCTCGATCTGGTTGACAACGACAATGCGTTTAACATCGGTACTTTAGCTGGACAGCATCTCGCGTTTGACACCTCCAATGTTCAGTCGAAGTCCAGCGCCTCTACCACCGGCACACTGCGCCTCAACGTCCTGGGCGGCAACATTGTAATAGGCAACTCTACTTTTCGGGTAGACATGGAGGGGACCGCTCCGGTTGCGCTGGACAACAACACCAACGCACTCAACCTTGGCTCGCCGGGGGCTGCCCACCTTGCGTTCGGCCCGGCGCAGATTCAGGCCAAGAACACCGGGACCGCCGCTGCTGCCATCTCGATTAACAGTCTCGGGGGCAACCTATCGATTGGTGCCCAGTCGGGAACCGGGACGGTCTTGCTCTACGATGATGGCAATCTCGTGGCGCAGACAACAGATTCGGGATTCGATGTTCTTGCGGCGCTGTTCGATATTGATAACTCCGGATCAACGGCAGCGACTGGACTGCGCGCCCGTAACAGTGAAGGCGGCTTCGAGATCCGAGTTGATGGGGACGACACCGAGTTCTTCCAAACAGCTTCTAACGCGGCGCAAGAAGATTTGCTGCTGAAGTTCTTCAACGATGGTCGAACGGAGTTCTTTTTCAACGGCATAATCGAAGCAGATACCCAGCTGCACAATACGGATTACCAGACCTCAGGGATGAGGGTCAAGAATCACCAAGGCGATATGGTCGACGTTGGGTTCAACCTGATGCCTGTGATCGAACTCGACACCAACACTACGTTGAATGAGACGCACGTCTCTCAGATGCTTCACCGGGACAATACTGGAGCAGTTCTCTACACGCTGCCTAGTGGAACGACAGGGGCGATCCCTCCGGTGGGAGCCCTCATCATGGTGACTAACGAGAATGCTACGGGGGCACATACGATTACAGCTGCTGGCACGCTTCGGTGGCTTGAAGGTACCGGCACACCCACTACCGGAACCCGTACATTGGCTGAGGGCGGCGTAGCAAGCTGCTATCACTACAGCGACACCGAGTGGTGGATCTGGGGAATCGGAATCTCATGACAGCCGCCGTATCAGCCACCACTGGGGTAGCAGTCTTGCCCACAACGCTGTTGGTAATTACCTCGGAGACTGTGGGGAATGATCGCAGTGGTTTTGACAACTCTTCTAGCACTTTTGGATCGTTGTCTCCTACTGCTTTGGAGGGGCAAACCTGCGTAAGGCTCAGGCACGCAGGCGTAGGGGGTGGGGACGATCTCAGTCTCCGTCTCGACAACACTGGGATTGCGCAGGATCTCTTTAAGTCAGTCCGCATCATTGGAACCAACTGGGATGTGACTTTGGAGACGGCGGATGCCGATGCTTTTAACGATAATGACGGAGGTCGGACTACTTGGAGGTGGGATTTTGCTCACTCCGTCATGGTGGATGCTGAAAACTACAATGCTTATTTCACGTAAACGATAACTAACAGAGAACTAGAAAATGACTGATGAAGAAAACGGTAAGACTGAGGAGAAGGAACAACCCTCTGAGCCAGTTCAGCAGCAACAGGTTCAGATTGGCTCTCAGCAGATACAAGTAGCGGCAGCTGCCGGTTCGGAACTGTTGTCTGATAAAGACTTGAAGGTCCCCTTGGGTGTGGCAGGGGCACTGTCAATGCTGCAAAACATCCTAGCTGCGGTGGCGAGAGGAGAGTTAGTTATTGTCAGTGCGAAGGAAGCTGAATCACCCAAGATATCTCCACCGAACAAGCGCCCTAATCGTTCGAAGCAACCGAGGGGCGCTAGGAAGTGATCGACGTTGGTCAGTTTCGGGAGTACATCATCGACCCTGTGCTCGAGGAGATGTCGATGTACTCAGTAGCAGCATCTGAGTTGTTGCTGGGGACCGCTATTCAGGAATCCCGCCTGACCTATCTGGTACAGCTCGGTGGAGGGCCTGCGTTAGGTGTGTTCCAGATGGAGCCTGCTACGTTCAAGGACATCTGGATCAACTACCTCGCGTTCAGGCCGAGCATCTCGAAGAGTGTTCAGTCGATCGCTGGAGTGGGTGCTGCCGAGCACGCTACCGCAGAGCAGATGGTCTGGCACCTCGCTTTTGCAGCTGCGATGTGTCGGGTTCACTACCGGAGGGTTCCAGAAGCAATGCCTCCTGCGGGGGACTACCCTGCACAAGCGGAGTATTGGAAGGAGTACTACAACACCCCCCTGGGTGCAGGGACGGCAGAGGAGTACATCGAAAACTGGGAGAACGCACATGGACATTAAACTCAACAACCCCATCGAGCTGCTCTCACTGTGCTTGCTGGGACTAGGGTTCACATTGATGTACACGAGGATGGATGTCAGACGACATATTGACGTTGAAGTCAATCTGGTCATTTGGTCCTGGAGCTGGACGTGGGTCTTAGGAGGTAGTGATGGCTAAGAAAGGTTTACTCGCCACGCTTAAAGGAATCGTTGGCGTTGTTGCACCGACCCTAGCAACTGCTTTGGGGAGCCCTATTGCGGGGGGTGCTATGAAGATGATTCTTGGAGCGCTAGGTGTGACCACTGAGCGTGACGCCGTTGATGTGCTCCAGAACAATCCGGATGCCTTAGTCAAGCTGAAGACCGCTGAGATGCAGTATGAGAAGGACATGGCTGAGCTGGGAGTCGATGTCTACAAGCTTGACGTAGAGGATCGAGGGAGCGCTCGAACAATGGCTAAGACCATGGGCATCTGGCCGCAGGTCGCACTGTCCGTGCTCTTCATCGGTGGCTACTTCTGGCTGTTGTACATGTTCTTCACGGGTGACTTCTTCACCACCTTGGACGATTGGGCCAAGGGCCAACTGAGCATCTTGATTGGTGTGATCACTGCCTCGATGGTTCAGATCATGAATTTCTGGTTCGGCTCCTCTAAGGGGTCGAAAGACAAGACCGATAAATTAGGAGCCGCCATATGAGTGAGTTATCAGACACCATCAACAACTTCAGCACCATGCTCCACAACCCGGTGTTAGGGGGTGGTAGCAGCGTCAACTTCAAGGATGCCTCCGAGCTGCTGGGCATCTTAGGTGCGCTAGTGGACCGAGGTGAAACCCCTACCTATTTTGCAGACCTCATTCAGTCGCTGGCAGATGGCGGGCGCAAGCCAACCCGTGCCGAGTGGGCAGCGCTGCGAGGAGAGGCACAGGTCGTAGAGGAGGAATCTGTTGGAGAAGAAGAACCCACCACCGAGAGCGGGCCGGAAATGGAGCCGGAACAGGTATCTGCGGCTGGAGAAGCGGGGACGACAGTCGAGACAAAACCCGACACCGGATCAGAACCACAGGGATAAGTAGATGGCCGAGGTACTGACTTTCAACTCGCTCCAGACGGACATGCGTACCTACCTGGAACGGGGGACGGCTGTGGACCCCACGGTGTTTGACCAGCTGCCTCGATTGATCAACCTGGCTGAGCGACAGCTTGCGAACTCATTGAAGATCTTAGGCTTCGTGAAGGTCGTGACGGATACGATGACCGTAGGTCAGTCAGTGATCCCCAAGCCTGACCGGTGGCGCGCTACGATCTCGATCAACTTCGGGGTTGGGGCTACACAGATACGTACCCCTTTGTTCGCACGGTCCTATGAGTACGTGAGGCGTTACTGGCCTGACGAGGACCTGATGGATCAGCCGAAGTTCTATGCGGACTACGACTACTTCAATTGGTTGATAGCACCTTCAGCGGACTTCGCGTATCCGTTCGAGGTGAGTCTTTGGGAGTTGCCTCCGTTGTTGGATAATTCCAACCAGACAAACTGGACAACGGACTTTGCGCCCAATGCTCTGTTGCATGGTTGTCTCCTGCAGGCAACTCCGTTCCTTAAGAATGATGAGCGGATTCAAGTCTGGCAGGGTATCTACGATCGCGACGTTGCGATCCTTGAGCAGCAGGACATCAAACGAATCATCGATCGGCAAGTTACAAGGGAGGGTGTCTGATGGCATTCACTGATGTCTTTGGCGGCGAACTGATCTTCCCGTCGCAACTCAGTTACAACCAGATCACTTTCTCTGTCGATGTCACATTGCAGTGGAGCAGGGAGCAGCAAGTTGGTGGTGTGAATGTAGTCTCTGACTTCATGGACATGGATGCCACGGCAGGTTCGCTTAATGTGGATATGCCCTCCGCCTCTCAGACGGGGGAGGGAAATAAGGCTACGTTCAACAACATTGGTTCGAACGCCTTTACGGTGCGCGACAGTACTGGAGGTACGATCCAGTCAGTCGCACCGGGTGAGCAATGGGTAGTTGTCCTGACGGATAACACTACAGCTGCAGGGACATGGAGCACCTTCCAGCTGGGCGCATCGGTTTCGGTAGCGTCAGCTTCTGCGTTGGCAGGCGCTGGGATCAAGGCAATTTCCACAACGCTGAACCAGAAGATCGACTCCGATGTTGAAGCATCAACACCTTTCACTGTAGTAGAGGGTGATCGTGCGAAGTGTTTGATCTATACCTCTGGTGCAGGGACGTGCAACCTCCCCTCTGCTGCGGCGGTAGGGAATGACTGGTGGTTCATGTTGCGGAACTCCGGTTCTGGAACACTCAATGTAGTGCCCCCCGCAGGAGACATCGATGGTGCGTCGAGCATCAACTTAGATCCGGGGGTTTCGACGTTCGTTTTCACGGATGGGACGGACTGGTTTACCGTCGGACTGAGCACAGGCTCCGTCATTGCATTCGACTTCGTTTCGATTGCCATCCCAGGCTCAGGTGATTTCACTCTCTCGGGAGCGAACCTCAATCGAATCGCTTATCGCTTCACGGGGGTACTCACAGGTAATCGGAAGGTCATCGTTCCGACCACCACGCAGCAGTACTGGGTGGACAATCAGACGAGCGGTGCATTCACTCTGGAGATTGCTACTGCTGGGCAGGGGTCTCCCCCACAGGTAGGTCAAGGGGAGTCGATCATCTTCTACTGCGATGCGACGGATGTGATCAACGCCAACACCTCGACCAGCATCTCCTTCCCTGTTCTGATCGCTCAGGGTGGAACAAGCGGGATCACAGTCGCGGCAGCACAGTCGAATCTTGAGGTACCTCCGACCAGTAGATTATTCAGCGCTGGTTTCGGAGTCGCTGCCTCAGGGTTGGGGGATCTCTCGGCTGATCGAACAATCAATGTGGAGGTTCCTACAGAAGCTCAGGCAGGAGCAGTTGAGATAGCTACTCAGGCTGAGACGGATACCGGCGCGGATGACATCCGCTACGTCACACCGTTGAAGCTAGCCACTACAAGTTTGATCTCTGCTCTGCCGCAGGTAAAAGTTAAGACGGCGGATACCTCTCGATCGAATGATGCGGTCCTATCTGATGATCCTCATCTTGCTGGCTTCGTGTTGGTGACGGGTAAGCGATACAACCTGCGCATCCCCTTTGCACTGAGTGAGTCTGGGTCTAATGATTTCAAGTACAACCTCAACTTCAGCAACGCTGCGCAATCGGCTCAGGTAATTTCCTTGTTCGGGGGATTGGATACTTTGGGAACAGCTCAGTACAGCGGGGAGGTAACTATGCTCGCTGTGGATGATGTGATTGCCCATAGCGATGGGGGAGCACAAGGCGTTATGGAGTTCACCTTCCAGGCCAATGGAAGCACAGGCGGAACAGTCGCTCTCGAATGGTCACAAAATATCTCTGGTGGGGTGGCTACGGTATTGAGAGAAGGTACGTGCGCAATTTTGACGCAGTTGGATTGATGGAATGCCTCTAGCACCTGTCCTACTCGCATCCAAGGGTGGCATCAAACGCGATGGCACTCGGTTCGAGGGGAACAATTATGTCGACGGACGCTGGTGTCGTTTCCAGCGGGGCAAGCCGAGGAAGATAGGCGGCTATCAGCAAGTCACGGATACGATTCCTGAGATCACTCGAGGCATGGCTAGCTTCTCGGCTGACGGGGTGCAGTATCTCCATCTGGGGCACCCCAACACACTGGGTCAGTATCAGGTGTCGGCAGGGACGCTCAACGTATTCAGCGACCGCACGCCTGCAGGGTTCACTGCGAGCTTGGACAACCTGTGGCAGTTCGCTGTGTTTGCCGATACCGCTGGGAGTGGAGACCATGTGCTCGTAGCTCATGCCGCACCTAATCTGTCGAACATCGACAATTCGGTTACGCGTCCTATCTACGCCGGATTGGTCACAGGCACAGGTGTTCTTGATGCTGCGCCTGTTGCACTTGCGGATGTGAGTGGGGGCATCGTTGTAGTGGGTGTCTACCTATTCTCCTACAGCAGTGATGGTCTGCTTGAGTACTCCCAGATCAACCGACTCGACATGGTTAGTACGACGTTCAACATCGCGGAGCAGAAGATTGTCTTTGGTATCCCCATTCGAGGTGCGGGCAATGGTCCTTCTGCTCTGTTCTGGTCACTGGACTCATTGATCCGTGCGACGTTCAATCAAGCAGGCACGCCTGACTTCTTCTTCGACATACTCTCAACTGAGATCTCGGTTCTCTCCTCACAAGCGATTGTTGAGTACGACGGGATCTACTACTGGCCTGGAGTGGATCGTTGGCAGGTGTTCAATGGTGTGGTCCGTGAGATCCCCAACGACGTCAATCAGAACTTCTTCTTCGACAACCTGAACTTTGCCAACCGGCAGAAAGTGTTCGGCTTCAAGGTGCCTCGCTTTGGTGAGATCTGGTGGTGCTACCCGAGAGGGTCAGCCACGGAATGTACACACGCAATCATCCTCAATGTGCGTGAGGGCATCTGGTACGACACGGAACTCCCTGACTCGGATGATTCAAACCAGGGTCGAACCGCTGGGGTGTTTGCCAATGTCTATCAGAAGCCCTTCATGGTCGACAACGAAGTCACGGCGAATGGTCGTACCCTCTGGCAGCACGAGACGACCAAGGACAAAGTACGCATCAGTCAGATCAGTGCAATCCGGTCGTTCTTTGAGACTCACGAGCTGTCGATGCTGGAAGAAGGTCAGGGTACCAAGTCGATCAGGGTTGCTCGTATTGAACCGGACTTCGTGCAGGCAGGTGACATGACGCTGACGGTGAGGGGACGAGCGAACGCGAAGGCCCCCCAGGTGACTGAAGATCCGAGAACATTTGTGGCGGAGCCCACAGAAGGTACGGATGAGACGATTAAACTGCAGTCGATCCAACGGTTGATGAGTTTCAGGTGGGAGTCGAATACAGGTGGGGGTGACTACGAGTACGGCGACACCTACATACATCTCGAGCCAGCAGATGGGAGGGTTGAGTCATGATCATCAACCCGCAAGGCTTTGGAGACGATGTCATCGCCTGGACAGACCAGATGACTTTTCTGGTAGGGGACGATGCACCCAACTGCATGCGATTGGATGATCCGAAAGAGTGGCGCGAGTGGGCCATGTGTATCGTCGGATCTCAAGATGTACTAGGGCAAGACAGCCCTGACCCTTACGCTTTTTCCACATGGCAGGCGTGGGCAGAACGGTTATTCCAAACACAGGATTTTTCGGGGTAAGACAATGGCACTTTCAGACTCAGAGTTGCGTGAATTTGAGCGCCTCGGTAAGAAAAGGATGGTGCGTGAGAATCAACCACACCCTCGAGACGTACGTAAAGCGATGGAGGCAAATAAAGGTCTCCAGCGTAAGGGACCTCCGAAGAAGAGTGGCGGCGTACGTCCATACAATCCACCCACTGGACGCTCTGGTGGTGTTTCACCTCGTGGTTCGATTGGTGGTGCTGGTGGACCCTCAGGGAAGGACAAGGCTCATCCCTTGGGAGGCTTCCGCCGGATAAGTAACGAAGGGGGACCCCCTCAAGGAGGTCTCAGCGCCATGCTCGCACAGCAAGGTGCCGACAAAAGTCTCCTCAAAATGGTGCACGAGGTTGAGTCCATGCCTGGGGGTATGGAGCTGCTCTACACCGCCGCCGCTGAGAAGATGATGATGCAGCAGGGTGTCCCGGCGAAGACGGCAAAGAAGATCAGGCTCTACAACATGGGGGGCGCAGTCGAACTTGCTCGAGGAGGGTCCACCCGACAGGCGGCAGAAAGAACCCGACGAGCGGGGCGTGGCGACGACTCAATCATGCTCCACCTGAGCCCTGAGGAAGCGGAGGTTATCTCCGCTATGTGGGGACCACCTGAGATCAACCCCAACACTGGGATTGGAGAGTATGGCTTCCTCTCGAAGGTTTGGAAGAAGATCAAGAAGGTCGTCAAGAAGATCGTCTCGAGCCCCATCTTCCAGATCGTTGCTCCTATCGCCCTGAACGCATTCTTCCCTGGGTTAGGCGCTGCTATCGGCACTCTGATGACGGGTGGTGGTACTGCTGCTGCGGGTGCAGCGATGGCTGCTGGTGGTGTAGGTAGTTCCCTTTTAGCAACGACTGTAGGTAATGCCGTTATCCAGGGGGGGCTGGGTGCGATGGCTGGGGGCAAGGAAGGATTCATCAAGGGTGCTTTCTCAGGAGCCATTACCGGTGGCCTGGGAAGCGCTATAGGAGCCAAGATACCTGGGCTCGAAGGAGCAGGTGCAAGAATCGCTGGGGACGCCCTGTTATCGGGGACGGGTTCCGCATTGGCTGGGGATGATTTCGTAGGAGGTGCAATCGTTGGAGGTCTTTCGACTGCCGCAGGACTGCAGCCAGATCAGATAGCTGGAGGAGCTAAGAAAGCTTTTACGGGGCTTGGGCCTGGGCAAGCGGGACCTCCACTGCCTACGCTGAAGGGCTTGGCAGCTGTAGCTAAGAAGTACGCAATGCCAGCGCTGGCTATTGCTTCTCTGAATCAGGAGCCATACGAAGATGAGGGACCACCCGACTTTAACCCTGAAGGGTTTGGGGGGGAGGGGTTCGGAGAGTCGCTCCCGCAGTACTCGATCAATAGGGAGTTCCAGAACTTGGACAGCGCGGAGGATTACTTCACCTACGCCCAGCCTGGAGCACCTACCTCAGGACAGCATCTGTTCATCACTCCTCCCGATCCGTTTCCCCTCACAGACGAAGCAGGAGAGCCTGTGGACCCCCTTTCAGGGCTGGGTCCCATAGGTCAGCTGTCGGACGAAGAGTTACTGGCGCAGCTGTCTGGAGGCGCAGGCATGCCAGGAGGTCAACGGGGAGGAATGGTTGATCACTGGGCACAGAATGCCGATGTGTTCAGCACTACTCCGACAGTCAGTAAGCGGGGGGGTCACCAGGAAGGTGAAGGGTCTGGTCGTTCGGACGACATCCCGGCGTGGCTCAGTGAAGGTGAGTACATAATCGACGCGGAGTCGGTTGCTCTCCTGGGTGATGGCTCCGGTGATGCAGGGGCTAGGCGACTCGATGAGATGAGGCGTAACCTGCGGAAACACAAAGGGAAAAATCTCCGTAAAGGACAGTTCAGCCACAAGGCGAAGAGCCCTGATCAGTACATGAACAAACTACGCCGCACGGCTCGGTATGAGCATGGAGGGGTGCACAACGTATGAGTAAAGGTATCTTAGATTTCCTCTTTGAGGGTAAACCTCCGCAATCGGTCACCACCTACGGGGAGACGGTCGAGAATGTCCCCAAGTGGATGTCCGACTACACCCAGGGGCTGATTGCGAAAGCTAACGCAGCGGCGGCAGAGCCCTACATCCCTTACGGCGGGCC
>Ga0114950_10002585_pt1 | contig 13892 bp, 7 predicted proteins | sample N075metaG_FD_83503 | JGI IMG/M metagenome (GOLD analysis project Ga0114950, IMG submission 83503) | Deep subsurface microbial communities from Kermadec Trench to uncover new lineages of life (NeLLi) - N075 metaG | ecosystem: Environmental > Aquatic > Marine > Ocean trench > Sediment | place...
GAATAGCCCTATTGGCCGAGCCGGTGGGTTGGCCAGTGCGGTTATTTCGTCGGCGAACATATTCAGTCGCATCATGGTTTGGAAATATTCAGCGGCAACAATCGGCTGAGTGGAGATGCTGGCGTAGATCCACCATTTGAAGTATTCGGCGGGGAACGGATTAGGTCCATAACGTCGATGCCAATACCAGACCATGTTTCCTACCAGGCCGTGCAGATGTGCCATCCAGAGAGTTGCGCGAGCGTGTCCGGGGCCAATGTCCGGCACACGGATCGGGTTGATGGAGAATGCATGGTATTCAAAGTCAACCACAGGACGATTCGGTTCAAGGGAGGTCAGATAATCGTATAGAAACGACTGACCCAACCAATGAAAACCATAAAACGAGTCATCGTAATTAAGTATGGCATTTTCCTTATCAGCATCAATGACTACTGCCATGCGAGGCTCTGTTACCGGTAGTGGCCGGGTGTCCAAACCGTGCAGATCGATTGATGGCGTCATCATCTCGCGGTCGATCCCGTCGGTTACTGCCCAGGACTTTGGACCCAGGCTGTTGTTGTCTTGACCCTTGATATGGATCACTGCATCGGGATCATGCCGGCGTATCTCTGCAGCAACAAATGCAAAGAAAGAAGAGGTACGGTAGTTATGAAACGTGACGCGGTCGTACCACTCGCCGACGGAGCAATTCTGCCTCGGTTTGTCTTTTGGGAGAGGGATTTTTTCGAAAGTCTCATAGCTTGTTCTCCATGCTTTGTTTAGCGATGCAATACTTCCATGTCGTTTCCCCAACCATGCCCGGTAGGAACTCATAGAATGCGAGGTCCAGCCATCCATATTGAAGAACGGCTCGTTTGCCAGATCCCAACTCAGCACTGCTGGCTGATCGCTAACTATTGGAATAACCTGCGTCATCACCTTTGATATAAGCTCACGTGTGCCAGGATGATCAATGTCGATTGCCACCCCGTTGCTCATGTGCTTCGTGATACCAGGCCAATGTTTTTCGAGCGTGGCTCCGTTTTCTCCCCAGCTCAGCATCAGATCAACCTTGATACCTTGTGCTTCGTACCCTTTGAGCGTCTCCATCAGCGGGCTGATTCCTGAGAGGTCGACAGTTCCCTGCTCAGTAATCAATGCAGTTATAGGCATGTGCGTGCCAATGACGCCAAGACCCATATCTCGCATCTCTGGGAGGAATGCCAACGACGCTGCTTCGTCTTCTGCAGTCCATTGAGGGTAGCGTTCCCGGTCAACCCGGTCCCAACCGAGCATATTGAAGCCACCTGGGAATACCACACGTCCGTCGACGCGGAAGTTTCCGTCTTTGTAAACCATATCGGCCCAGCGGATTGGCTTCACACCTGGCCTGTAATCATCTTCACTTAAACGCTGCATCGCCTGATCCAAAAGTGCTGTCGCATCGGTCAATTCTCGGTCAATATGGTCTTGGTAACGTTGGTCACGCTGTGCCGGGGTGAGTGTTTCCTGTGCGTCAAAGAAATCATTGGAGGACAAAGCATCTCTCATGATGTCGGAGTGGTCCAGTTCCCAAGCAATGTAGTCTGCAAAATACTTTGCAATCCGTAGGTCGATAAGACCTTTATTTTGTACGAGGCCCTCTGCATGTTGTAACTTAGCCTCGACGGTATCGATCTTCTGTTGCAACTCAACCAAGCGTTGCCCGAACCCATCTGATACGATGGCCGATTTGGGCTTTTCTGCTTTGACAATATGCTCCTTAGTCTTACAGCCGGAGATGAGGACAATGGTGATTAGCAGGAAGGCCAACATCGGTTTTAAATCTATACACAATATGGCAGAGCCCTTGATTCTTGTTCTAAAACGTTCGAAGTGCGATTTATAAACAAGAATGATCTCTTTAACATTAGTCATTTGCGCTGAAATAAGTGTGGTATTAAACCTGTTTTTTATTAAAGTCATCTCTAAGAAATTAAAATTTTATGATTGATTTAAATCATTATTATTTGTTCTGGACGGTTATTTCAGAGTCGATTCATTTGGTATATGTTTTGTTCGACCGCTGATTGTTGTGTTCGGCCCTGTAGGGTTTTGCATTTGTCCAGAAGCTTTTGCCCTTTGTAATTTAGCATCAATTTGTTCCTCGCTTTCACCAGGATTTATATACCACTCACTATCTACATGAGCCTCTTTGAAGATTTCTTGAATCTTTGAAACAATTTTTGGTTTTTTTTCAGCCAGATCATATTTACAGTCTATATCCTTAGTGATGTCAAAGAGCATGATAGGCTCGGAAGGGTGTTCACGATATGCCCACCATTGATCCAAACGAAGACTTTGGGCATGTGATGATCTTGTACCATTTTCCCAATAAAGATATTTATGTTTCTCCTGTTTACTTGGGCTTCCAAGCAAAGTGGGTACAAGGCTCACACCATCTGTTTCCGGAGGGGATATACCTGCCAGTTCGGCTGTCGTGGCGAGAATATCATAGAGCGCACAGATATGGTCACTTTCTCCCGCCTTGATTTTCCCTTTCCAATAAGCAAAGAAGGGGACACGTGTACCACCTTCGTGGGTGCTTGTAAATTTACCCTTGGGCCAGGGTCCTTTATTCATAAATACCGGATCATCTTCATATTTGGCTCTGGGGAAATATCCCCATTGGCTGTATCCGTTGTCGCCTGCAAAAAAGATGATTGTGTTTTCCAGCAATTTAAATTTCTCAAGTTCTGATACAATTTTTCCTACACCCTTATCCATGTGCTCCACCATGGATGCCCATTCCTTTTGTTTTTGACTCCATGTTTTGTTTTTATACTTCCCAATGTCAGGTGTGATAAGTGGACCATGAGGGAGCTGAGTAGCATAATAAAGAAAAAAGGGTTTGTCATTGTTTTCATTTATAAAATTAACGGCCTCAACCTGAAACAGGTCTTCTGAATATTTAGCCTTTGCCGGATCCTCTACGCCATCAGGTATTAATTTACCATTCTCATCGTATATATTATCGTATATACCTGTGGTATCCCTCGAATGCTTGTATTGGCGCTTCATGTTGAAACCATAATTTTCAGGAAGTTGTTCTCGTTTACCATTTCTCATTAGGTAATGAGGAAAAAAACCATGGGCACGCAACTGATCATAGTATCCGTAGGAATAGTCAAACCCTTGCTTGTCGGGAGTTCCGACAGTACCAGGCAATCCAATTCCCCACTTGCCGATAAAACCAGTAACGTAACCGGCCTGTTTCAGCACCTCAGCAATCGTAATGTCCTCGGTAAGCAAATGATCCTGCCCTCGAACGGATCTATTTGCACGAATGCGACTATGCCCCATATGCATTCCGGTCATCAGACTCGCCCGGGATGGCGCACATTCAGGAGATCCACTATAGGTGTTCATAAAACGGATACCGTTAATGGCTAGCTTATCAAGATTGGGTGTATGGTACTGTTTCTGACCGTAACAACTCAAGTCACGATATGACAAATCATCCGAGTAGATAAATATAATGTTAGGAGGCCCATTTTCAACTTCTGAACAGTTTGTAATAGTGATCATTATAAATAAGAAGATGAATATTTTTAGTGTTTTCATTATTATTTCCTTTATTCTGATGATATGGTTACCCTAGCCATTTCAAGTCCCTTTGATTCTGCATAAAATGTAAACTCACCCTTGGTTTTTGTTGATTTTATAATTACAAGGCATTTTCCATTAAATACTTTTAGTGAATTACTGTTATAACTTTCCTCATTCAAAGGGTCTCCATTGTCTACAGCAATAATAGTTGCATCTCCTTCAAGCTTGAAATTAATTCTGTTGGATGCATCTGGCACAAAATTATTATGATCATCCTGAATATTTAATTCCAGATGAACCACATCCTGGCCATTGGCTAGGATTGTTTTTCTGTCGGCCAATAACTGAATTTTCGCAGGTGATCCTGAAGTTGAAATTTCTTTTATGCTTATAATTTTTCCACCTTTTTTCCCTTTTGCAACGATGTGTCCGGGTTCGTAAGGAACTTGCCATACCAGATCCATTTTGTCATCCATGTCTTTTTCGCCCAGCGACTTGCCATTTAAAAAGAGTTCAACACTTTCACAATTTGAATAAGCAACAACAGGAATTTCCATTCCTTCTTTTCCTTTCCAATTCCAATGAGGGAGAATATGAACCATTGGTTCTTCTGTCCACTGGCTTTGGTAGAAGTAGTAGGTATCTTTTGGAAACCCGCACATGTCTATAATCCCGTAGTTCCATATTTTGGCCGGCCAGCCAAACATTGTTTCGCCAAGATAGTCAAAGCCTGTCCAGCGAAATTCCCCACACATATACGGGAAGTCGCGTGTACGTCTCCATGAATCTCTTGCCCCAATCCGAACCATGGCATTATCATATGAAGAACTGTAATACTTAGGCACATCTGTAAACACTTCTTCTTCGGAAAGATCAGGAACTTTCATAATTCCTCCCAAAGGGTTCTCGCCCCTGTACCATGATTGGGTCCTGTAAACACCCCTGGTTTGAAATGAATGGGGTACTTCGGTTGCCAGGAAGATTCTTTCAGGATAAGTCTCGTGATCTTTTTCATACATAAAGCAAGTACCTCCACCGCCATTATAACCGGTAATATCCAGCTGACTGGCAAAACCGCTTTCGTTAGCCAGGTGCATATGGGTAATTCCACAGCTTATTGGGCGGGTTGGGTCTTCCTTTCTTACAATATCCATTAATTTTTTTAACCGTTCCGTACCAATTTCAAAACAAGCATCAGGAATTTCGTTTCCGACACTCCAGATAATAATTGATGGATGGTTACGATCTCTTTTGATTAATTCGGTAAGGTCTTTCTCTGCCCATTCGTTGAAGTGAAGGTGATAGCCATACTTTGCTTTTCCTTCCGGCTTTTTGACGCCTCCAAATGGCCATGATTCAAGCCATTCGTCAAATGCCTCGTCCATTACCATAAAACCCATTCTGTCGCACATATCCAATAGCTCTTCGCTGGGAGGATTATGTGCGGTACGGATGGCATTACAACCCATGGCCTTTAAGATTTCGAGTCGGCGTTCCAGCACACGGTCGTTCAGGGCAGCCCCCAAAGCCCCCAGGTCACTATGATTATTGACTCCCTGAAATTTCATGCTTATACCATTAAGGGAAAAGCCACTATCAGGAGAAAAATTGAATTCACGGATTCCAATATTTGTATTTAGTTCATCAACAGGATCATCCCTTAATTTTATGATGGATTTTATTCGATATAAATTCGGATTGTCGGGAGACCATAATTCGGGATGATCAACCGTAATATTCTGAATAATTTCTTGTTTTCCATTTCGCGAAATATTTACCGGAGTTTTTATTTTGGTCACGAATTGGTTATCTGAATTATATATTTCTGCGATTAACTGAAAGTTAAATGATGCATCCGATTCATTCTCAATGGTTGTTTTCAATTCTATTATTGCCGCATCTTTTGTTATGGACTTGGTTACGGCATAAACACCATGACGGGCAATGTGTAATTTGTTGGTGGTAATAAGCCAGACATGCCTGTAAATCCCGGAACCTGTGTACCAGCGTGCATTAGGCTGCTTAGAATTATCAACCCGAACCGCTATAATATTTTCACCATCATAATTTAGATAGGGAGATAAGTCATAATTAAAACTGATATACCCAAAAGGACGTTTTCCTAAAAAGTGTCCGTTGATCCATACCTCGCTATTTTCGTAAACACCTCCAAATTCAATGGATACTTTGGTTGAAGCATCATTCTTATTCAAAGTAAAATTTTTCCTGTACCAACCAATACCTCCTGAGGCAAATCCTCCCGGACGCCCGGTTGGATTTTCCTTTGAAAAGGTATCCAAAATACTCCAATCGTGAGGCAAATCAATCTGCTGCCATTTACTATCGTCAAAATCATTTTCTGATGCTTTCGGGAAGTCCCCCTTTGAAAACCTCCAGTCAAAATCAAATTTTTCTTTTTGTCTATTTAAATTACCCGAAGTACTGTTGTCAACACAGCCTGCGTAAAACAGGCTTATCATAAATAAACTGATAATAAAAATGTTTTTTTTGGTCATTGTTTTAATCACAGTTGAAATATTTGTTTAAAAATAATTTTAAATTAGATTAAAAGTATCCTGTACTGTAGGGTACTAATTTAAAATAATCTCATTTGACATGTACTGAATTTATGATGATATATAAAGAATTCACAATTCAGATTTCCTCTTAGCTTCTTCTATTTAAGGCGGATCTGAACATTATAAAAGAAGTGTAGATGATAACCCCAATTACTACCCAGCGAAGGGTATTCAATGGCAGTGATTTTACAACAAATACCGCAATTAAGACAGCAACAACACCAGGGATTGCCATAGATACTGCAGCTTTTCTGTTATAGGCGCCTTCTTTTATAAATTTTGCCGAAGCTGGTGGCATTAAAAATGCACAGGAACCCATCATGATTGGGAATGCGACTAAAGGGGACATTCCCAAAGCATAGACCAGAGCCATACAAGGTGCATATAATCCAATTCCCACAGTCATAAAAGCACCTAGAATAAAATTAGCTCCAATGGCCAAGGCCAATTTCCAACCGGTCAAACCAATAGCTTCACCTCCACCTTGTAACCATTCCATTTGTCCGGAAAGCATAAAAAAAGCTGTGATTAGTAATGCAAAGCCCATGGTTAGTTGAATTTTCCTAACAGGTAGTTTAGAAACGATTCCAGCACCGAGAACAGCTCCTGCTGTTGCAGATAATAACATGGCTAATAAAGTGACAGGCTCTACTTCAACAATTTGAATAAATATCAAAGCCTGGATTAAAACAGGAACTGTATTGGCCACATTTAGTGTTCCCGGCAATACCCGATCTTCTGTCTGCTTTGTGAATTTCAACAGGGCTGTTTGAGGGGCAAAAGCACCAATACCAAGTACGTCAAAAAAATTAACGACAAAACCAATGACAGCCGTTTTCACAATGCTTATATTTTCCAATACTTTTTGGTGTTTGATAAAATCTTTGCTCAGTACAATTATAAATAATACTGTTAAGATAACGAGGGTAATCCAAATAGCTAAAGTCATATTCTTATTTCGCCCCTGGCGGCAAATTTTGTTTTAAATAATTGAGCATGGTCATTCGCAAATGTAAGGTAGTGTTTTCCCTTTCATTGATCCCATGTGACCTCATTGGGTAATCAATCATGGTAAAATATTTATTCTGCTTAATCAATTCGTTTACCAACATCTGGCAGCTTTGATAATGGCAATTGTCATCTCCTGATCCATGAATTAACAGTAGGTTTCCTTCGAGATTTTTAGCATGTGTTATTGGACTCCCATCCCGATAACCTTCCTCATTGTTCTTTGGTAAATTCATATAACGCTCCTGGTAAATATTATCATACAGTTTTTGATCACTTATAAATGCGATTGCAATCCCCGTTTTATAGATCTCGGGATACCTGAACATACAATTTAAGGTATTGGAACCACCACCGCTCCATCCCCAAATACCGATACGTTCGGAATCTACAAAATCCCATTCCATTATTTTTCGCGCACAGGCTGCCTGGTCTTGCGGAGCAATAATTCCTATTTTTTTATACACACTTTTTCTCCATTCACGACCACGTGGTGTTTTGGTTCCCCTGTTATCGATACTGATTACAATATAACCTTCCTGTGCCAATAATTGATCCCATAAATTAGCATTCCATTTATCCTGGACGGTGGAACCCGCAGGTTCACCATAAATAAAGAACATGACCGGGTATTTTTTATCCGGGTCAAAATCTAGTGGTTTAATCATCCAGGCATCAAATTCCAATCCATTGTCTGTATTAATTTTAAAGAATTCTTTTCCGGGTATCGCATATGCTGATAATTTAGCAATCAGCTCATTATTATCTTCTAATACTCTTATTACCCGATGATTTGGAAGTGAAATCAGCTCGATCCGTTGCGGCGTGTCATGATTCGAAAAAGTGTGAATTGCATAATTGCAATCGGGTGAAATATCATAGGAATGTTGTCCGGATTGATCGGCTGGAGAAATGCGTACGGGTTTCCCCTTACCATTCAATTTACTTCTATACAGGTAGCGCTGTGTGGCATTATCGGGAGAAGCGATATAGTAAACCCATCCTTTTTTTTGGTCAATTTTCAATAATTTAATGACTTCGAAATTTCCTGATGTGATTGGGCTTATCGTTCCATCGTCCCAGGAAACTCTGTTTAAATGAAGCCATCCGGTATTGTCGCTTAGCCATGTAAATTCTTTTCCATGATTAAGCCAGGTTAAATCGTCGTAAATGTCAAGCCAGGTTTCAACTTTTTCGGTATAGACTATTTTTGTTGCCCCGGTTTCGATATTGGCAGAAAACACTTTATTGGTATTCTGTTCACGATTCAACTGCTGAATAATTAATTCATCTGATGAATTCGCCCATTCCATCCGTGCCAAATAATTATTTCTTGGATCTCCGGGAATATCCATCCATTTTATGCTTTTATCTTCCAATTTAATGGAACCAATTTTGGCGGACGAATTGTCCGTACCTACTTTTGGATAAGGAAGCGGAATTATTTTAGGATAAATTGAATCTATATTGTTGATCAAATAAAAAGTGCCCATCCCTTTTGTGTCCATTTGCCAAAACGAAATTTGCCTGCTGTCGGGACTCCATCTAAATCCATCGCGACAATTTAACTCCTCTTCATAAACCCAGTCAAAGGTCCCATTGATTATTTGCTCATTGCCATCCTTTGTCAATGGCTCAATCTTTCCTGTATCCAACTGTTGAACATAGATATTGTTTTTATAAACGAAGCCCACATTTTTGCCATCAGGAGAAAATTTAGCAAACATCAAACGAGCCGGTTCCATGGAACTTCCCATCTGGGTCAATTTTCCGCCTTTTAAATCGAATACCCAATAATCGCCTCGGGTATGGCGGCGCCAAACTTTACGGGTATTGGTAAAAATCAACAATTTGGTATGATCCTCAGACCAGGCATAATCTTTTATAAACAAGGGATTTTTTGCTCCAAGTGGAATAATGCTGCCGGCAGCTAACAATATTTCTCTTTCACCGGTTTTTAAATCGTAACTGACAAGATCATTACCACCGAAGGTCTCATTAATTTCAAGGATGGTGTAACTTTTACCATCTTTCGTCCAATTAAGCGCATCAATACCTTTTTGCTTGAACAGGTTATTTTTATACAGGTCTTCAAGAGTCAAATTTAATTGAGCGGACTTTTGTGCCCAGCTCGTAAAAAAGAGGCTTGATAACAATGTAATTCCAATACTAAGAATAAGTGTTTTTTTCATGTGCAATATTTTTATTAAGATCATAATAGCATATCATATGGAGCTAAATTACTAACAAATAGGCTGTAAACTTAGCATTATTTTCTATAGGGGTTCTTGCTCCACTCATATCTTTTATTCACATCGAAATTTGGATTTGGAATTGGCTTTTGTGCGTTGGTTCTTGCTTCCCAGTCCTGCAAGGCCATTTTCATCACAGTCAACTTTTCCGGAAAACTAAACTTGAGATCCGTCATTTCATTGATATCGTGTTTTAAATTGTACAGATAAAATTCTCCGGTTACCAAATTTTCCACAATTTTCCAATCTCCTTTTCTCAACGCCGACATGGGCTGTTCATGATGGTATACGGGGTAATGAGTGAAAATTTCACGTTCCGGATCAAATTCATTTTGCGTCAAGGCCGGAACCATAGTAAGTCCATCGAGTATCTGATTTTCAGGTTTCTTTCCTTTGGCGATTTCCAAAAAAGTAGGATAATAATCCACAGACGATACAAGGGCCTCAGACGTAGAACCTGGAACAATATTTCCAGGCCATCTCACGATTAATGGTACCCGAATCCCACCTTCATACAAGGTGCCCTTGCCTGCGCGTAAGGGTGTATTAGAAGTTGCGACATAACGCAAGGGGTGATCCTCAGGGTATACATTTTTACTATTGCCCCCTAGTAAAGGAATATTATCAAAGCGATTATCGACACCTCCATTATCTGAACAGAAAATTACGATGGTATTGTCCGTTAGTCCATATTCCTCTAAGGCCTTCATGATATCCCCAACACTCTTATCTACATGTTCTATCATGGCCGCATAAACAGCATTACTGGCATAATCCGGATCCTTTTTCTTTTTCAAATATTTATCAATCAAGATACTGTCAGCATCTAACTGAACATGTACATCATAATGAGAGACAAAGAGAAAGAAGGGCTCTTCTTTATACTCCTTTATAAAGTCTATACCCATGTCAGAAAGAAGCTCACTGAGACGTTTGTTATTATTTGACTTATAAGCAGGTAAAAACTTAGGATGATAATAGCCTCCTCCAGCATAAACATGTGCCTTATCATAACCACGGGCATCAGGTAAATGATTGGGATTATTGCCCAGATGCCATTTGCCAAAATATCCGGTCTTATAACCAGCTTCCTGCATCATATCTCCGATAGTAATAATTTCATCTGGCAAATGTTGTACTTCATGATGAGGGACAATCACTTCCTCGAAAGGACGCCAATGCCCCGGGATAAAATCAAATATGCCCACCCTTGCCGGGTATTGACCTGATTGTATACTCGCCCTTGTAGGTGAACAAACGGGTGCTGCATAGGCATTATTAAATAGCATGCCCTGTTTCCTTAATTGATCAATATTGGGAGATTCATTAAAATTGTTTCCATAGGCAGGGAGATCCCTTCCGCCAAGATCATCGGCCATTATCATGACAATATTTGGTTTTGACAAGTTTGTGGCATTTCGCTTTTGACCGTATATATAACCGGAAAAAACTAAAAGACTAAATAGGATAACTTTTGAATACTTCATTTTGTTTAATAGTTTTTGTTTGTTATTGTCTAAGTCCTTTATTCCATTAGCTCTACCCACTACCAATATCTCTGTGCTTATACTTTCATCTTTTTTGTTATAAGCGGCTAACAACGATTCTCCTTAAGCAAAAGGTGGTGTTACCATACCAAGAGAAACCGCTCCCATGGATTTTAACATGGATCTTCTTTTTATGTAATAATTCGTTTTATGAGTACGAACATAAATAATGAGATTCAAAAATCTATCCTGTAGTGTCCTGTTTTAAGGCTTATTATATGCAAAAATATAGCCCAATAGCATATTCTAAATCACAATCTTTATTTTTAGAACATCCCAATTCACTCCATTCCATGAAATCAACTTAATCAAAAGATGTGTACTAATATTTAATTTTCAGCACTCCTTGATTACTCTCCATAAAGGCGTTACTCTGCTGTAAAACAGATTCCATGTCACCCATGTCATCTCCTAAAAGTGTATGACTAAAAGCGTGCGCTCTATTGAGCATGCGTGTATAAACAGCGGCTTCTTGATGTCTGCTTAGCCTCTTTAAACCGCCTAAATAATCCTCTCGATAGACTGTAGGTATAATTATTTTCGTTTGTGCAGTGCTGGTCAATTCTGCATTCATCATAACGCGAGCCAGTCTACCGTTACCATCTAAAAATGGATGCACTTCGCTAATGACGAACATCATAAAGACTGCTTTCGCAAAAGGATGCGTTAGCGCCTGATAATAATCAAAACTTTTATGAAGCGTGCCAATAACCAATTCCATGTCTACAAATGATGTATTACCAGCACGATTATTCTTATCTTTGAACTTTCCTGGTTTCTTATCTTCTCTAGCACTTAATAAAATCTGATGTCTGTATTTTAGAATGTCAATTAACTCTTCTTTTGAACTTGGAACAATTTTCATTTCTCTAGGATTGGAAACCAATTGATAGGTTCCTAAAACGTCATGCGAATCTTCATTTCTAGCTGGTAATGGTTGCTGAGTTGCAATGACCAGTTTTGCTTCTTTAATTTCAAATACAGTACCCTCAATATAATTTGAGAAATAACTTTCATAAAATGCAAAATTACGATAGGCTCCAGTAGTGATATTTTGCTCCTCTAAATTCTTGAATTCTTGTTGTTGCAATTCTCTAAACAAGTATTCAAATAATTCTATTCGCACTGAATCATAAGGTACGCAATAGGCTCTTGCAGTTGCAACAGGAGATTTTAAAATATCGGATGGTTTGGTAGTTAGTAATGCACTAATTATTTGGTTGAGTTTTTTAAATTCTTTTTGCATTCCAATTTCTTCTGAAATCTTCCTTGCTCTATCTCTTACTTTATTCAATTCATCTTCGCCATTAACACGTATAATCTGTTCTAATTTTTCTTCTATTTGAGGAAATGTAAGTGTTTTAGAATCTGGTCCAGATCTTTTTGATATTTGTAAATTTTCAAGTAATGCACGCTCTCTTTGAGAAACCATCAAATCTCCTGAAAATGAGTTATCCCCTTCAATAGCAGCCCAGCCATCTATAAAACGAATAGTTACGCCTGGAAGCTTTACTTTTTTTGTGTATTTGTAGGTTACAAATAATTGCCCTGTTGCAGTAGGTTTAAACTCAAATGCCGATCGATGACTTAATATAGCTCCTTGATATTGATTTCCGAGAATGGAAAAAATATTTCGCTGAATAATATCTTCTGGAGTATCTTCAAAATTAGATGTATAAATTTTCGATGCGATTTTTCTAATCTTACCCTCTTTTTCTAACTTAGATATCTGCCTTGAAATATTTGGGTCGCTAGATCCGTAAATGATTTCTTGGAGATGTATTTGACTATTTTTTTCCATTAGAACTGCTTAATTCAACAAAATTGATAAATATTTTCCAATATAATGCTAAATTATACAAATATTTTCCAGTATAGAGCGATTTAATTTTTTCCATTATAAAAGTTAACTTGTACTTAACTAACAAATATTTTCCAATATAAGTTCGTTTTCGATAAATATTTTCCAATATGAATTACATTTAGCACATTTCCTTCCATTTCGTGAAAAGCTACATTGCAGGAAAAGAGCTTCATTAAAAACCTTGGAAACAACCCAAATGGATTAAGTCCTACTTTCGAGAAAGTATCATAACAATTTAAATTTTCTAAAACTAATATTTTTCAAGTCGATTACTTGCAAGCTTCCCTCAAGCACAAATATAGTTGCTAAAAGTCAACGCATCTTCATTTTTTTTTATTCCCTAAGCAGGCAAACTTATTACCTTTCATACTTTAAAATTATTCAATAAAATCAAACAAATAGAAGATCACCCCAATATGGCAACTGTACCACCATTGATTATATTGAAAACCCACCACAATTCGGTCATCTGGTTGAAGGTAGTAGGTAATATAATTCGCCGTTTGGATGGCTCGTTCCTTCAAATTTTTCCTTCTTGTTTTGTTTATCAGGATGATTCTATGCGCCGTAAAAGCCTGAATAACCTGTTCTTCTTTTTGTTGATCGCCAGCAAGCGACTGAGAAATTTCACTTCCATTTGGCACTGGCTCCAACGCCGTGACAACAACCGATTTTTTTGGCATATCATAAAAGAATTTCTCACTAAAATTGGTATTGAGGAATCTTCATCCACTCGCCACCTTTGAGCGCAGATTGGTGTGCGATCACTCCGGCAAGGGTCATGTTTAGCGCCTCACTCACATCTACGATGGGTTTTTGGTCCAGAAGAATGGATTCTATAAAGTTATTGGTAAGTTGCCCGTGAGAACCTCCGTGATGACCCGGATCAACGCCAAGAGGTGGCAAGGCAGGGCGAGTGCCATTGATTGTTTCGTCGTGTGACTTCTGACCATAAACACGGCCTTTTTCACCGTGCGCATTTTTCATATCCCAGCTGATTGCCATGCGAGACATACCACCTTCACTCGTTTTAAATAAAGCGACTTCTGTACCAAAGGGGTTCTTGTGTCCA
>Ga0114950_10002591_pt1 | contig 13869 bp, 9 predicted proteins | sample N075metaG_FD_83503 | JGI IMG/M metagenome (GOLD analysis project Ga0114950, IMG submission 83503) | Deep subsurface microbial communities from Kermadec Trench to uncover new lineages of life (NeLLi) - N075 metaG | ecosystem: Environmental > Aquatic > Marine > Ocean trench > Sediment | place...
GGACTTCTGAGGACGTACTAGAACATCAGGTCGTAGCCGATTGCCATGATCGCCAAGTCGGCCACCATGTGGCTGATCCACGGGGCCACCAGGCTGCCGGTACGCTGGTACAGCCACGCCCAGATGTAGCCGCTGGCGGCGATGCCCAGGGAGAACAGGGTGATCAGCGGCCAGGAGGCCGGGCCGAGGTAGGTCGCGACGACGATCACATGGTGGGCCATGAATCCGAGGCTCGAGATCCACAGAGCGGCCCCTCTACCGGCGAGGCCCTGGAGGCGTCGGTAGAGAAACCAGCGAAAGTAGTACTCCTCCAGAAAGGAGTGAGCAATGCTCAGCAGGAGGGCGAGTACCACGAACGACGCTGTGCCGCCGACGCCGAAGTCGTCGAGCTTCGGTGCGATCCTGGCCGCGGCCATGGTTGCAGTCTCACTGCCGCGTAGGAAGAGCCAGTACAGCACGAGGGGAGGCAGCGAGACGAGGAGTCCGTTGGTGAGGCCGGCGCGTACGGGATTCGCGGACCGCGTTCCCTGGCTAGTGGAGCTCTGAGGCTCCAGCAGCCTCCAGGCTCCCCAGAAGGTGATCAGTGGCAGGGCGAATTGGAGCACCTTCGCCGAGAAGTAGGCGGTCAACGCCCAGGGATGATCGGCCAAAAGGACGAAGTAGACCCAAGCACCGACGGTCGGGAAGACGAGCGCGATCGCTACGGTCGTGCGCTCGAGAGGAGCCCGCCGGGTGGCCCGGCTGGAGGTCGTCGAGGAGGTGTTTTCGGACAAGGCGGTTCTCTCTGATGCGGTGTTCGAGTCCGCGCGGCCGCAGAGCCCTATAGTAGTGTCGAGACGATAGCAGTGAGTGGCTCCAACCCAGCCGACAATCGACCCTCCGGCTCCGACGACGACGCGTCGCCTAGTTTCCGGTTGTCTCTTCTCGGTGTGCCCATTATCGAGCGATGGGCACCTGCTGGCTACGAAGAACTCTCCTGGAGTCTGCAACGGGCTCTCAAGATTCTGGGATTCCTGGCGTCGAGCCCCGATCAGCGGGCGCCTCGCGACGAGATCATCGAAGTGCTCTGGCCGAATGCCGACGCTGAGGTCATCCGGCGCAACTTCCATCCGACGGTCAGCGTGCTGCGTAGGACCCTGAAACCAGGAGGTCGCTCATGGGGGTCGGTCATTCGTCTGAAGCAGGGTGTCTACTCGCTCGACGAGAGTTGTCACTGGGAAATCGACACGGTTCGCTTCGAGGAAGAGATCGACAATGGGCAGCAGTCGCGGCAGGCCAACCGATTGCGTCGAGCGGCAGGCTACTGGCGCGCGGCCTGGTCTCTGTACCGGGGAGTCTTCTTTCGCGGTCACGACGACCCCTGGGTCTTGACGCACCGCGATCGACTTCAGTGGCGCTATCTGGAGCTCTTGGGGAACCTCGGCGACCTCCTCTGCGAGCTAACGGAGTGGACCCTGGCGGAGGACTGCTACCGGTCGCTGCTTCTCGAGGATCCTCTTCAGGAGAGCGTCTACGTGTCACTGATGGGCGTCTACGCCGCGCGCGGACGGAAGGACCTGGTGCAGCGTCAGTACGAAAGGATGAGCAACCTCCTGCGTAGAGACCTCGGAGTCGAGCCCTCGACGGCCACGATGGCTGCGTACAACCAGTTGCTGCTGGCCAATTAAGGGATGTAGCCCAGCGCCCTCAACTTCTCGAGCTCGGCGTCATTGAGCTCCTCGTCGAGATTGACCGTTGCGGTGGTAGAGCCGAAGACTTCGTAGGAATCGATGGCGCGGATCGGCGCCGCTCGAGCGAAATCGGCCGTGAACGCGTCGTGGAGAACCCGGCCGTCGAGATCTCTCGCGGTCGGATAGCCGAGAAGGTGAAGAAGCGTTGGCGTCAGGTCGAAGATATGGGCGCTCTCGAGGCTGTGCCCTCGACGGATGCCAGGACCCGCCATCAGCAAGATGCCCGGCGGTCCGTGTCGGTGCTGGGTGTACATGGAGTGAACGAGGGTCGGGCTGTGGCCGTGGTCAGAGGCGATGATCAGAGTCGTCTGAGGATCGAGAGCATCCAATACCCGTTCGAGGAATCGGTCGAACGCATCGTAGGTGTCTGCAATTCTGTCGGCGTTGTTGAGCAGATCGTCCTCGGTCACTCCGAAGAAGAGCTCGGGCTGCAGCCACTTCCAGTACTGGTGCTGGACGGTGTCGGGCTGGTGGGTGTAGAGCTGGAGATAGTCCGGCTGTTCCTTCTCTTTGAGAATCGCAAGCAAGGTTTCCGACTGCCAGAAGAAGTCCGGAGCCTCGCGATGGGGCTCGAAGTGTCGGGCTGCCGCCGGTGGCTGCACGAGCAGCCCCCGTGCTGTCGAAGAGAGGTCCGAGAGCCCTCCCCTCGGGCCGACGCTGTTCAGAGCGTAGGAGAAGAAGTAGCTGGAGTCTCGACTCAGGGTGGGTGCTGGATTCGAATAGAAGTAGCCGTCTACGACTCCGACGCTACCGCCGAGATCGTCGACGATCTCCCACACTGGCCGAGCCCGCAGGCAGGACCGGTTGATGACACGCTGACTCGCCAGGCCGAAACTTCGCAGGAAGCCGACGACTTCTTTGAAACCGGTTCGGTGATAGGGGTAGAAGCCGTCGCCGCGCATGCCCGGCAATCGAACGCGATAGAAATCGAGACATCCGTGCAGCTTCGGTCCCTTGCCGGTGTAGATCGAGGCCCAGAGAAGCGCCGAGTTGGCAGAGGCCAGGGTGCCGAGGGTAGCCCGAGTGCCGGATTCGAGAAGACGAGAAAAGTTCGGGAGCCGTCCCTCGTCGATCAACCGATCGATCACCCGCCAGTCGGCGCCGTCCAGACCCAGAAAGAAGACTTTCTGAGGGTCGGCTCGCTCGGCCCGTAGCGGACGCAGCGCCGATCTTGGATCGGAGCTGCTGTCGGCGAGGGCGTAGGCGACCGGTAGGGCGGAGTGAAAGAGACCCAGGAGGGCGATGCCTCCCCAGAGCCATCTGCGCTGAGCCAGGGAGCAGCGGTCCACGAGTGCAGCAACCGGAAAGGCGAGTGCGAACGAAGCGGTCGCGATCAGAACCGCGAGTCCGCCGAGGTAGACCATCATGGCACCGGCGGAGTGAAGCTCTCCGAAGGGGTAGTGGTCGTAGGTGAGCCCGTACAGGGCCAGCAGGGTGAAGAACGGTACCTGGTAGAGCGCCACGCCTTGAGCGAGGACAGTCGAGGTTGCTTTGCTAGCATGGCCCTGCCTCTGAAGAGTCCTTCTCACTACGAGCACGATCGCGATAGAAACGGCCGCGGGGACCCCGTACAGGAGGCTCAGGAAGAGCCACAGCAGCCACGAGTCCAGCACCGAAGGAACCCGGTTGTAGATCAGATGGAGGACGGAGATCGTCCCTCCGACCCCGAGTGCTCCGTAGCCGAAACCTCGGGTCAGGACGCGATAAGTTTCTCTGCCCACACAACTTCCTTGACGACCGAGCGAACCTATCAGAGAAGACAATGAAGCTCCTGTTGGTCAGCAACACGTATCCGCCTGGCGACATTTCGGGTGTCGGCACCCTGGTTTTCGAGCTTGCCGCCGAGGCCCGGCGGCGCCAGGTAGAGGTCCGGGTCCTGACTCGGCAGGCGAAGCTCGGAGCAGAAGCTGGAGTTGTTGCGACCGGCGGCGCCAAGTTGCTGTTTCCTCTCCTGGCAGCCTTTCGATGCCTGGCGATCGTCCGTGGTTGGGTCCCCGACGTCATCCATGTTCACGAATCCGACGGTGTGTTGATTGTTCTCCTGGTTCGGTTGGGGCGATGGATGCGACGTCCCTGGGGTCGCTGCCGAGTCGTTGTGACACTCCAAGTCTCCGACGCCGAAGAACGACGCTCGGTGCGTCCGATTACAACGCAGGGTCGAATGGTCTCTCTTCCCGTTGCGAGCGAGAAGACCTTCGCGTGGCTGCGGGCGCCGCTGCTTGCCCTCATGGGGCGGATGAGTGGTCGAATGTCGGACGCCGTCATCGCTCCGAGCGTAGTCACTGGGAGGGAGCTCCGGCGCGACTACGGGTTCACCGATTTGGTGGTGATCCCCAATGGGATCGAGGTGGGGAGGCCGCCGGAAAGGCCCCTTGCCAGCTTGGAGGCGCCGCCCACGATTCTCTACGTCGGTCGGCTGCGCACTCGTAAGGCGGTCGCGGTGTTGCTCGAGGCGATGGCGGGTCTTCTCGCCCAGGGCTGCGAGGCGCGGCTACAGATAGTGGGCTCCGGCGAGCAGGCGCAGGCATTGCGCTCCCACTGCGGGGAGTTGGGAATCGATCGATCGGTCGAGTTCGCGGGGGCCGTGCGGCGCTCTGAGCTCGCGGACTACTACTCGGAAGCGTCGATCTTCTGCCTGCCGTCGATCTACGAGGGTTTTCCGTTGGCGATTCTCGAGGCGATGGCGGCCGGCTTGCCGGTTGTCTCGACCGCGGTCGCCGGGATACCGGAGGCGGTCGACGATGGCGAGACCGGCCTGCTCGTGCCGCCGGAGAACGCGGAGGCGCTGGCCGAAGCGCTGAGGTCGCTGGTGGTGGATCCCGACAAGCGACTCGCGATGGGAGACGCGGGGCGCCTGAAGGTCGAGAGCGAATTCTCGATCGAGCTCGTCGCGGCCTCCCACTGGCGGCTCTTCGAAGGCCTCGCCGAAGAGGATCAGAAGAGGGGCTGAAAGGTCAGGCGAGTCGACTCGGCGCTGGATAGAAGACGCACGCGGTACAAGTAGCTCGGCTTGGAGGGCCACCACATCGGGTGGTAGGCAGAGGGCATGCCTAGAGTGAGGTCCACGCTCTCTCCTGGCTGGATGGATGCCGAGGCGAATCGATGCCGCGCCTCGACGGAGGAGCCATCGTCTGGCACGGCGATACGAAGCCCTCTCGGCCGCTTCGTGAAGCCGAGCAGGATCGATCCCGAGCCTCGCAGCTCGAGGAACTCGTCACCCGGGCGATGAACGACGTGATGGTCGAGGAAGCGCAGCCAGGAACGGTTGTAGCCAACGTCGCCGACGCCGACCGCCCGTAAGAACTTCTGACTGGCTTCGTGTGGCAGGAACTGCTGAGCGATGCCGCTCATGTAACGATACTCGAGGCGGCCGCTGGGCTCGGAGCGGCGAATCTTCGGCGCACCGGGCTCAGCCCAGAGCGGGAGCAGGAAGAGGCTGGCAGCCAAGCCGGTCACGGCGAGGACCGCCAGAGGAGGCCGCCGTGTCGGCAGGAACCAGAACAACGGGTAGAGCGGCAGGAAGTAGCGGTTGGCGAGAGAGCCTTCGCCGCCATAGAAATTGAACGGGCGCAGCAGCAGGAAGCCTACAATCGCGATCGCCAAGGCGAGGAGGAAGCTCCAGCGCTCGGAACGGCGAAAACCGAGGAGGAGAGGCAGGAAGAGAGGCAGAAAGTAGGGCAGTAGACCGACGTTCTTGCCGAGCAGGAAGTAGAGCCCGTTCATCGCGAAGAGACTCGTGTCGAGCTGCGGCGTAATGGCTCCGACTTTCATCCAGGTGAAGTTGCCGAAACGCTCGATGTGAGAGGGCCATTCTTCGGCGGGGAAGTCCGCGTAGGGATAGCCGGTCTCCGGTGTGAATCCTCGACGCTCGGCTCCGTACGCGGTCCAGGCCCCGGTTGCCAGGAATTGCGTCAACGCCAGGAGCGCAACACAGCCCACAGTACACAGCAGAAGAGTCGCCCGAGTGCGAGAAGTCCTTGCGCCGACCACGAGGAGTGGCAGGAGAACTACGAAGTAGAAGGGGCGACTCGATCCGAGAAGTGCCGCCAGGAAGCCAACGAGGAGCCAGCGGCCGGCTGAGATGCCCACCAGGAAGCTTGCCGTCCGAGCACCGAGAGAGCCGGAGCGTTCGACTCGGGCCCGCCGTTGCGTTTCCTTCTTCGGGGGTCGCAGGCCGACGAACAGCGATACCGCCGTGGCGGTCATCAAGAAGAGGTCCGCGTGAATCCAGAACACGTGCGAGAAGGTGACGGAGCAGAAAACGAAAACCGCGACAACCACGGGTCCGAGAGGAGACCACTTTCGGTTCAGAGCCGCAGCCGCGGTGAGCGACGCGAGAACGAGGAGCAGAGAGTTGGCTACCGGCGCGCCGTGCTCAGGCGCCAACCGAACGAAGGGGGCGAGGAAGAGCGAGTAGTAGAAGGGCTTGCCGTAGCTGAGTCGCACCCCGTCGTCCGGGCTGAGCAGGATCAAGTCGGGAGGATCGGGCCAAGTCTGCGCGAATCGAGCGTGGTCTTCGGCGCTGTAGCGTAGGTCGAAATCCCACGCCAGGCTCTCGGCCGCCATGAGGTAGGTAGCCTCGTCGCCGATCAGGAAGCCTTCCTGTGTCCGCTCGAGCCGGAATGCTGCGACCGTCACCAGGCCGAGCAGCACGACCAGCAGTGCCCACGATCCTTGCTCGCGAAGCCGTCGGGAGTCGAAGGATGTGGAGGAGTCTGACAAGACTACTGCTGCCGCTCGAGGTTGGACCCGGGCTCCAACTGGCGGAGATGGACCGCTACCGCTCTACCCAGTAGTTGGGGGATTCCTTGGTGATAACGACATCGTGGGCATGGCCTTCCTTCTGTCCCGAGGGAGTGACGCGAAGGAGACGGGCGTTGTTGCGCAGATCTTCGATGTCGATGCTTCCGGAGAGGCCCAGCCCCTGACGGAGCCCCCCGGTGAGCTGATCCAGCATCTGATGCACGCTGCCCTTGTAAGGCACCATGCCTTCGATGCCCTCGGGAACCAGCTTCTTGAGAGACGGTCCCGCCGACTCCTGGAAGTAGCGGTCGGCGCTTCCACTTGCCATTGCCGAGAGTGAGCCCATGCCCCGATAGGCCTTGTAGGTGCGACCCTGGTACAGGATGGTCTCTCCGGGGCTCTCCTCGGTGCCGGCCAGGAGCGATCCGATCATGATGGAGTCGGCGCCGGCAGCCAGAGCCTTGGTGATGTCACCCGAGAAGCGAACGCCGCCGTCGGCGACGATCGGCGTCCCCTTCGGCCGGGCCGCGTCGGCACAATCCATGATCGCCGTGATCTGCGGCACTCCGGCACCCGTGACCACTCGGGTCGTGCAGATGCTTCCCGGCCCGATACCGACCTTGATCGCGTCGACGTCGACACTCAGCAGCGCCTCGGCTCCCTCGCGCGTGGCGACGTTGCCGACCATCAGCCGGGTGTCTCCGAGCTCGTCACGAAGGGCTTGCGCCGCATCCAGCACGCCGCGGCTGTGAGCGTGTGAGGAGTCGAGGACAATGAGATCGACCTGCGCCGCGACCAGGGCTTGCGCCCTTTCGATAAAGTCGCCGGTCGCCCCGACCGCAGCCGCAACCCGCAGTCTTCCAAGGTCGTCCTTGCAAGCGTTGGGATACTGCATCATCTTCTGGATGTCCTTGACCGTGATCAGGCCCTTTAGGTTGCCGGCGTCATCGACCACCAGAAGCTTCTCGATTCGGTGCTCATGCAGCTTCGCCTTCGCCTCCTCCAGCGTTGTTCCCTCGGCAACCGTCACCAGGTTGTCGCGCGTCATGAGCTCGTTGATGCGCCTGTCGAGGTCGCCCTCGAAGCGCAGGTCCCGGTTGGTGAGGATCCCTACCAGGCGGCCGTCCTGGTCGGTGACCGGGACGCCGGAGATCTTGTAGCTCGCCATCAGGTCGAGGGCTTCCCTGATGCGTTGCTCAGGCCGCATGGTGATCGGATCGACGATCATCCCGGCCTCTGAGCGCTTCACTCGGTCGACCTCGCTGGCTTGGAGCTCGATGGAGAGGTTCTTATGGACAACGCCGATACCGCCCTCTTGAGCGAGAGCGATCGCCAGCCCCGACTCGGTGACAGTGTCCATCGCTGCCGACAGAACAGGTATGTTGAGCTCGATTCCCCGGCACAGCTGGGTGCGAAGGTCGACGTCGCGCGGATGAATCTCCGATCTTCCGGGAGAGATGACGACGTCGTCGAAGGTGAGAGCAATGGGTAGGACTTCTCGACTCATGCGCTCCCGCTCTCCTGGCTAGCGCACCGGGGCGACCTTGGCCCCGTGACACTTCTTGTACTTCTTGCCGGAGCCACACGGGCAGGGGGCGTTGCGTCCGACTTTCGGATCCTTCCGAACCACCGTCTGTGGCTTCTGCGGTTGGCTCGGTGGGCGTTGTCCGGGCCCGCCGAGCTCGAACCGTGACTTGGGAGCTTCCTTGGCGCGGCGGTGGCGCTGCTCGTCGAGCTGCTCCTCGCTGACGGGCTCCAGTCGGTACAGAGTGCGGATGATCGTGTCTTCGACACGGTCCTTCATCTGCTGAAAGAGCTCGTAACTCTCTCGTTTGTACTCGTTCTTGGGGTCGCGCTGGCCGTAGCCGCGCAACCCGATACCTTCCTTGAGATGATCCAGGGCGAGGAGATGATCTTTCCAGGATTGGTCGGCGACCCGAAGCATGACGTCGCGCTCGAAGACGCGGGTGAGCTCCGGGCCCAGCCGCTCTTCCTTCTCCCGGTACTTGTCTCGGACCATCGTGTTGAGCTGCTCGCGCAGCTCATCGACCCCCAGCGACTCGAGATCGAGCGCGCTGAGCGGTAGAGAAATGTCGAAGAAGGCGAGCATCTCGGTGGCGATCTCGGTGAGGTTCCAGTCTCGGGGATCGGCCTTCTCCGGACAGTTCTCCTCCACCAGATAGTCGACGACGTCGGTCGAGATCTTGACTACGTACTCGCGGCCCTCCTCGCCTTCGAGAATGTCGCGCCGAAGCTTGTAGATAGCCTCGCGCTGTTTGTTCATGACGTCGTCGTACTCGAGAAGGTGCTTGCGCATCTCGAAGTTCCGACCCTCGACCTGCTTCTGGGCACGCTCGATCGCGCGACTCACCATGTTGGCTTCGATCGGCTCGCCTTCTTCCATGCCGAGTCGGCTCATCAATCCCTGAACTCGGTCGGAGCCGAAGATGCGCATCAGGTCGTCTTCCATCGACAGAAAGAAGCGCGACGATCCTGGATCGCCCTGACGGCCGGAGCGGCCGCGTAGCTGGTTGTCGATCCGACGGGATTCGTGGCGCTCGGTGCCCAGGATGTGGAGTCCGCCGGCCGCGAGGACTTCCACCTTCTCTTCGGCGCAGATGGTTAGGTAGCGCTCGAGCGCGGCGTCGTACTTCTCGGGCTCGATCTCGGGGTCGGCCTCGGCGCGGGCGAGTCCCTCGGGGTTGCCGCCGAGCACGATGTCGGTTCCTCGGCCGGCCATGTTGGTGGCGATGGTGATTGCACCCTTGCGACCCGCCTGGGCGACGATCGAGGCTTCTCGTTCGTGATACTTGGCGTTGAGGACCACGTGCGGTACCCGGCTCTTCTTGAGCAGCTTGGAGAGCATCTCGCTGTTCTCGATCGAGATTGTGCCGACCAGGACCGGTTGCCCCGACTCGCTGCATTCCTGGAGCTCCTCGACCACTGCCTTCCACTTTTCGGGTTCGGTGCGGTAGATGAGATCCGGTCGATCGTCGCGGATCATCGGCATGTTGGTGGGCGCAACCACGACGTCGAGGTCGTAGATCGAACCGAACTCGACCTCCTCGGTATCGGCTGTGCCGGTCATGCCGCCGAGCTTTTCGTACATGCGGAAGTAGTTCTGGAAAGTGATCGTGGCGAGAGTCTGGTTCTCGCGCTCGATCTTTACTCCCTCCTTGGCCTCGATCGCCTGATGTAGCCCGTCGGACCAACGCCGACCGGGCATCATCCGCCCGGTGAACTCGTCGACGATGACGACCTGCCCTTCCTTTACGAGATAGTTGACGTCGCACTTGAACAGGTTGTGAGCGCGAAGAGCCTGGTTCACGCCGTGAAGGACCGACATGTTTTCCATCTCGTAGAGGTTGCTGATGCCGAGTATCTTCTCGACCTTCTCGACGCCCTCATCCGTGAGGGTGACTGTCTGGGCCTTCTCGTCGACGAGGAAATGCCCGGTCGTGTACTTCTCGTCGCCGTCCTTGATCTCTTCGCCACGCTCCAGCTTGGGCGCTACCCGATCGAGTTGGTAGTACTTCTCCGTTGAGCCCTCGGAAGGACCCGAGATAATCAGCGGCGTTCTAGCCTCGTCGATCAGGATCGAGTCGACTTCGTCGACGATTGCGAAGTGATGCCCTCGTTGCACCATCGAATCGAGGCTGAACTTCATGTTGTCGCGCAGATAGTCGAAGCCGAACTCGTTGTTCGTGCCGTAAGTCACGTCCGCCGCGTAGGCAGCGCGCCGCTCCTGATCGGGGAGATCGTGTTGGATGATCCCGACCTCGAGGCCGAGGAAGCGATAGATCTGACCCATCCAGTCAGCGTCTCGTCGAGCCAGGTAGTCGTTGACCGTGACGACGTGCGCGCCTTGCCCCTCGAGTGAGTTCAGGTACACCGGTAAGGTGGCGACCAGAGTCTTGCCTTCGCCGGTTTTCATCTCGGCGATCTTGCCTTGATGGAGGACGAGGGCGCCCATGAGTTGGACGTCGAAGGGCCGCATCTTGACGCTTCGCCAGGCGGCCTCGCGGACGACCGCGAAGGCCTCCGCCTTGATGTCGTCTAGAGACGCTCCCTGATCTATCTTGTTGCGGAACTCGACCGTCTTGGCGCTCAGCTCGGCGTCGGAGAGAGCCTGAGTCCGCGGCTCGAGCGCATTGACTTCCGCTACGAACGGCAGCAGCTTCTTGACGTCGCGATCGTGCTTGCTACCGAAGACTTTGGCTAGCGCTTGACTCAGCATGAGACGGGCCCGACGACTTCTTGTGGGGTGATTGCGAGGCTCCCGGCGAGGGTTCGAGGTAGCGCCTGCAACATGCCTGATTGTAGCAGGAAAAGAGGAGGCCCTCGCCGTCGCCGCGCGCGACGTCGGTGCTTCGAGAAGGGAGCGCTCGAGTGGCTCTAGCGCCGACGGGTACCGTTGAGAATGAACTCGAGCGGGTTCTTGGTCACGCCGTTTTCGTGCACTTCGTAGTGGACGTGGTAGCCAGTCGCCCGGCCGGATCTGCCGACCAGTCCGAGCACGTCTCCTCGCTTGACCCGTTGTCCGGGCTCGACCAGAATCTCGGACATGTGGGCGTAGCGGGTCGAGTAGCCAAAGCCGTGAGCGAGGAAGACTGCGCGGCCCATACCACCCTGCTTGCCGGCGCGTGCCACGATGCCGTCGGCGGTGGCTCGCACTTCATTGCCGGCGGTGGCGGAGAGATCGATGCCACGGTGGAAGGCGCGCAATCCGGTGACCGGATCCTGCCGGTAGCCGTAGGAGCTCGTGAAGACGCCCTTTACCGGCATGGTTGCCGGCCGGGAAGACACCCAGCGACGCCTCTCGTCGAAACGCTCATCGACCGCCTGAAGCTGCTCCGCGAGTGCCGAGGCTCGATTGGCCATCGCCGGTAGGTCGAGGAGAAAGTCATCCGGGTTGCCGGCACCGCCGACTCCGACGTCCGCCATCAGGCGCCGTTCGTCGAGAGGAGCCGTGGCATTCTCGACTCCTGCGATGATCGCGAGCTCTTGGGTGCGGTTCTCGTAGTGGCTGAGCTGCGCTTGGAGTGCACGGGCGCTCTCCTCGAACGACTGATTCGTTCCCCGGAGGAGCTCATTCTGGGCTCGAAGCTCAGCGAGCTCAGCGACGCCACTGCGGTAGGAGAATAAATGCCAGGTCGAGAAGCCGCCGATGAGCGACAGGACTGCCAAGGTGACGAATCCTGCAAGGATCTGCCGATTAGTGATCAGAACCTTGCGAAATTTCGCGCCTCCATGAGGCACGATGATGACGGTATGGCGTTTGAGGCCCATAAAAAGAGTCTGGTGATGCGAGGCTTGATCTGGCGTGCGGCGCGCCTTGTCCGAGCGGGGGCCTATTCTGTTGGGTGAGTCATTGTGTGTCAAGTTGAATGGCCGTCTTTGCTCCTGTGGAGAAGCACCGTCCGGACGCGAGAAACAGGGGGTCGAGATACGATAGATTCATCTTCGATCCGATGAACAGACTCTGCCTCGTTGCGTTCGTTTTCGCTCTCGGTCTGGTTGCGCCGGCGGCGGAGGTGCTCGCTTCAGACCATGCCGATCCGATCAAGCTGCGCAACCTGGAAGCCGGTCTTACGGGGCTGTTCGCCTTTCCCGACGGCGATCGGCTGGTTCTGGTTCTGGGCACTCGCAGAGCCCTGCAGTCTGGCAAACCCTACGACCTCGAGCCTTTCGAGTTCGCGATTCACATGGACTTGAACAGCGCGGTGTCCTACGACAACGAAGAGGTCGTCGCCCGCTATGGCGGGCGAGTGGTAGACCCCGCGGAGATCGCGGCGACTGTCTCGTTCAAGTTCCGGCTCTACGAGAACACGAATCGGAAATCGGTATCGCTCGACGGCGTCGATGAGGAGCTCGTGGCGGAGCTGCAGAGCCAGCTCGCGGACGGGACGATCAGGGTCTGGACCGGTGTGCGCGACGACCCTTTCATCTTTCCGCGGTTCTTCAAGCGAAACATCATCGCGATGGTTCTCAGTATTCCGTTCTCTTCCTTCCCGGGCGAGAAAGATTGGGTGCTGTGGGCAACGACCCATCGCGTGCAAGGCGGCCGCCAGGTCGATCATGTCGGGCGCTCCAATCGCACGCAGTTGGCCCGTTTCGATTTCTTGAACCGGATTCATCCGAGCGAGCAGGTTCCGAAGATCAGGGGAAAGATCGAGAGCGGTCAGAAGATCCAGGAGTTCCTGATGAAGTATCTGGCGCCCGGCGCCGACCTCTTCACCTACGTCTTCAGGCTGCGCAAGTACGACGCACAACCGGACGTGATGATTTTCACCACGCGTCGCGAGGCGGGCTTCCCCAATGGCCGCCGACTTGCCGACGATGTCGCCGGGCTCACTTGCGCGCAGGGGGACTGCGCTCTGCAGGAGGTTGCCTTCATCGAAGGCGGTTGGCCGCGAAAGACGAGTACCGACGTACCGTTTCTCGACGGGATGCCCTACCTGGGTAGGCCCTGGCCGGACCTCCCGCACGAGGCCCGCGCCGTGTCCTGGGCGCGACGGTCGGCCCTGATCGTGTTTCTCGTTCTGGCCGTGTGGCTCACCCTGCGCTACGCCCGCTACCACGACTACCAACCCTGAAGCGTGGACACGCTGACACCGAGGTCTCCTATGCCTCCGGCCCGGTTGTCGCGGGGGCTGAGCTTCTGACGCGCACGCCAGGAGACTGGGGCCTGAGACCCCAGCTGATTCGCAGTCTGCTGTGGCTCGCGCTGGCGTTCGGGGTCGCATCGTCGGCGCTGTGGCTGACTCGAGTCGGCTGGGGGCCTCTCGTCGCTGGCTGGGGCGCGATGCGCAAGGAGGCGATCCCCCTGATCGTGGTCTTGACCGCCGGCAATCTGGCTCTCCGCTTCGTTCGCTGGCACTTCCTGCTACGTCGTATTGCGGTGCGCATCCCTATCCGAGCGAGTGCTGCGATCTTCTTCGCCGGGTTGTCGATGATCGTCACCCCGGCCTACGTCGGTGAGATCCTCAAACCGATCCTGCTGAAGCGGAGATTCGGTATCCAGGTGCGCTCGTCGCTCAGCGTAGTGCTGGTCGAGAGGATTCTGGATTCAGTGGCGCTTGGCGTGCTTTGGATGGCCGCGAACGACCTGCGTCTGGCCGCGATTCTGCTGGCTCTGGTCGCGGTCGTTCTCTGCTTGGCCCCGGGCTTGGCTAGGCTAGGCGTCCGGCTCCTTGCGGTGTTGGATCGGGTTCGGCAGCGAACCTTTCTCGTGAGAGCCGTGTCGCCGTCGGCGGAGTCGATCTCCCGTCTCGCGCATCCCGCGATCTTGATGTCCGCCTTCTCCTGCACCCTGCTGGCGTGGAGCCTGCCCTGCATCGGGCTTTGGCTCGCGGCCTGGGCCAGTGGCGCGATGATTCCGGTGGAAGGAGCGACC
>Ga0114950_10002596_pt1 | contig 13863 bp, 7 predicted proteins | sample N075metaG_FD_83503 | JGI IMG/M metagenome (GOLD analysis project Ga0114950, IMG submission 83503) | Deep subsurface microbial communities from Kermadec Trench to uncover new lineages of life (NeLLi) - N075 metaG | ecosystem: Environmental > Aquatic > Marine > Ocean trench > Sediment | place...
AGCGTCGTCTTGCCGTGATCAACATGGCCTATCGTACCCACGTTGCAGTGCGGCTTCGTACGCTCAAATTTTTCCTTCGACATGCTCTTTTCTCCGCTTCACTTGGCCGCAGCATCGAATGAAGGCGGCCCTAATTCCTGGTCTCTTAACTTCTGGCTTACGCCATCTTGGCGACAACTTCCTCGGCTACTGCCTGCGGGACCTGATCGTAATGATCGAACACCATGGTGTAGGTAGCCCGACCCTGGCTCATCGAACGCAACGTGTTGACGTAGCCGAACATATTGGCCAATGGCACCATCGCCGAAATAACCCGGGCATTGCCCCGGCTATCCATCGCGCCAACCTGGCCGCGGCGGCTGTTCAGATCGCCGATAATGTCGCCCATATATTTTTCCGGCGTAACCACTTCGACGCTCATGATCGGTTCAAGCAAACGCGGCGCGCCTTTTTCGAACGCTTCGCGCAGGGTCGCCTGGGCAGCGATTTCAAACGCCATCACCGAAGAATCGACGTCGTGGCTGGCGCCATCGACAACGGTCGCCTTGAAATCAATCACCGGGAAACCAGCAACGGAACCCGATTCACGTTGCAGATTAAAGCCCTTTTCAATGCCCGGCACAAACTCCCGCGGGATCGAACTACCGCGCAAAGAGCTTTCGAATACAAAGCCTGAACCCGGCTCGAGCGGTTCGAACCGAACCTTCATGCGGGCATACTGACCGGACCCACCGGTTTGTTTCTTATGGGTGTAATCGATTTCAATCGATTTGGTGATGGTCTCGCGATAAGCCACCTGCGGCGGGCCGATATTCGCCTCGACCTTAAATTCACGCCTCATCCGGTCAACGATGATGTCGAGGTGAAGCTCGCCCATCCCCTTGATGATGGTCTGGCCGCTTTCCTCGTCGCTGGCAACCCTGAACGAAGGATCTTCGGCGGCGAGGCTCGCCAAGGCTGCGCCCATTTTCTGCTGGTCGGCCATGGTTTTCGGTTCAACCGCGATCTCGATCACCGGATCCGGGAAATCCATACGCTCCAACACCACCACGTTGTTCGGATCGCACAATGTATCGCCAGTTGTCGTCCCCTTGAGACCGGCTAGTGCAATGATATCACCCGCCCGCGCCTCTTTGACGTCTTCGCGGTCGTTGGCATGCATTTCCAGCATACGGCCGACACGCTCGCGCCTGTCCTTGTTCGAATTCAGCAGCGTTTGACCGGATTCCAGGACCCCGGAATAAATCCGCACAAACGTCAGCGAGCCGACAAACGGATCGGTCATGATCTTGAAGGCTAGGGCGGCGAAGGGCTCGTCGTCGGAACTCTTACGCTCGATCTGATCGTCGCTATCTCGCTTAACGCCTTTAATCGCCGTCACATCGAGCGGCGACGGCAGAAAGTCGATAACAGCGTCGAGCAGCGGCTGGACGCCCTTATTCTTAAAGGCGGAACCGCACAGCACCGGCACGAAGACGCCGGCCAACGTCCCTAAGCGAACGCACGCCTTGAGCGTCGCTTCATCGGGTTCGGTGCCTTCAAGATAGGCCTCCATCGCCGCGTCATCGTGCTCGACCGCCAATTCCACCAACTTTACGCGCCATTCGGCGGCCACCTCGGCAAGCTCTGCGGGAATATCGATATCCTCGTATTCCGCGCCCAGCGTCTCATCTTTCCAGACAACGCCCTTCATGCGCACAAGGTCGATAATGCCGCGGTGCCCGGCCTCCTCGCCAATCGGCAATTGAACCACTATCGGAACCGCACCGAGACGATCTTCGATCATTTCAACGCAATTGAAGAAATCCGCGCCGATGCGATCCATCTTGTTGACGAAACAAATACGCGGCACGCCGTATTTATCGGCCTGACGCCAAACCGTTTCCGACTGCGGTTCAACACCGGCAACGCTGTCAAAGATCGCAACCGCGCCGTCGAGAACGCGTAGCGAGCGCTCGACCTCGATGGTGAAATCCACATGGCCGGGCGTGTCGATAATGTTGATGTGATGGTCACGCCAAAAGGTCGTGGTCGCAGCCGACGTGATCGTAATACCACGCTCCTGCTCCTGCTCCATCCAATCCATCGTCGCGGCGCCATCGTGCACCTCGCCGATTTTGTAGGAACGGCCAGTGTAATAAAGAATGCGTTCGGTCGTCGTCGTTTTACCGGCGTCGATATGAGCCATGATACCGATATTGCGGTATCGCTCGAGAGGTGTTTTGCGAGGGGAAGCCACGGCGAAATACTCGTCCTTACGGGTGGTTGTGTGTCGGCCCTACCACCGGTAATGGGAAAAGGCCTTATTGGCCTCCGCCATCCGATGGGTGTCCTCCCGCTTTTTCACGGCATTACCACGGCTCTCCGCCGCGTCCATTAATTCACGTGACAACCGCTGCACCATGGTGTTCTCCGAACGGCCACGCGCCGCGGCGATAAGCCAGCGAAATGCCAACGCCTGCGCCCTGACGGGCCGCACTTCAATCGGCACCTGGTAGGTCGCACCGCCAACCCGGCGCGAGCGAACCTCAATTTGCGGCTTCACGTTTTCAAGCGCGTCGTGGAACACCTTTACCGCGTCCTGACCGCCGCGCGCCGCACTCTCATCGAACGCGCCGTACACAATCCGCTCGGCCACGGATTTCTTACCGTCGCGCATCACATTATTCATAAATTTACTGACCACCCGATCACCGAATTTGGGATCTGGGAGCATTTCGCGTTTTTCAGCCCGCCGACGTCGTGACATCTCGCGCGCTCCCTATTTCGGCCGTTTGGTGCCGTATTTCGAACGGCGCTGACGGCGGTCGCCGACACCCTGGGTGTCGAGCGTACCGCGAATTACGTGATAACGGACACCGGGCAAATCCTTGACGCGGCCACCGCGGATCATCACGACCGAATGCTCCTGCAGGTTATGGCCTTCGCCCGGAATGTAGCAGGTAACCTCAAATCCGTTGGTAAGGCGCACGCGCGCCACCTTGCGCAGCGCCGAGTTCGGCTTCTTCGGCGTTGTCGTATACACACGGGTGCAAACACCACGTTTCTGCGGACATGCCTCTAGCGCCGGCACCTTGGTACGCTTGACCGGCGCTTTCCGCGGCTTACGGATTAATTGGTTAGTAGTCGGCATCAGCCTTCCTTCAATCTTTCTGGCCCGGCGGGCCAGCCACACCTAGTAGCCGGATAGAACACACCAAGCGGAGCAAGACAATTGGTCTTACCCCAACGGGCTCTTTTCGCCAGCCCGCACGGCGTGTCAACACTCATATACCTTTTGCTTGGGGTCGTGTTTAGGCTGACTTTAAGCGCCTACGACCGCCCCCCTATGTAGCGGCGCGGATACTACTTACGCACCCAACCCCCGTCAACCGATAATCCTTGCGTTTCCGGGGGTTTGAGCAACAATTCTTCACACGCTGATCAAGCCGTCTTTATGCGCAACAGTGGGATCGATCCACAGCGCCAATAACACTCCTTTTCAAAGGGTAACCACCCTGTAAACGGCGAATTTCCTGCCTTACAGGCCAGCCGGCTACTCCGCCGCCCCTGCCTCTTCAACAATCACCTCTTCCGCAGCCTCCTGCTCGGCCAGCCGCTTGGCGGCTTCCGCGGCCAATTCGATGTCACGTTCGGCGGCGGCGATACGCACATTGTTCATCACGTGGCCCGTACCCGCCGGGATCAATCGCCCGACAATGACGTTCTCCTTCAACCCGACGAGTTGATCGACCTTGCCATTCACGGCTGCCTCCGTCAGCACCCGCGTCGTTTCCTGGAACGAGGCCGCCGAGATGAACGAGCTCGTCTGCAGGCTTGCCTTGGTGATGCCTTGCAGGACCGGGGTCGCTACCGCGAGTTTCAAACCCTCTTCCTTGGCTTTGGCGTTGACCGCATCAAACTCGATTTCGTCAACGACTTCACCAACAAGGTATGTCGTCTCACCGCCGTCGGAGATTTCGACCTTTTGCAGCATCTGACGAACGATCACTTCGATGTGCTTGTCGTTTATGGTCACGCCCTGAAGCCGATAGACGTCCTGAACTTCTTTCACCAGGTAGCTGGCCAAGGCCTCGACACCCAGCACCCGCAGAATATCGTGGGGCACCGGATTTCCATCGAGCAACAGATCTCCCTTTTGGACGAAATCGCCTTCCTGGACCGAGATGTGCTTACCTTTCGGGATTAGATACTCGATCGGCTCAACGCCATTCGCCGCATCTTCTTCACTGGGCGCAATCACAATACGGCGCTTGGTCTTATAATCGCGGCCGAATTCGATCCGCCCGTCGCCATCGGCAATGATCGCATGATCCTTGGGACGCCTTGCCTCGAACAGCTCGGCGACGCGCGGCAAGCCGCCCGTTATATCCCGGGTTTTGGAACTCTCACGCGGAATGCGGGCAACGATATCGCCGGCCTGGACAAGCTGCCCCTGTTCGACATTGAGGATGGCATCGACCGACATGAAATAGCGGGCATCCATACCGTTGGCCAGTTTCACCACCTCGCCCGCTTGCGAGTTTTTCTTCGGACGCAAGGAAATGCGGGGGCGCAGATCGGCGCCGCGCGGCTGCTGCTTCCAATCGATGACCACCTTCGACGTAATACCGGTCGCTTCGTCGAGAATTTCGCGCACCGACACACCTTCCACCAGATCTACGTAATCGGCGAAGCCTTCCTTCTCGGTAATGATCGGCAGGGTGTAGGGATCCCACGTCACCAGCGTTTGGCCTTTTTCAACGGTGGCGCCGTCATCGGCCAGCAGGCGCGCGCCATAGGGCAGCTTGTGATGGGCCCGGGCACGGCCGGCCTCATCGATCAGGACAACTTCGGTGTAACGGTTCATGACGATGAGCACGCCTTCCGAGTTCTCGACCACGTTTCTGTTCTCAACCTTGACCGTCGCGTCGAACGCAGCCTCGATGCTCGACTGCTCGGAGGCGCCCTGCGCGGCGCCGCCAATGTGGAACGTGCGCATCGTCAACTGCGTACCGGGTTCGCCGATGGACTGGGCGGCAATGACACCAACGGCTTCACCGACGTTAACCGCCGTGCCGCGGGCCAAATCCCGACCGTAACAATTGCCGCATACCCCGCCGTCGCTTTGACAGGTTAGGACCGAACGTATCTTAATGCTCTCGATACCAGCCGATTCAATGCTATCGGCCAGGGCCTCATCGATAAGCTGTCCGCCTTTGACAATAACATTGCCGGACAAGGGATCGACGACATCCTCGGCCACGGTGCGGCCCAGAACACGTTCCGACAAGGCAACAACGACGTCCCCGCCTTCGATCACCGCCGACGTGGTCAGGCCGTCTTTGGTGCCGCAATCTACTTCGACGATGATGCAATCCTGCGCAACATCGACCAGGCGGCGCGTCAGATAACCCGAGTTCGCCGTCTTCAATGCGGTGTCGGCCAGCCCCTTGCGGGCGCCATGGGTCGAGTTGAAGTACTCGAGCACCGACAGGCCTTCCTTAAAGTTGGCGATGATCGGCGTCTCGATGATTTCACCCGATGGCTTGGCCATAAGGCCACGCATGCCCGCAAGCTGGCGAATTTGAGCCGCCGAACCACGGGCGCCGGAGTGGGCCATCATATAGACCGAATTGATCTGGCCGTTCTCGTCGAGGCGCTGCATTTCGGCCATCATGGCGTCGGCGACATCGTCGGTGCAGCGGGTCCAGGCATCGATCACCTTGTTGTACTTCTCACCCTTGGTGATCAATCCATCCTGGTATTGCTGCTCGAAATCTTTCACCCGCTTCGTCGTATCCCCGACGAGCCGGCCCTTCAGGTCCGGAATAATCAGATCGTCCTTGCCGAACGAGATGCCGGCATTACAAGCGGACCGGAAACCAAGCGCCATCATATGGTCGGCGAAAATAACCGTCTCTTTCTGACCGCAGTGACGATAGACCATATCGATCACTTCACTGACTTCGCGCTTGGTCAGCAAACGATTGACAACATCGAACGGCACCTGAGGATGATTCGGCAATATCCGGCCAATCATCAAGCGCCCCGGGGTTGAATCCACCCGGCGTATGATTTTTTTACCCTCTTCATCGACGGTATCTATGCGGGAAATCACGCGGGTGTGCAGATTTATCACGCCGGCGTCGAGCGCCTTTTCAACCTCATCGAGCGAAACAAAACTTGGAATGCGGTAGGCTTTGACCGAACCGTCCTTGAGCGCCTTGTTCAGCGCTGAGACATTCTTCGTGTCGATCTCTGCATCCGACTTTTTGGTATTGGCAAAGACGACCACCCCGGATTCCAGCGCCGCTTCTAGCGCCTTCTTGGTATCGATTCCGACCTCGTCGCCACGGACATCATCGGATGTGTAGGTGAGATAATAAAGACCGAGAACGATATCCTGCGACGGCACGATAATCGGCTTACCGTTGGCCGGGCTCAGGATGTTGTTCGTCGACATCATCAGCACACGCGCTTCCAACTGGGCTTCCAGCGACAAGGGAATGTGAACGGCCATCTGATCGCCATCGAAGTCGGCGTTGAACGCGGCGCAAACCAGCGGATGCAGTTGAATCGCCTTGCCTTCGATCAACACCGGCTCGAACGCCTGAATGCCGAGGCGATGGAGCGTTGGCGCCCGGTTGAGCAGCACCGGATGTTCGCGGATTACCTCTTCAAGGATATCCCAAACCTCCGGACGCGCCTTCTCGACCATGCGCTTGGCGGCCTTGATCGTGGTGGCGTACCCGTAGAGTTCGAGCTTGTGATAGATGAACGGCTTGAACAGTTCGAGCGCCATCTTCTTCGGCAGCCCGCACTGGTGCAGCAGCAATTCCGGGCCGACGACGATGACCGAGCGGCCCGAATAATCGACGCGTTTCCCCAGCAGGTTCTGGCGGAAGCGCCCTTGCTTGCCCTTCAGCATGTCGGACAGTGATTTCAACGGGCGCTTGTTAGCGCCGGTGATGACCCGTCCGCGGCGGCCATTATCGAACAGGGCATCAACTGATTCCTGCAACATGCGCTTTTCGTTGCGCACAATAATATCCGGCGCACGCAGCTCGATCAGGCGCTTCAACCGGTTGTTGCGATTGATCACGCGCCGGTACAGATCGTTCAGGTCGGAGGTCGCAAACCGGCCACCATCGAGGGGAACCAGCGGCCGCAATTCCGGCGGGATCACCGGCACGACATCGAGCACCATCCATTCCGGTTTGGCGCCGGAACCGATGAACGCCTCCATAATTTTCAGGCGCTTGACGTATTTTTTCCGCTTGGCCTCCGAACCGGTTTCCTTGAGATCGATGCGCAATTTAGCGTGTTCCGCTTCCAGGTCGATTCCGGAGAGCATGAACTTCAACGCCTCGGCGCCAATCATCGCCGTAAACGCCTCGTCGCCATGTTCTTCCTGCGCGGCAGCGTACTGCTCTTCCGTCAAAAGCTGGTGCAACTCGAGCTCGGTCAGACCCGGCTCGGTGACGATGAAATTCTCGAAATACAGAACGCGTTCGAGCGCCCGCAGCGTGATGTCGAGCAGCAAACCGACCCGGCTCGGCAGAGACTTCATGAACCAGATATGGGCCACCGGCGAGGCCAGTTCGATATGACCCATGCGTTCGCGCCGTACGCTTTGCAATGTCACTTCGACGCCGCACTTTTCGCAAACGATGCCGCGGTACTTCATGCGCTTGTATTTACCGCACAGGCATTCGTAGTCCTTGATCGGACCGAAGATACGCGCGCAGAACAAACCGTCGCGCTCTGGCTTGAAGGTCCGGTAGTTGATCGTCTCCGGCTTCTTGATCTCGCCATATGACCACGAACGGATCCGTTCCGGGCTGGCGATCGAGATGCGTATCTCGTCGAAATGTGCCGGTGCTTGCTGCTGGCCGAATACGTTGACGAGTTCGTTCATGAAATTGCTCCCGCTAGAAGTTCAGCTGATGTTCTCTGAGGTAACCGGTTCAACGCTAAGATCCGGTTTGCCTGAGTTGGACATCGAGCCCGAGCGACCGAAGTTCCTTCACAAGCACGTTGAAGGATTCCGGGATACCCGCTTCGAAATTATCGTCGCCGCGCACAACGGCTTCATAGACCTTGGTGCGACCCGCCTTGTCGTCCGACTTGACGGTTAGCATTTCCTGCAATGTGTAGGCGGCGCCATAGGCTTCGAGCGCCCACACCTCCATCTCGCCGAAACGCTGTCCGCCGAACTGCGCCTTGCCGCCCAGGGGTTGCTGGGTGACCAGGCTGTAGGGTCCGATCGAGCGCGCATGGATTTTGTCGTCGACCATATGGTGCAGTTTCAGCATGTAGATGTAGCCGACGGTAACCTTGCGGTCGAATTTCTCGCCGGTGCGCCCATCGACCAACTGCACCTGGCCCGAAACGTCGAGGCCTGCCGCTATGAGATGCTGATTGATCTCTTCCTCGGACGCACCATCGAAAACCGGCGAGGCCATCGGAACGCCATTGCGCAAGTTACCGGCCAATTCGACGATTTGTTCGTCATTCATGTACGCTATGTCTTCGTCATAGATTTCCGTGCCGTACACTTCGCCCAATTTCTTGCGCATGCCATCGAGCGTGCCGGAACCGTTCAGCGAATCGAGCATCTCGCCAATCTGACGGCCAAGGCCATGGGAAGCCCAGCCGAGATGGGTTTCGAGTATCTGTCCCACGTTCATGCGCGACGGTACGCCGAGCGGATTGAGCACGATATCGACCGGTGTGCCGTCCTCCAGATAGGGCATGTCCTCCATCGGTACGATTCGCGAGATCACACCCTTGTTGCCATGACGGCCGGCCATCTTGTCGCCAGGCTGAAGCTTGCGCTTCACGGCAACGAACACCTTGGTCAGCTTCATCACACCTGGCGGCAGTTCGTCGCCACGCTGCACTTTGTCGACTTTGTTTTCGAAACGCGCCTCCAAGGCCGCCACCGATTCATCGAAGCTCTTATGGAGTGTTTCGATTTGGGTCATGCGCTTGTCGATCTTAACGACGATCTGGCGCCATTGGCCCGGCGTGTAATCGCTCAGAACCTTCTCGGTTATTTTGGTGTCTTCGGCCAAACCCTTCGGTCCCTTGACCGCAACCTGGTTCGCCAGCAATTCCTTCAAACGGCCGTAGAAACTGCGCTCGAGAATGGCCTTCTCATCGTCGCGGTCCTTTGCGAGATGTTCGATTTCAGCGCGCTCGATCGACAGGGCGCGTTCATCCTTATCGACGCCACGCCGCGAGAACACCCGCACTTCGACCACGGTGCCGGTAACGCCCGGCGGCACCTTCAGCGAGGTATCGCGCACGTCGGCGGCTTTCTCACCGAAAATCGCCCGCAGCAATTTCTCTTCCGGCGTCATCGGCGATTCGCCCTTCGGCGTGACTTTGCCAACGAGAATGTCGCTGGGGTTCACCTCGGCGCCGATATACACGATGCCGGCTTCGTCCAGGTTCTTCAGCGCCTCTTCGCCGACGTTGGGAATATCGCGGGTGATTTCTTCCTGACCCAGTTTGGTATCGCGGGCCATCACCTCGAATTCTTCGATATGGATCGACGTGAACACATCGTCGCGCACGATCCGCTCGGAAATCAGGATCGAATCCTCGAAGTTGTAACCATTCCACGGCATGAACGCACACAACACGTTTTTGCCGAGAGCCAGTTCGCCGAGATCGGTCGACGGACCGTCGCCGATGATGTCGTCTTTCTCGACGATGTCGCCAACCTTCACCAATGGGCGCTGGTTAATTGCGGTGTTCTGGTTGGAGCGCTGAAACTTCAGCAGATTGTAGATATCGACCCCGGTATCGCCACCTTCGATATCGCCGGTAACGCGAACCACGATACGCGTCGCATCGACCTGATCGACGACCCCCGACCGCCGGGTAATGATCGCCACGCCGCTATCGCGCGCCACCTTTTCTTCCATACCGGTGCCGACCAGCGGCGCATCCGACTGGATCAACGGCACTGCCTGGCGTTGCATGTTCGAGCCCATCAGCGCGCGGTTGGCGTCATCGTTCTCCAGGAACGGGATCAGCGCCGCCGCCACCGAAACAAGCTGTTTGGGCGATACATCCATGAACTCGATGTCTTCAGGCGACGACATGACATAGTCGTTATTCTGGCGGCAACTGATCAAGGCATCGGTGAATTTGCCATTCTTGTCGAGGGCCGCATTCGCCTGGGCGATCGTGTAACGGCCTTCTTCCATCGCCGACAAATACACGACTTCGTCGGTTACTTTGTGGTTCACCACTTTCCGGTACGGGCTTTCGATAAAGCCGTACTTATTCACCCTGCCGTAGGTGGCGAGCGAATTGATCAACCCGATATTGGGACCTTCCGGGGTCTCGATCGGACAAATCCGCCCATAATGGGTGGGGTGGACATCGCGCACTTCAAAGCCGGCGCGTTCGCGGGTCAAACCGCCCGGCCCCAACGCCGACAGACGCCGTTTATGCGTGATCTCGCTGAGCGGATTGGTTTGATCCATGAACTGGCTGAGCTGCGACGACCCGAAGAATTCGCGCACCGCGGCCGCCGCCGGCTTGGCGTTGATCAAATCGTGGGGCATGACGCTGTCAATTTCGACCGTCGACATGCGTTCGCGGATCGCCCGCTCCATGCGCAAAAGGCCGATTCTGTATTGGTTCTCCATCAGCTCGCCGACCGAACGAACCCGGCGGTTGCCAAGATGGTCGATATCGTCGATTTCTCCCCGCCCATCCTTCAAATTGACGAGAATTTTGATGATGTGGAGAATGTCATCCTTGCGCAACGTGCGCCGCGTATCGGGAACGTCTATATCCAAACGCGCGTTCATCTTCACCCGCCCGACCGCCGACAGATCGTAACGCTCGGAATTGAAGAATAACCCATCGAACAAGGTCTTCGCCGTTTCATAGGTCGGCGGCTCGCCGGGACGCATCACCCGGTAAATTTCGATCAGCGCATCTTCGCGGCTGCGGTTCTTATCGGCAGCTAACGTATTGCGGATATACGGGCCGATATTGATGTGATCGATCAGCAACGTGGTGAATTTCTTTATTTTCGCCTCATCGAGGGTCTCGAGGGTTTCCTCGGTGATTTCATCACCCGCCTCGATGATGACCTCGCCGGTGTCTTCGTTGATCAGATCTTCGCCCACATACTGACCAATCAACTCCTCGCCGGTGATGAGAAATTCCTTCACGCCCTTGTCGATAACCTGGCGGGCCAAGCGCGGCGAAAACTTAGCGCCCTCTTCGGCTAATACCTTGCCGGTCTTGGCATCGACCAGATCGTGCGACAGTTTCACCCCGCGCAGGCGCTCTTCTTTGAAGGGTGTCCGCCAGCCGTCTTTAGAGCGCGTGTAGGATGTTTTCTCGTAGAAATAATCGAGAATCTCTTCATGGGGCATGCCGATCGCTTCAGACTGCACAATCTCGCGGCCTTCGGCGGTGCGCTCTTCGATCAACTTTTCCGTCGCCTTGCTATAGAGCGCCATCAAGAACGTCGTCACCGGCAGTTTGCGGCGGCGATCGATACGCACATGCACTATATCTTTGGCGTCGAACTCGAAATCCAGCCACGAACCCCGGTAGGGAATAACGCGGGCGGCAAACAGGAACTTGCCCGACGAATGGGTCTTGCCCTTGTCGTGATCGAAAAACACCCCTGGCGAACGGTGCATCTGCGATACAATCACCCGCTCCGTGCCATTGATCACGAATGTGCCCTTTTCCGTCATCAAGGGCATATCGCCCATATAAACATCCTGTTCCTTGATGTCGCGGATCGACCGAGCGCCGGTATCTTCGTCGATATCCCAGACCACAAGGCGCAATGTTACCTTGAGCGGCGCGGCATAGGTCATGCCCCGCTGCTGGCATTCCTCAACGTCGTATTTCGGTTCTTCGAGATTGTAAGCGACGAATTCAAGCTGCGCGCGCTCGGCGAAATCCTTGATCGGGAATACCGACTTGAAGACTTCGGCGATGCCCACATCGGAGCGTTCGTTATCCGGCGTTCCGCTGAGCAGAAATTGATCATAGGATTTTTTCTGAACCTCGATCAGATTGGGCATCGGGGCGACTTCGATGATCCGACCGAAACTTTTGCGTATTCGTTTGCGACCAGTGAAAGACTTCGACATCAACTGCCCTCTTTCATGCGCCCGCGGGCGCTGTGAGATTTAAATTCGAAATTTACCCACCCTCCGACGGAAGAGCGGTTCGTTCTTTGCGGTACTTTCGCATCGCCGATGCCAATGTCGCGGATCGCGGCGAGGCGAAAGTACCGACGATGGGCCGGAGCCGGCAGGGATATGCCGGCCCCAGCCCGGGCCGATATTTCGCGGATTAGGGACGCTATTTAATTTCGACTGTCGCGCCCGCTGCTTCCAACTTCGTCTTGACCTCGGCAGCCTCGTCTTTGCTGACGCCTTCCTTAATCGGCTTCGGCGCCGCTTCGACAAGGTCCTTGGCCTCTTTCAAGCCAAGTCCGGTAAGCGCCCGAACTTCCTTGATGACGTTGATCTTCTTCTCGCCAAAGCTGGCCAGGATCACGTCGAACTCGGTCTGCTCTTCAGCAGCTTCTGCGCCACCAGCGGGGCCCGCTGCGACCACCGCAACGGGTGCCGCCGCACTAACGCCCCACTTGTCTTCAAGCAGCTTGGACAATTCGGCCGCCTCGATAACGGTGAGGCCGCTGAGATCGTCGACGATCTTTTCTAAATCTGCCATTTCTCTTTACTCCTGAGACTAATCGATATGCTTTGACGGGACCGGCTTACGCAGCCTCTTCCTGTTCGGCTTTGGCGGAGAGAACCCGCGCCAGCTGACCCGCCGGCGCCTGTAACACACCCGCGACCTTGGTCGCCGGGGCGTTGAGCAAGCCGATTAGCTTGCCCCGCAGTTCGTCGAGCGATGGCAGCGCGGCAAGCGCTTCGATAGCAGCTGCATCGAGCTGGTTTTCCGCCATGGCGCCGCCGACTACGACGAGCTTGTCATTCTCCTTTGAAAAGTTGACCGCTATGCGCGCCGCCGCCACTGGGTCGGCGGAATATGCGATGGCCGTCGGTCCCTCGAAGAGATTTGCAATCCCTTCATAAGGGGTGCCTACAAGGGCGAGTTTTACGAGCCGGTTTTTCGTCACTTTATAGCTGGCGCCTGCCTCACGCATCCGGCGGCGCAAATCTGTACTTTCCGCCACCGTAAGCCCGGATTGATGCGTCACCACGACCAGCGCGGCTTCCGCGAACGTTCCGTTGAGTTCGACAACCAGCTCTTCTTTTTTAGCTCGGTCCACTTACCGTCTCCGCAATTTGGCGCGCCGCTGATACTTGCTGGCGAACGCACCGGTTGCAATTTGGTCCCCCGCGACTGCGCGGAACCGGTACTCCTGCCCCAGGAGCAGAGGCACCCGGCCATAAGGCCAGGCTAATCTGATCTCCCGTCTATGCAGGGCCGCCGCGTAAACCAGCGATTAAGCCTTCCAAGCAACAGCTTTTCGGGCGCCTGCAGTCTCGGACAGGTCGAACCGGATCGTCATGGGACGCTGTGCGTCCGACGCCGAAACCGGCCCTCCCATCGCCCCGCAACGTGCGGCGGCGACAAAAAACTCTAAACGGCCTATTCGGCCGCCACGGGGCTGGTCGGCAGCGTCGAAACGTCGATCCGCACTCCTGGTCCCATTGTTGAACTCATTGCCATTCGTTTCAGATAGGCACCCTTTATGCCGCTCGGTTTAGCTCTCAAAATTGCATCTAATAAGGCAGATACGTTTTGCCCGAGCTGCTCCTCGCTGAAGCTGGCCTTGCCCACGCCGGCATGAATGATGCCTTGCTTTTCGACCCGAAATTGAACTTCGCCACCCTTGGCGTCTTCAACAGC
>Ga0114950_10002602_pt1 | contig 13850 bp, 15 predicted proteins | sample N075metaG_FD_83503 | JGI IMG/M metagenome (GOLD analysis project Ga0114950, IMG submission 83503) | Deep subsurface microbial communities from Kermadec Trench to uncover new lineages of life (NeLLi) - N075 metaG | ecosystem: Environmental > Aquatic > Marine > Ocean trench > Sediment | place...
ACCGAGCTCAGCGTGGCGGGATGCTGCGCCAAAAGCTTCTCCCTCTCGACCGTGGTGCTTGTTCGAGTGGCGGCGACCATTCCCTAGTCCATGACGGCGGCATCGAAGTCCACGCCCACCGGACAGTGATCCGAGCCAGTGACTTCGGGCCAGATGAAGGCCTTCTTAAGATAGCGCAGGGCGGCCCTCGAAGCGAGCACGTAGTCGATTCGCCAGCCGACATTGCGGCGCCGGGCGTCGAATCTCTGCATCCACCAACTGTAGTGGCCCGGCTGGTCGTGAAGATGGCGAAAGGTGTCGATCCACCCGGCTCGAATCCAGCGGTCGAGCTCTTCACGCTCCTCCGGCAAGAAGCCGCTGTTGCGGGCGTTCGTGTTCGGCCTGGCGAGGTCGATCTCGCGATGGGCGGTGTTGAAGTCTCCCATCACCACCACCCGGTATCCGGCCCTGCGCAGGCCGTCGACCTGGTCGAAGAGGGCGCGGTAGAAACCGAGCTTGAAGGGTACCCGGCTGTTGTCTCGCTTCGGCCCGCTGCCCTTCGGGAAGTAGCAATTGACGACGACGAGGCGGCCGAAAAGCGCGATCTGGAGTCTGCCCTCGCGATCGAGCTCGGGATCGTTGAGGGACGTTTGAACCCAGGTTGGCTCGCTTCGGCTGTAGAGGCCGACCCCGCTGTAGCCTTTCTTCTCTGCCGGGGAGAAGTGGGTGTACCAGCGTAGCGGTCGGCGCAGACCGGGCTCGAGCTGGCTCGGTAACGCCCTGACCTCCTGTAGTCCGACGATTTGGGCGCGACTCTGAGCGAGCCACTCCAGGAAGCCCTTTCTGGAGCAGGCTCGCAGGCCGTTCACGTTCCAGGAGACGATGCGGAGGTTCTTGGGCATGGCAAGATGTCAGATCAGGAGTGAGGCGCCGAAATATCCGAACCGGTCGCGGAGTTTATGTCAGCAAGATGAATGACCTTCACGGCTCCGGTCTTCTTCGAGGCTCTCTCGTCGCGGTTTTCTTGTCGGCGCTCCTTCTGCCGCCGGGGGCAGCGGCGCCAAGGGTCGATCACGAAGCCGCCTGTACCTACAAGACTCTCAGCTGGGACGACTTTCGCGGCCCGGTGATCAGCGGTCAACAGGTCGCCTGGATCGCCGCAACGATTGTCCTGGAGCCGTTCGAGGTCGAGGTTGTTCAACAGGGCGACTCCTGGGTTGCGAAGGTCGACTACCCCGAGGTCTATGCCCTCATGGACAAGCTGCAATCGAGTGCACGGCGGGGAGGCAGGACGGAGGCGAACCTGGCGCACGAGCAGACCCACTTCGACATCGCGGAGTACGAGGCCAGAAAGCTGGCTCTGGAGGTTCGCGAAATCCGCGCGATGGGCGAGGAGGATTCGCTCGACTTGCGGATCGTTCTACAGGAGAAGGTCAGCGTTGCCTACGCCACGGCGCTACGAGCCTTGCTCCAACACCAGCAGCTTTACGACGGCGAAACCGGACACGGAACTCGCAAGAAACCGCAGAAGAAGTGGCAACGGGAGGTTGCCGAGCTGCTAGAGCAGACCGAGCCCTACAAGCTGTTCTAGCGGGGGCCGCGGTCGTCGCCGATCCCCAGTCACGAAGTAGTGTCGATGGAGATACCTAGCTAGGACCCGGCGGCGAGGAAGGACTCGAGGTCGGCAGAGGCGATCACCGGCTCACCCGGCGCCGAGAAGCTCAGCCTTCCCTCTACGAGCCACTCCTCGAGTCGATTCACTTCAGCGAAGAGGTGCTCGAACGAATCGACCACGAAGAGGAGCGGTTGATAGTGATCGATCTCGAAGGCTTGGTTGATTACCCATTCCATCTGGAAGGGGTGGCGTTGGACATGGGGTGAGCGAATCGAGTGCTCGAGCTCGCCAAACGAGCTCAGAAGACCGCTGCCATACACTTTGAGCTCGCCGTCCTCCCGCATCAGGCCGAACTCGACGGTGAACCAGAAGAAGCGCGCCAGAGCGCGAATCGCCGACTCGAGCCGGCTGAGCCGCTCGTCTTCGGGCCAGACGTCTCTCGCCAATCGGGCCGCCGTATGGGCCACCTCTCCGAAGCGAGCTAGCGCGTCGGAGAAGACCTTGCCGGTGTGCATAGGAACGTGGCCCGCGAGGTCGTGAAAGATGTCTGGCTCGGGTAGATAGGAGCCCGTCTGCTGGGATCGAATGGTGATCGTGGTGGGGAACTCGCGTCGGCGAAGACAGTCGAAGAAAGTGAAGGCCGGAATGTAGCCGCTCACCGCGCGTGTCTTGAAGCCGCTGAGCGGCTCCAGGAAGCAATTGACGTCCTCCAGGCGCGGGATCCGCACCGGATCCAGTGCGATGCGGTCGAGGCCCTCGAGGAACTTATGGTTGGCAAGCTGCCTCCACTTGGGCTCGAGAGCGCTGTAGAGGCGTCGCCAGGTACGGTGATTCTCTTCGCTGTAGAGCTCGTAGGGCTGGCTAACGAAGAGCTCACCTCGGAGGCGCGCCGCGTCGATGAAGGCTGCGTTCGCCGTGGTCAGGTCCGAGGGGCTGAGAGTTGAATCCAAGGGTTTCTCCGGAAGGTGCGGACGGTCAAACGAGAGGTAGCGAGGTCGACTCTTTGATCTCGCGCAGCACGATCGAGGTTCGAACCTTGTCGACGCCGGGGATGGGAGTCAGCTTTTCGAACAGAAACCACTCTAGGTGCTTGTGGTTCTTGACGACCACCTTCATCAAGTAGTCGAACTCTCCGGTCAGGTGATGGCACTCCAAGACCTCCGGGATCTTCCCGAGGTCGTCGCGAAAGCCCTGGATCATGGCGGGCTCATGGTGGGCCAGAGTGACCTGGACGAAACACAGCAGGTCGAGACCGACCGCCTGGCGATCGAGAAGTGCGGTGTAGCCCCTGATGACGCCTCTGTCCTCGAGCTTGCGGAGGCGTTTCTGGAGACCGGGCGGCGACAGGTCGACCTGGCGAGCGAGCTCGCTGTTCGGCGTGCGAGAGTTCTCCTGTAGGAGGCCAAGCAGCTTGAGATCGAGTGCGTCCAGCCGAATCGTGTCGTCGGCACCCGCCTCCTCGTCGGCAAAGAGGACCTGTGACGGGTTGTTCGAGATCATGTGAGATAGTTTACTTTATGTCCTGAATTATCTCAATATGTTCACTTTACATCCGATCGTGACCCGAATAGAATCAAACGTGTTCGCTCCGGGGAGTGAACGGCTAATCAAGGACACGGACGGGGTCGCTTCTCCGTCGCGAGTGTGAGACAAGAGAGAGGGCCGCTCCAATGACCGATTTCTTTCCGATTCGAGGGTTTGACCACGTTGAGTTCTACGTCGGCAACGCTCATCAGGCCGCGATGTTCTACTCCAAGTGCTTCGGCTTTACGCGCGTTGCTCGCCAGAGTCTCGAGACCGGCTCTCGAGACCTCGCCTCCCACGTTCTTCAACAGGGCGACATTCGCCTGGTACTCACGACGGCGCTACATCCTGATCACCCGGTGGCGCGACAAGTGCTCGAGCACGGTGACGGGGTTGGTGTCATAGGTCTGGCGGTGCCGGACGCCGAGCGGGCGCACAAGGAAGCTACGAGCCGTGGCGCCAAGAGCGCCTACGGCTTGCGCGAAGTGGAAGACTCGGAAGGTATCTTTCGACGCAGCGCCATCCATGCCTATGGCGATACCCTGATCGAGTTCGTCGATCGGCAGGACTACCGCGGCGCCTTTGCTCCCGGTTTCGAGGCCGTGAACGGCGGCGTCGAGAACGGCCATGGCGTCGGGCTGAAGCTCGTCGATCACATTGTCGGCAACGTCGCGCTCGGTGACATGAATCGCTGGGTCGACTTCTTCTCGCGGACGATGGGCTTCTCGCAGCTGATGCACTTCGATGACGAGGCGATCTCCACCGAGTACTCGGCCCTGATGTCGAAGGTGATGCAGGACGGTAGCGGCAAGATCAAGTTCCCTATCAACGAGCCCGCGGAAGGTCGGCGCAAGTCGCAGATCGAGGAGTACCTCGAGTACAACCACGGCCCTGGCGTTCAGCACGTTGCCTGGACTACGGACGACATCGTCGCCACGGTTCGCGGCCTGCGCGCCAACGGTATCGAGTTCTTGCACGTACCGCCTAGCTACTACGACGATCTGGAGGCGCGAGTCGGCGCCATCGCCGAGCCGATGGACAAGTTGGCCGAGCTCGGCATTTTGGTGGATCGCGACGAAGACGGATATCTCTTGCAGATCTTCACCCGTCCGGTGGAAGATCGGCCTACGGTGTTCTTCGAGATCATCGAGCGCCACGGCGCAAAGGGCTTCGGCGAGGGTAACTTCAAGTCGCTCTTCGAGGCCATCGAGCGCGACCAGGCGCTGCGCGGCAACCTCTGATCCTCAACGACGTGGCCGGAGATCTCCCATGACGTACTACCACCGGCTGGGCAACGTGCCTCACAAGCGGCACACGCAATTTCGCAAGGCCGACGGCTCGCTGCATCACGAAGAGGTGTTGGGCATCCACGGATTCGCGGGTATCCAATCGATCCTCTACCACCTCCATCCGCCGACCCGAGTTCGCAGCCTGGAGGACGTTGCGCAGGTCGAGCCCACCTTGGAGCAAGCCGGCCCACTGCGGCATCGCCACTTGCGCTCGTCAGGGCTTCCGCCGGGCGGCGATGCGGTCGAAGGGCGGGTGGCGCTGATGTGCAATCGCGACGTCACCCTGTCGATCGCCCGCCCGACCGAGGCGATGTCCTACTGGTACCGGTTCGCGCATGGCGACGAAGTGATCTTCGTTCACGAAGGTGCCGGGGTTCTGGAGAGTCAGTTCGGGACTCTGAGGTATCGCGCCCACGACTACCTCGTGATCCCCACCGGTGTCTTCTGGCGCCTGTTGCCCGACGACGGCGTGGACCATCGTCTGCTGGTTATCGAAGCCTCCGGCCACATCGAGCCGCCGCGGCGCTATGTCAATCGGTTCGGCCAGTTTCTAGAGAACTCGCCCTACTGCGAGCGCGACATCCGGCCTCCGGATGCACTGCAGACGCACGATGAAGAGGGCGAGTTCGAGGTACGTGTGAAGGCTCGCGGCCGCACGACTCGCTACCTGTATGACCACCATCCTCTAGATGTCGTCGGTTGGGACGGCCATCTTTGGCCCTACGCCTTCAATATCGACGACTTCGAGCCGATCACCGGCCGAGTCCACCAGCCGCCGCCGGTTCATCAGACCTTCGACGGTCCCGGCTTCGTCGTTTGCTCCTTCGTGCCGCGCCTTTTCGACTATCACCCGGATGCGATTCCGGCGCCCTACAACCATTCCAACGTCGACTCCGATGAAGTCATCTACTACGTCGAAGGCAACTTCATGTCGCGACGCGGTATCGAGAGTGCCTCGATCACGGTGCATCCGAACGGCATTCCTCATGGTCCGCATCCGGGAACCTATGAAGGCTCGATCGGCGAGGAGCGTACAGACGAGTTGGCGGTGATGGTCGACACCTTTCGGCCGTTGCAGCTCACGGTTGAGGCCGAGAAATTGGAAGATCTCGACTATCCGCTGAGCTGGTTCACCTAAGAGCCGATTGGTCTTCCAGGAACCCTCGAATCGACTGCTTGAGCGCCGGCTTGAAGACGGCGCTGGCGTGGGTCGCCTCGGGAATGATCTCGACCGGGATATCGGGGCGAATCTCGCTCAGCGGGCGCACGCTGGTTTCCAGGAGGCGATCGTCCTCGCCGACGGCTATGAAGATCGGAGTCTCGATCGCCAGCAGCTCGGATTCGCTGATCCCGAGCTCCCAGAAGCGTCGGTAGCAGGCGGTGAGAGCGGCAGAGGTCTGTGCGCGGTTGGAGCCCTCATACCTCTTCCGGGTGGCGTCGTCCGCCCTGGTCCAGCCCATGCCGCCGAGGAAGGCGGAGCGGACACGCTCGGGGTTCTCGACCGTCATCTTGAGCGCGATCATGGCGCCCATCGAGTAGCCGACAAGGTGCGCCGAGTCGATGCCTAGATGGTCGAGGAGCCGCAGGCTGTCGCTGACCATCTCGATGCCATAGGCCTGCATTGCTTCCGGCCTGTCGCTCTTGCCGTGGCCGCGGTTGTCGATCGAGATCACCTGAAAGGTCTGGGCGAGATCCTTCTTGATGCCGTTGATACCCCAGTTGAGAACCGCCGATGCCGTGAAGCCGTGAATGAGGAGGACCGGCTCGCCCTCGCCGTCGACCTCGAAGGCGATACGGACGCCACCGGAGTCGAAGAACTGTGTCTCCGCGGCACCCGGGCCGGTAGCGAGCAGGAGCAGGAGCGTCGTGAGGGCGACGACTAGAGTGCCCTCGGACCTAGATCGCCTCTGCATCCTTGAGTCTCGCGACGTCGTCGGTCGACAGGCCCCACGCCAGCAAGGCTTCCTCGGAGTGCTCACCCGCCTTCGGCGGTGGCCCCTGAATTGCTCCTGGTGTTCGGCTGAAGCGGGGAGCGGTATTGGGCTGATTGACTCCGTCGATCTCGACGAACGTTTGCCTCGCCTGGTTGTGGGGGTGGGCTGGAGCCTCGTCGAGATCGAGCACTGGAGCGAAACAAACGTCCGTTCCCTCCATGATGTCGCACCACTCCTTCCTCGACTTTTGCTTGAAGACCTCGGCGATACGCTCCTTCTTGCGCGGCCACGAGTCGCGGTCGTGCTGATCGTCGAACAGGGCTTCGTCGAGCTCGGCATGCTTGCGTAGGAGGGCGTAGAACTGAGGCTCGATCGAGCCCAGGGAAATCCATTTGCCGTCGGCGCACTCGTAGGTGTCGTAAAAGTGCGAGCCCGAGTCCAGCATGTTGCTGCCCTTGTTGTTGTTCCAGATTCCCATGCCCTTGAGCCCGTAGATACCGGCCATCAAAGCAGCAGAGCCGTCGGTCATGGCGGCGTCCACCACCTGTCCGATTCCCGACTCGCGGGCCTCGAGCAGGGCGCAGACGATGCCGAAAGCGAGGAACATGCCGCCGCCGCCGAAGTCGCCGACCAGGTTCAAGGGCGGCACCGGGTTCTGGCCCGGGCGGCCGATCGAATGCAGGACACCGGTGAGCGAGATGTAGTTGATGTCATGGCCCGCCGCTGACGCCATCGGGCCGTCCTGTCCCCAACCGGTCATGCGGCCGTAGACTAGACGCGGATTGAGCGCCTCGCAGACTTCGGGGCCGAGGCCCAGGCGCTCCATGACCCCCGGGCGGAAGCCCTCCTGTAGCACGTCGGCGTGCTCGACCATCTTGAGGATCGCTGAGACGCCGGCCGGGTTCTTCAGATCGATGGCGATCGATTTGCGGCCGCGGTTGAGGAGGTCGAACTTGGTGCCACGCCCGGCCACGCTCTTGCGGTCGATCCGGACGACGTCGGCTCCGAGGTCGGAAAGCATCATGGCGCAAAACGGTCCCGGTCCGATGCCGGCGATCTCGATGACTCGAATTCCTTGAAGTGGTCCCATGGCTCTATTCTAGGACGACAGCGGTAGCGCCGGTAGCGCGGTTTGCGCTTGCCGATACTGCGCAATAGTCTCCCGGTCGATGAGCTCGAACACAAGAAAGCCGAATCGCAGGTCGATAACTGCCCAGGCGTTGGGTTGGATCGACGGAACGACCCGCGCGCTGGTGCCACCGATCCACACCTCGACCAGCTATGAGCGGTCCCCGGACGGCAGCTGGCCGGGCGCCGAGTACACCCGCGACGACAATCCCACCTACCTTCAGGCTGAGGCTCTCCTGGCCGAGCTGGAGGGAGCCGAGGAGGCGTTACTCTTCGCATCGGGAATGGCCGCCGCGACCGCAGTCATCGACGCCCTGGGCCCCGCAAGCCGAGTCATAGCCCCGCAGAAGATGTATTGGAGCCTGCGACACTGGCTACAGGAGCGTGCCGAGTCGGGAGCCATCCGACTGGAGCTCGTGGACAACGGCGATAGCCAGGCTCTGGAGGCGGCGCTTGCCTCTGAGCCGACCCGGTTGGTTTGGATCGAGACGCCGGCGAACCCGACTCTCGACGTCACCGACATCCGCGAGACGGTCGATCTTGCGCACGCTGCCGGCGCGGTCGTTGTCGCCGACAGCACTCTGGCCACACCGGTGCACACGCGACCGCTCGATCTTGGCGTCGACATCGTCATGCATTCGGCGACCAAGCAGCTCAACGGCCATGGTGACGTTCTGGCCGGGGCGCTGGCTACTGCGGCCGACTCGGATCTGTGGCGAGCGATTCGTGGTCAGCGATCCGGCCGTGGTGGAGTGTTGGGGCCCTTCGAGGCGTGGCTGCTGTTACGCGGCATGCGGACCCTCTTCCTGCGTGTCGAGGCAAGCAGCGCCAACGCGCAGCGCGTCGCAGAGGCGCTCGAGGCTCGCTCGGAAGTGCGGGCGGTCTACTATCCCGGGCTGCGTTCTCATCCGGGCCACGAAGTGGCGCGGTCCCAGATGACTGGCGGCTTCGGCAGCATGGTGTCGTTTTGCGTAGGCGGTGACGCCGAGACCGCTCTTCGCATCGCGTCTTCGATGAAGCTCTTCAAGCAGGCTACCTCTCTGGGCCACACCGAGAGCCTGGTAGAGCACCGAGCCAGCGTCGAAGGCCCGAGCTCGCCGGTGCCCGGAGATCTCCTGCGTCTGTCGGTCGGGATCGAAGATGCGAGCGATCTGATCGACGATCTCTATCAGGCCATCGCCGCCGCTTGAGCTCCCAGCGATGTCGTTTCAGTCGAGCCCCGCGGAGCCCCCGCCATAGACGTAGAGCCGCTCGCCGGTGATGTAGGAAGCCTGCTCCGAGACGAAGAAGCGAACCGCGTTGGCGATGTCTTCGGGCTGGCAGACACGGCCGAAGGGTGAGGTGGCGTCGAGCTCCCGTAGATCGTCTATCCCGGCAGTGGCTTTCATCAGGCGTCTTCCCATCTCGGTCTCGACGAGGCCTGGAGCGACGATGTTGACGTGAATGCCGTAGCGCTTGAGCTCTTTCGACAGAGTCGTGGCCAGCGCCTCCATCGCCACTTTGCCCATGTTGTAGGGCGCGCCGCGAGCGCTCAGGCCGAGAGTCGCGACACTCGAGATCATCACGATGTCGCCTCTCTTCTTGGTCTTCATGCCCGGGATTAGAAGCTTGCTGAGAAAGTGCGGGCCGAGGGCGTGGACGTTGATGACCCGAGCGAGCTCGTCGGGGTCGGTGTCCTCGACCGTCTGTCCGCGGCTCGCGATGCCGGCATTGTTGACCAGGATGTCAGGCTCTCCGAGCCGTTCAGCGATCGAGGCGACCATCGCCGCACATTCCTCGCGATCGCCGACCGTTGCTTGGAAGGCTGCGCTCCTGCGCCCGAGTGCCTCGATGGCTGCCACCGTCTCGGCGGCCGCCTCTGCGTCGCGTCGGTAGTTGACCGCGACGTCGGCGCCGTCTTCCGCCAGCGCCATTGCAACAGCGCGTCCGATGCCGCGGCTTCCTCCTGTGACCAGTGCCAGACGTCCCTCTAAAGACATGAGCTCTCTCCGTCGGTTGTTGAAGTCGGGATGGTACGCCATTCCAGCTCCGTCGCGCTCGCGGAGAGTCCCTGGCTTCGACGGCTGACGGCAGAGTCGAGGCTCGAACCCTAGCGATCGTCGTACCAGTACTGCTGGGCGAAGGCCGCAGTGGCACTGGGTCGAAGATGCATCAAGACCGCGTGGCGGGCGGCCTCCACCAGGAAGTGCCACTCGCCGTGCTTGTCGTACTTTCTTGTGGAGGTGAGGGTGCGGGCTCCCTTCAGCCGTACGAGGCGCTGGCGCGGCGATCGCCCCTTGCCGAGGCTTCGCAGAGCAAGAAGGAACTCGACGTCTTCGGCGAACTGTCGATCCTCGTTGTAGCCGCCGATCGCCTCGAAGTCGGCGCGGCGACAGAAGACGACCCCGGCGTCAATGTTGGTGGTCCAGATGACCGGCAGCATGAGGGCGAACGTCACTCGCAGGCCTAGCGACCAGCGCTCCGGGTGAACTCCGGTCGTTCCGGCGACCGCGACCGCGCCGAATCCGTCGGCGATGACGTTGAAGGTCTCCGGATGAACGATGCTGTCAGCGTCGACGAAGCAGAGGACTTTCCCGGCTGCCGCCGCTGCACCTCCATTGCGCGCCGCCGCGATGCAGCGCTTGGCGACTCGCACCACTCGACAGCCGGCTCGCTGAGCGATGTCGGCCGTGTCGTCCGAGGAGTCGTTGTCGGCGACGATAACCTCAATGGCTGCGAGGCCGCCCCGATAGCGGGAGCGGGCGATGTCGAGAGTCGCGAGGAGTCGCGGTAACAGCTCGTGCTCGTTGTAGGCGGGGATGACGACGCTGAATTCGAGAGCCATGGTGATTTATAAGTAGAAATACAGTCATAAGTCTATAGATCGTCGCCCGAGAACTCAAGCAGTGCACGGGCGGTCAAGTAGGGCTGCTCTCGTTGATGCCTCGATGTGGCCGTAATTCGATAGATACAGCGGTCTTCGCCCGACAGCAGGTGGCTGGTGCGCTCGACCTCTGCATCCTCTAGCACGCTTCGGAAGACCTCGAGCTCGGCGCTGCACAGACCCGTGCTCGCCCGGCGGATTCGGCGCGGCGCTCGCCGGAATCGGTAGACCTGGCACGATTCCTGCGATTGAAGGCTGTTATGGCGTAGATCCGCGCTCGGGTGGGTAGGCCCGCCATGGAGGCCACCGTGATCTGACTATCAGCGACCCTCGAGCTCAGAGCAGTACCGCATGACCGATCCCCTCAGCGCAGCCCCCGCTCCTGGTCGCTACGATCTGCGCGTTCCGATGCGGCAGGAGATCCGCGTTCGGCTCGACGAGCAGGATGACGAGATCGTGGCGACGCTTGTCGACCTTTCAGTGGGCGGGATAGGCGTTCAGTGCACAGTCGAGACGTCTGCCGGCGTGGGTCTCGATTTCGAGTTCTACGCTCCGGCCACCGGTGAGGAGATCAGGGGGCGGGGACGGGTGGCCTGGGTTCGTCCCGCACGAAGTACTTTCCCTAGGGAAGACGGATTGGTGGAGGTCGGCGTGCAGTTTGACCACCTTACCGAGGCGTCTCGCCGCGTCGTGGAGCGGATCGTTCGCTCCGAATGCGGTTTGAAGACCGATCTGGCAAGCGCCGCCGCTGAGATCGCGCGCCTTCGCTTTGCTTCTCAGAAGTCGGAGAAGCGTTCCAGGGTGCAGCTCGACGCGATGCGGCAGTCGATCCATGTCAACGCGGAAGCACGCCGCAGGGTCGAAGGTCAGCTACGCGAGGCCGGGGCGCTGGAGCTGGATCTCGGCGACGCCGAGGAGCTTCTCGGGCTCGGAAAGCTCGCTGCGGACCAGCGGCGTCGTGAAGAGGAGTTCGCTCAGCGTGAGGAGTCGGTGCGTCTCGAGATCGAGACGATGAAGGCCACCATCGCCGAGTTTGAATCGGACGACGCGAAGGAAAGGCTCAAAGAGGTGACTCTCAGCGCGGAGGCCGGCGCAGGGAAGATTGCCCTACTCGTCGAGTCTCAGCGACGTCTCGAAGAAGAGCTGGAGGAGGCGAGGGAAGCGACGCGGGAGTCCGAAGGTCTCCTGGTGGAAGCGAGTGACCAATGTCGGCAGCTCGAGAGAGAGAAGGGCGAACTCGAGGAGCAGCTACTGGAAGCGTGGGAGCAACAAGAGGGCCAAGATCAGAAGACTCGGGATCTGGAAGAAACTGACGTGGATTCGCCTGGTTGTTGACCAAATTCGTCACTTCAAGGCAGTAAGTGTGTGCCGAGCATGAGCTGGATCGAAGAACACGACTTTGCCCAGTCTGAAGGCCGCGTCACAGATACGGCCGGCCGGGAACGATCCAGCTATCCGGGTAGACGCAATGTGCGCGTTCCGATGCAGCAGAGAGTCCGCATTCGGATCGACGATTGCGGCTCTCGAAAGTACCCTGACGTCGACGAGAAAGGATCTCGAGGCAGCTCGAGCGAGCGCCAGAGCGTCTGTCGATCTCGTCAGTCCGAGCTGACCCTTCGATCTCCCGAGCTGCTGTACCTGCGATCCGTCAACCCGTTCCGACCCCGACACTCTTCGCCGGTCGATCCGTTGCGGTGAAGCGAGCCAAGAAGGGCGCGGGTCTTCTGCTCGTCGTCGCCGCTCTCTTTCTGGCTGCCCTTGCATCCGGAGATCGCTTGCGGCAGCAGCCGGAGCCGGAGCGAGCGGCAGCCGATGAGATAGAGAACCAGCCGATCTCTGCATCCCCTGCCGAGGAACGCGTAGATCCTGTCGGGGATGCCGCCAGACTCGCTCGAGAGAGCCGAATGGCGGTCGCAGAGACTCGCTCGCATGATGGCGCCTCGGTACATCCGGATCACCCTGAGCGAACTCGTGGTAGAGGCTAGCGGCGAAAACCTTGCTACTGCGTCGTTCTCGCAGGCCTACCAGTCGGACACCTATTCCGACGAAGTCCGCAAGTCTCTCACCTGGGGCCGGGTAGGGGAGTCGTGGAAGATCCTGGCTGAGGCCACCCTCCCGGACTAGACGCCGCGACAGGAGCCTGGTTTCACGACGGCGCCCTGCGCCCGCCGAGGCCGGTCTCCCCTCGGCGAAGCGACGTCCCTCCCAAGACGGCCGCCGGCAGTGGGCTAGGGCGCCGTCAGGAGATCGTCAGGAGCTCTGCTTCTGTTCGTCCTCATCCGGACGCCGGAAGGACGGTGCAGAGCAGCTTCCTCTTGCGCCGTCTGTGGCCCCTGGAGGAAGTCTACGAGGATTCGCTGCGCAGCCACACGTACCGCCTGCGCAAGAAGATCGAAAGAGACTCCAAGCACCCGGAGTACATCGGCAGTGTGCGTGGCCTCGGCTACCGCTTTCTGGTGGTTCCGCGAAAGCCGGAGCGAAGTCTCCGAGACGAGTGCGAGTCGCTGGAGGCCGGGTTGGCCTCCCGTTCCAGGGATAGACAAGAGATCCGAGTCTGAGCTAGCTCGCAACGTTTGGCACCTTGGAGGTAGGCTAGCGTCTGCGGCGCATCGAGGGCACGGGCCAACAAGATGAAGGATTCATGATCGCACTCAGGTTTCGCTTGCTGACGGTTGGTCTCGGCGGTCTGCTGCTGCTCGCGGGGGGCCTTCCGGCGGGTGCGTGGGGAGCGAACGGCCATCGAGTGGTCGGGCAGGTGGCCGAGAATCACCTATCGGAGAAGACCTTGCGGGCCATCGAGAGTTTGCTGGAAGGTGACTCCCTCGCCCGGATCTCCACCTGGCCCGACTTCGTGCGCTCGGATCCCGCCTTCGACTTCGCCACCGCGTGGCACTACATCAGCCTCGAGGCCGATGAAGATCTCGATACCGCGGAGCGCAGCCCGGCGGGTGACATCATCGTGGCACTCGCGCGCTTGCAAGCAGACTTGCGCAACCCGAGCAGCGCCGAGCTCACGCCTCGACAGACGCTCGCCTTCCTCGTTCATCTCATCGGTGACCTTCACCAACCGCTTCATGTCGGTCGCCGCGACGATCGAGGCGGCAACGGCGTCCGGGTCACCTGGTTCGGCGACTCTCGGAACCTGCACTCAGTTTGGGATTCCGCCATCATCGATCAGGAGAGGTTGAGCTACCTGGAGCTCTCGGACTTCATCGACCATCCGAGTCTGGGGGAGATCGAGGAGTGGCAGAGCACCGGAATCCTCGATTGGATGGAGGAGTCGCGTCAGCTGCGAGAGACGATCTACTCCGAGTCGGATGACTTCGAAGACGACTCCGATACGCGGCTCAGCTACCGGTACTCATTTCAGAACCTGCCACGCGTAGAAGGTCGGTTGCTCAAGGCCGGCGTACGCCTCGCAGGGATCCTGAACGCAATCTTCGATGGCGACGACGGCGGCGGCGAGTGATCTCGTGGCGCCGTTTCCGTCCATTTCGGGCGGTTCCTCGCGTGTCTTG
>Ga0114950_10002604_pt1 | contig 13847 bp, 15 predicted proteins | sample N075metaG_FD_83503 | JGI IMG/M metagenome (GOLD analysis project Ga0114950, IMG submission 83503) | Deep subsurface microbial communities from Kermadec Trench to uncover new lineages of life (NeLLi) - N075 metaG | ecosystem: Environmental > Aquatic > Marine > Ocean trench > Sediment | place...
CGCTTATGTGTGCGACTTTCCGTCGCGTGCACTGATAGAACACCCCAAGGTTATCGTATTGCCGCACCTCGGTGCATCTACTGCAGAGGCCGAAGAAAATTGTGCGATCATGGTGGCGGAAAATATTAAGGATTATCTGGAAAACGGCATCATTCGATACTCGGTCAATTTTCCCGATGCGATTCTGCCGCGTATTGATGCCTATCGAATCACCGTCGCCAACGCCAATGTGCCGAATATGGTCGGCCAGATTTCGACCAACCTGGCAAACGCCGACCTTAATATCGTCGACTTACTAAACAAATCACAAGACGACATCGCCTACACCGTCATCGATCTCGACAAGCCTGTCCCCGAAAAGACGCTGGAGGCAATACGGCAGATTGAGGGCGTGCTGGTAGTGCGGGATCTGGGTCGGCCCGCAAATTGAATTGCCTGCTGTTGCAAAAAAAACAATGCCATAAGTTACGGAATTTGCTTCAATTGCTGTTGAACGCAGTTCGAATTCACCAGAGTTGAGTAATTTAATGGCCAAAGTGCCGAAAAAGGATGAGAGTGCGCCTGATCTATCGTCGATCCGGCAGCAGATTGATGACGTGGATCAGAAGATTCAGGCTTTGATCAGTGACCGCGCGCGACTCGCTCAACAGGTAGGCGTCTCAAAGGGGAGCGATGCGACCGCCGTCGATTTTTACCGCCCGGAGAGAGAGGCCGAGGTGCTCCGTGGCGTACTCGATCGCAATGACGGCCCGCTGCGTGACGAAGAGGTCTTGCGGCTTTTCAGGGAAATCATGTCGGCCTGTCTTGCCCAGCAAGAGCCGCTGAAAATTGGTTTCCTCGGTCCCGAAGGCACGTTTACCCAAACTGCCGTGTTCAAGCATTTTGGCCATTCTGTGCGTGCATTGCCATTTGGCACTATAGATGAGGTCTTTCAGGAAGTTGAAAGTGGCGCGGCCGATTTTGGGGTGGTGCCGATCGAAAACTCTACTGAGGGCACCGTCAACAATACGCTGGACATGTTCTTGACCTCGCCGTTGAAGATCGGCGGCGAAATTGAATTGCGTATCGAACAACACCTGCTCGGGCAACTGGCCTCGCTCGATAAAATAGAACGTGTCTGCGCGCACGAACAGGCATTGGCACAATGCCGCGGATGGTTGCGTGAGTATTTGCCGGATGTCGAACTGATTGGCGTCAGCAGCAATGCGGTCGGAGCGCGGCGTGCTCGCGACGAAGATGGCACGGCCGCCATTGGCGGCGAGGCGGCGGCAGAAGTGTACGGCCTTAAGACGATGGTCAATAACATTGAAGATCGTGACGATAATGCAACGCGGTTTTTGGTGATCGGCCGCAAATTGCTGACATCGAGTGGCGACGACAAAACGACGATCCTGGTATCCACCGGCGATACTGCCGGCGGCGCTGGTGTGTTGCATTCATTACTGCAACCGTTCTCGAAGCATGCGGTCAACATCACGCGCATCGAATCGCGTCCATCGAGGCGCAAGAACTGGGACTATGTTTTCTTCCTGGACCTGGACGGTCATGCAGAAGAGGAACCGCTTTCGCTTGCGCTGGCCGATTTGAAGAAAATCAGCTCCTTGTTCCGTGTACTGGGCGCCTACCCGAAGCTCGTCAAGTAAAAGCGATTCGCCCAGTGCAATTCATCGTAAATCCATCGTCGTTAAGCGGCGGATCGATTAGCGTACCGGGCGACAAGTCTGTTTCGCACCGCGCGCTCATGTTCAGCGCTATTGCCAATGGCACCGCGCGCATTACCGGCTTCCTGGCAGGCGAGGACTGCTTTAGCACCATGACGGCATTACAGGCGATGGGCATCGACATCGAACGCGTGGGGCCGACGGTCGTCGTTGTGTGCGGAAAAGGGCTGCATGGATTGACCGCAGCCGACGATGAGCTTGATATGGGCAACTCGGGTACCGCCATGCGCCTGTTCTGTGGATTGTTGGCAGGACAGTCATTCGACAGCACCCTCAAAGGCGACGCGTCATTGTCAGCCCGGCCGATGGGCCGGGTGATCGAGCCACTGGCACAGATGGGCGCAAAGATTGATTCGGCCGAGGGCAAGCCGCCATTGCATATTCGATCGGTAAAAAATTTGCGAGCGATGGATTACGCGATGCCGGTTGCCAGTGCACAGGTAAAATCGGCGGTGCTTCTCGCTGGCTTGTATTGCGATGCCACGACTCGTGTCACCGAGCCGGCAGTGACGAGAGATCACACCGAGCGAATGCTTGCTGCGATGGGTGCGAAGATTGAAACGACCGGCAATTGCATATCGTTGCAGGGCCAGACGGAGTTGCAGGCCGTGGATGTCGCAGTGCCGGCCGACCTGTCGTCAGCTGCTTTTCCACTGGTTGCCGCCATTTTAGCCAAGGATGCCGAAGTCACAGTGCAGGGCGTCGGCGTTAATCCTACGCGGACCGGAATTCTGGATATCCTCCTGCAGATGGGCGCCGATATCAGCATCAGCAACGAGCGACTGTCCGGAAACGAACCGATTGCCGATATCACGGCACGATCTTCGGGTTTGAAAGCAATTGATGTGGATCCTGCGCTGGTTTCGCTCGCAATTGACGAATTTCCGCTGCTTTTCGCGGCTGCAGCATTGGCAAGCGGTACGACCCGCTTCAGCGGGCTGGCGGAACTGCGCGTCAAGGAAAGTGACCGGATTGGAGCCATGGCCAAGGGGCTCTCCAGCCTGGGAATCTCTGTTGACGAAACAGCGGACGGCGCCGCCATTACCGGCGGGGAACTCGGCGGGGGTGAGATCGACAGTTTCGGCGACCATCGAATCGCGATGGCCTTTGCCAGTATCGCGAGCCGCGCTAACAGCACCATTACTATCTCGGATACGGCAGCGGTAAGCACCTCATTTCCGGGCTTCGTGGAGTGCCTGACTTCGATCGGCGTGGATATTCAGGCCAATGACGGGACTGCAGCATGAACGCTGTTCCGGTCCTGACAATTGATGGCCCCAGCGGGTCTGGCAAGGGCACAATCGCCCGCAGGGTCGCTGATGAGCTTGGCTGGGTGCTATTGGATAGCGGCGCACTTTACCGGCTCACGGCCCTTGCGGCAGCCCGGGCCGGACTGGCAGACGCAAGTGAGGCCCAATTGGCGGAGATCGCCGCCGGCCTGGACGTTCAGTTTGGGCGCTCGGACAGCGGTGATGAGCAGATATTCCTGGCCGGAGAAGAGGTCAGTGGCGAGGTCCGGGACGAGCAATGTGGCCTCATGGCATCGAAAATAGCGCCGCTCCCCGCCGTACGGCAGGCGCTGGTGGCTCTGCAGCGCAGCTTCCACAAAGCACCGGGTCTGGTCGCCGACGGGCGGGACATGGGCAAGACTATTTTTCCAAATGCGGGCCTCAAGGTATTCCTCACCGCGAGTGCCGATGAACGCGCGAAGAGGCGCCATAAGCAGTTGAAAGACAAGGGTATTGATGTTAGCCTTCCGGCCCTTTCGCGGGACATCGAGGATCGTGACCGGCGGGATTCCGAGAGATCGGTAGCCCCGTTAAGGCCTGCAGACGATGCTCGAATACTGGATTCCAGTCACCTGAATATCGACGAGGTTGTCCAGACAGTATTGGCCTGGGCGCACGAACAGGGGCTCGCGGAATAGAATTATTTCGATTTGTTTTTATTTTTTTAACGGTAGTTGGTCAGGATGACCCGCTATTTTTTCGTAACCGTCTGCCGAAGGATGCGGTGGGGCGATTGGGTGAGAACCTGTCTTTAAGCGAGTGGTTCTCTTGGTGTTTATCTAATGTCTGAAAGTTTTGCAGAGTTATTTGAAGAAAGTTTTGCCAGTAAAAACATAAAGCCCGGTTCGATCATCATCGGAACGGTAGTCGCGGTCAACGACGATGTCGTCATGGTCACCGCAGGTCTCAAGTCCGAGGCCGTCATCGCAATCGAACAATTTCAAAACGACAAGGGCGAAGTAGAAGTCGCTGTTGGCGATGAGATTGAAGTAGCGCTTGATGCAGTCGAAAACGGTTTTGGCGAGACAGTATTGTCTCGAGAAAAAGCAATCCGTGCTCGTACCTGGATCGAACTCGAGAAAGCATTTGAAAAAAGCGAAGTTGTCACTGGCATCATCAATGGTCGTGTCAAAGGCGGCTTTACCGTCGAAATCGACAATGTACGTGCGTTTTTACCCGGCTCACTGGTAGACGTTCGTCCCGTTCGCGATCCCGCGTATCTCGAAGGCAAGAGCCTCGAATTCAAAGTTATCAAACTGGACCAGCGTCGTAACAACGTCGTTGTGTCTCGTCGTGCAGTGGTTGAACAGGAGCACAGCGTAGAGCGTGAGCAGCTTCTGGAGAGCCTGCAGGAGGGCAAAACAATCAAGGGTATCGTCAAGAACCTCACCGATTACGGTGCGTTCGTCGACCTTGGCGGTATTGATGGTCTGTTGCACATCACGGATATGGCCTGGAAGCGCGTCAAGCATCCTTCCGAAGTGGTTAATGTCGGTGATGAAATTGACGTGAAGATTCTCAAGTTTGATCGTGAGCGCCAACGCGTTTCGCTTGGCATTAAGCAATTGGGTGACGATCCGTGGCATGACCTGGCGCGACGTTATCCGCAGCAAACACGATTGTTCGGCAAGATCACCAACATTGCAGACTACGGTTGCTTTGTTGAAATCGAAGAGGGCGTCGAAGGCCTGGTTCATGTGTCTGAAATGGACTGGACCAACAAGAACGTTAACCCGGCACGGGTTGTTCAGGTTGGCGAAGAAGTCGAAGTCATGGTGCTTGAAATCGACGAAGAACGTCGTCGTATTTCACTTGGCATCAAGCAGTGTCAATCGAATCCATGGGCCGAATTTTCCGCGACAGTTAATCGTGGTGACAAGGTCAAGGGCCAGATTAAGTCGATTACCGACTTTGGCATATTCATTGGACTGGACGGTGGCATCGACGGACTCGTGCACTTGTCTGACATCTCCTGGGATTTGACCGGCGAAGAAGCCGTTCACAATTACAAGAAAGGTCAAGAGATCGAGGCAGCGGTTTTGGCGATTGATTCCGAGCGCGAAAGAATTTCGCTTGGCATCAAGCAGCTCGACAAAGATCCGTTCTCTGCCTGGTTGGCTGAGCACCCGAAAAACACTTTGGTCAAGGGCAAGGTCATTGAAGTCGATGCCCGCGGCGCAATCGTCGATCTCGGCGACGGTGTTACCGGATCGCTTCGTTCCTCGGAATTGGCGCAAGGTCGGGTCGAGGATGCCCGCACGATGATCAAGATTGGGGATGATATAGAAGCCAAATTCACCAATGTTGACCGCAAGAATCGTTCGGTCGCATTGTCCATCAAGGCGAAAGAGGCGCATGAGGAAGCTGAGGCGCTTAGCAGCTATCAGTCGGATACGGGCGCTACTCCTGCAGCCACCACGCTGGGCGAACTTCTCAAGGAAAAGATGTCCGGCGGCTCGGAATAGCAAAAAAGTAGCCCGGATCCTCGCGGTCCGGGCTATAATTCGTTTATAATCGGTAGCTTAGACGGATTGACCTAAGAATAATAAGCGAAAGGCGTTATGACAAAATCAGAACTCATAGAAATGATCGCCAGAAAGCAAAAGCATCTGCCAGCAAAAGATGTGGAACTGGCCGTTAAGCACCTTCTGGATATTATGAGTGACTCCCTCGCCAGGGGTGAGCGTATTGAAATTCGTGGTTTTGGCAGTTTCTCACTGCATTTTCGTCCGCCGAGAATCGGCCGCAATCCGAAAACAGGTGAAGCAGTCGCGCTGTCCGGCAAATATGTACCGCATTTCAAGCCGGGCAAAGATCTGCGAGAGCGTGTCAATGCCTCCCGCGAATTCCCGATCAAGAACTAAGCTAATATTTATTAGTTGGGCCTTGGGCATCCCGCCAGTTACCATATTCCTCCTTTACCAGCCGTTTCGTGGTGTATTCACGAAATTCGTAGTGCTACGGAGTTGTATATGATCCGCAAGATCGCAATTGCGATAATGATCCTGATCATTTTTGCGCTAATGCTGTGGTTTACGCGCATTAATCCGGGGTTGATCGAGATTGACCTTGCTTTTGGAACCGTAGAACCGTCGGTTCCGATGGCCTTCGCTGTGACATTCGTGCTCGGCTGGATATTCGGTCTCGCCTGCACAGCGGCCTTCATCATCAAACTTGTTAATGAACGGCGACGTCTGCGCAAAGCGCTGAGGATCGCAGATTCGGAGGTCAGCAGCCTGCGAAGCCTGCCCATTGCCGATGCCGACTGAATCCACTTTTTTACTCGCAGGTTTATTTCTCTTGCTGGCGGCCGCAGGATGGGCACTTGGCCGTTTCGATGAGCGCGATGGTGAGGAGCCTGTGGTTCCTCTCAACATCGACTATCTGAAGGGCCTTAATTTTCTGCTTAATGAGCAGACTGATCAGGCGGTCGAACACTTCATGAAAATGGTTCGGGTGGATGACCGCACCATCGAGACTCACTTTGCGCTTGGCAGCCTGTTCAGGCGGCGTGGTGAAATCGATCGAGCGATTCGCATTCACCAGAATATTATTGCACGACCCGATCTTGCGGCCGAGCAGCGGGACCAGGCCTTGTTTTCACTTGCCAAGGACTACTTGAAAGCAGGATTGCTGGATCGGGCCGAGAACGTGTTTGTCAGGCTCTCCGAAGGTTCTCGTTACCAGGTCGAAGCGCTGGAACAGATGTGCCGTATATACGAACAGGAGCACGAGTGGCAACTGGCGATAGATGCCGGACAGAAACTCGAGATATTGAGCGGCAAGTCTCTTGCATTGCAAATTGCACATTACTATTGCGAACTTGCAGAAAAAGCGGCGCGTGAAGGTGACTTCGGCGCGGCGCGCGCTTTTGTAAAAAAGGCACAGAGCGGCCGTCCCAGGACTCAGCGTGGGGCGTTGACACGAGCAGACATCGCGCGGGACATGAACGATACAAAGACTGCGTTGCGGCTCTATCAACGCATTATTGATGAACATACCTATCTGATCACGGAAGCGCTGCCTCGGATCGTCGAGATTCACACCAGGGAAAATTCGATCAACAAGCTGGAGAAAGATCTTGACGGCATGCTTCGGAAATATCCGGAGATGAACGTCGATATTGCCTATACAGCGATCGCAAACGACATTAGCGGAATACCAGTCATAGATCGTTGTGTAGAGGAATACATGCTCAACGAGCCGACGCTTGGCGAGTTTATCGATTTGCAAAGTGCCGCCGACGATGACGAGGAATCCCGGCAGGAAGCCTTAAGCAGAGTGCGCCAGGCGCTAAGCAAACTGGCGGCGGCAACACCACGTTACCAATGCAAAGAGTGTGGATTCTCGTCACAAAAGTTGCTGTGGCAGTGCCCAAGCTGCAAAGGCTGGGAAACGCAGCGACCGCACTCCCGCGTCCAGTTCGATTCCGTTCTGCAACGGAGTTCCGCCGCGTAGTCAACTCTCAGGATTAGCGCCAACTTGTTTCGGCGTGAACCGCGCAGTTTTGCCGGCTGCCAGATCCCATTTCCTTGCATAAGCTCCAACACTGCTGATCAAGCCTGATCAGCGTAATTTTAGGAGCATTCAATGAATAACATTAGACGTATGTTGCTTGGCGCAGCTGTTGTCCTGCTGATGCCACTCTACTCGTGGGGTGGGCCGGTCAATATCAACACTGCCGATGCGGAAACGCTTGCAGCAGAACTGAACGGTGTTGGCATGAGCAAAGCCCAGGCCATAGTGCAATACCGCTCTGAAAATGGCCCGTTTCAGTCAGCCGCAGAGCTGGTTGAGGTCAAAGGCATTGGCGAACGGACGGTTCAGATGAACAAGGGCAATATTCTGGTTGAACCGGCAAAAAAATCGTCCAAATAGCGCTCGCACCGAAAGCGGGTTAATCCTCTGGTACGCTTTGCTGCGCCAGTTTTCTCTGGCGCAGCCTTTTTCCGTCCAGGCATGACGCCAGTCACAGATTCGGCACCGCAGGGTCACGCTAGAGCCCCAGTTTGGCTATGATGCGTCATCTGTGCGCCACCGGGGATTTACCTTGCCATCAATTGTTCGATCAGCCGTGTTTCCAGTTGCAGGCCGTGGCACACGATTTTTGCCTGCGACCAAAGCCAGCCCGAAAGAAATGCTGCCGGTAGTCGATAAGCCGCTGATTCAGTATGCGGTGGAAGAGGCGATTGCCGCGGGTGCAACGAAGCTTATATTCGTGACCGGAAGTTCCAAACGAGCGATTGAAGATCATTTCGACACCGACACACAGCTTGAATCCGTCTTATCCGGGTCTGGCAAGCATGACCTGTTGAACTCCATTAAGAACATCGTGCCGAAGGGTGTGACCTGTATCTACATACGGCAGGGTGAGCCACTCGGTCTTGGCCATGCGGTATTGTGCGCGCGACCGGCTGTTGGAGACGAGCCGTTTTTCGTGCATTTGGCAGACGACCTGATTGACGGTGATCCGCCATGCCTGAAGCAGATGTTGGCGGAACATCAAAAGCACGGCGGCAGTGTAATCGGCGTCGAGACAGTGCCAAACGAAAACACATCGAGCTATGGCATCGTTGCACTGGACAGCAACGACAAGAACAGGGTGTCACACATCGTGGAAAAACCGGCCCCGGCCGACGCGCCGTCAAACCTTGCCGTTGTTGGACGCTACCTTCTCAACCCGGTCGTTTTTGACAAGCTTGAAAATACCGGACGCGGTGCCGGTGGCGAGATACAGCTGACGGATGCTATTGCCGACATGCTTGCGGAGTCTGCCGTCTACGCGCACGCCTTTACAGGCGACCGATACGACTGCGGCAGCAAAATCGGCTACCTGAAGGCCACCGTTGCCTATGGTCTGGCGCACAAGGAAACTGGCGAAGAATTCCGGGAATATCTAAACACGCTTAAGATTTGATTCCACGCACGCTCAATGCCAACAATACCTGCCCGCTAAAATAAAACGGCAATCCCCACACGTAATTTGGAAAGTCCGTCTGCACAAACTGTCCCGTAGCAACGGACAAATCCGAGAAATAGAACAATAACGCACCAACGGGGATAAGCAGCGGCGCACCAGCGCCACGCGCTCCAAAAGCTGTGATCACCATGATGCTGATCACCAGCGTATAGACCCGTACCGGTATCACCATATCCGCTGGCACATAGGTGGATAACCATAACGAAACAGCAATCGACAATGCGGCAATAGGGATGCCCGCCACCAGGGCCGAGTTGAGCTTGATACCGTGGACAGAAAAAGCGACGACGAACGCCACGTGTGCGAGAAGAAAGCTGATCAGCCCAAACAGGAACAGTTGCTCTGATCCTCCCGCAAGCAACAAATCGCCGATCCACGAAAGCGATAGTGCCGCAATTACGATGCGCCCATACAGAGACTGCAGCGCACCCGCCGTCAGTGCCAGAGCGATGAAGGCGCTTGATGCCGACATTTTGCTTATGACTGACAATGTTTCCAATGCCAGGAGATTGCTCACGACCATAGTAATTGCCGCCGCTGCAACAACGACGATTGCGATGATCAATTTCCGTTCCAATGCCATGAGTTTGTTTTGACCTCGTCAATTGCTTGTTTGACAGGAGAGGAGTTGATACCAGGGGCAGTTGAAAATCAACTCAATCGATCACTTGGTATGATTACTTATTTTCAATAGTCGTGAATGTCGCAGTATGATGTTCCACTGAAAAACAGCGTTGCGCTCAATGTTAGAGGAGGAAGCCTGGTGTCTATCGATCTCTCGCCGATAAAGGCAGGGCTTGCCATTGTTCTGTTGGGTCTCATGTTGAGCATAGCCCTCGGTATATCCTTCGGCGTTAACGAAGACGCGTTTAAAAACTACGTCGCGGAAGGTATTGCCGCGAATCCTGAACTTCATGATGACAGCAGTCAGGACAAGATTTGACGCTACGCGCAACGGACCCACTTTCATGCCGGAGGCATAGCGGCCTTCTGCCTCGGACTGATAATCCTGGTGCTTCTTTCAGATCTCTCAAAGCGAATGCAGAGGAGGGCGTCGATACTGATTGGCATGGGCAGTATTTACCCGTTGGCTTGGTACGCCATGTTTTTACTTGCACCTTCAATCGGCCGCAACGCTGCTCACGAGCATATCCTGACGAAAATGATTACCATCATTGGCGTCGGTGGACTATTGCTCGGCTGTTTTGTCCTGTTTTCCAATCTTTTTCTTGGGAAATTTACTGGCGCGGACGTCGAGTGAGCACTGCAAAGCCGGGCTTTCAGCCAAACGTGCCGAAAAATTGAATTGATCTGCTTGGAACAGACTTTCTCCAATATCCCTAAATTGTGCGCTGTGCACAGGACTAAGCCTGTATACGCGACCATAATTTGCTTTGGTTTCCGCATTTCATGGTAATTATCGATGTTGGTATCGGACCGATTTTACAATGGCATTCCAAAGGTCTGGCTCATTATGGGGATCCTGTTCCTGATATTGGCGCTTGCCACGGGACCGGAGTTTCGATATTTCTATGGCTATCTCGCTCTGGGCGCGGTCTGCGTCGGACGTTCATACCATATCTACCAGCATCGCCGAAATATCAGTCGGCGCAACAAGACCTCCGTCTTGATGAGAACCCAAAAGATTGAGCGAAACGCGCCGTAGCGTTTGAGTTCAGAGGCCACCAGCCAACTAACAACGTAAATTCTACGTAAAAGTTTTACGGCGAATTTTACGTCGAGACGCCTCAAACTTCCTGGCAAGCTCGTTCAGTATCTCCTGGTAACTATCCAAACCGGACAGAATCTAGGAGAGCAAGATGTTGAAGCAAGAACCCACGAGCCGATATCAACGAGTCGTTTGCGGTCTCATCGCATTAGTGTTGTTCGGGTCCGCCAACGCGAAGTCGTTACAACCCGAAGTCACTCAGCCACGGAAAATTGATGTTGTCATCGCACTCGATGTCAGTAATTCAATGGACGGGCTTATCGACTCGGCGAAACAACGCCTTTGGGATATTGTCAACGAGTTAGGCAGAGCCCAGCCGCAGCCCGAGCTTCGTATGGCGATATTAAGCTACGGCAATCCAGAGTATGGAATCGAATCGGGTTTTGTTCGTGTCAATTTGCCGTTTACAAACGATCTGGATGCAGTCAACCGGACATTGTTCGAATTTCAGACCAACGGCGGTGATGAGTATGTGGCACGAGCGGTTGATACTGCGCTGGAAAAATTGTCGTGGAGCCAAGATCCTGGCGCATTGCGCGTGATTTTCGTCGTTGGCAATGAAAGCGCTTTTCAGGATCCACAGATATCGGCGAGTGCGATCGCTACGATAGCCGCGAGCAGAGGAATCATTATCAATACGATTTATTGTGGAAATGAGTCAGACCCCGAAGTGCTGGGGTGGCGGCAGGTCGCCGCAGCGACCAATGGTCTTTTCGCAAGCATCGACCAGAATGCCGCTGCCGTCGCGAACATCGCGACGCCAATGGACGAGCCACTTGCTGAACTTAACAAAGAACTTAATGAAACATACATCGCGTTCGGCAGAGCAGGTGCTAAGTCTCGCAAAAACCAACTGGAGCAGGATGCCAACGCGGCGAGTATGAGCGCGCCGGCCATGGCGAGCAGGACAGCCGCAAAAGCCACCTCGTTGTACACAAGCGATTCCTGGGATCTTGTGGCAGCGGTCGAATCCGGTACCGTAATTGAGGAAGTTGAAGCCGAAGATTTGCCTGCAGAGATGAAGGACATGGATGCATCCGAGCGTGTCGCATTCATCGAGCAAAAATCAAAGAAGCGCGAGGAAATTCAGGGTCGCATCCGGGCTCTTGCGGATGAAAGACAGAATTTTATTAAAATAGAACGGGCCAGGACTGCCGATGACGATGTTAAGGGACTTGACCAGGTTATAACGAGCGGCTTGCGGTCTCAGGCCGAAGAGAAAGGATTTACGTTTGACGGCACCGAGTAAGTTCCGGGACGCAAAGCGCGTGATGCATTTAGTGGTGGAGAGTCAATTGTTTCAGGCACCCGAATTCCATTCTTCACTGGGTTGTCGGCAAACCCTGGTAAATCTCGAGCCAGGCGCTCGCGAGGTCATCTGCTTCGGAAATTTCGCCGGGTGACATTGCTGCTGCGAGATTATCACGCTTGTAAGATGCATTAGAGTCACCCAACTCGGATGCGATGGCGAACCACTTATATGCCTGAACGTTATCCTCGGTAACGCCGTAACCGAGCGAGTACATCTTTGCAAGGCTGCTCTGGGCCTGCGTGACGCCTTGTTCGGCAGACAAGGCATACCATTTGAATGCTTCGTCGAAGCTTTGCGGTACTCCCCAGCCGTTGGCATGCATTACAGCAAGATTGCATTGTGCTTCGGCATGGCCTTGTTCGGCGGCTGCCAGGTACCAATTTATGGCCTGATCATCGTCGAGCGCGACGCCGAAGCCGTTGGCATAAAGTAAACCCATGCCGAACTGGCCACCGGCGTCTCCCTCTTCTGCAATTGGCTGCCATTCCATAATGGCTGTCTCGTAGTTGCCGGAATTATAGGCATCCTGGCCCTTCGCGAAATCGGCACCCCAAACGCCTGATGAGAGTATCAGTGGAACCGCAGTGACTATGGCTGATAGATAAAGACGCATGAGCTTGATCCTCGCTCTCCGATAATCGGTTTGCACGAATTGACTCCAAGTTAGCCTTTTTGCACCAATTATGGATTCAAATCTATACGTGCTTGTTCGTAGTCGATTGTCTGAAAACGAACAAGGTCCAGTATGAGTCTAGTACTAGTCCCATCAATTCGCTATTGACCTGACGAATACGGCTCGAAAATCGGCCGATGTGTCTTTTATCCGGATAAAAGCCGAATAAACTGACATTGTGATTTTGTCGAGCGCATCTCTCAATCGTAAACCCAGGTTCGCGTTTTCATTTTGCCGTTTTATACGGATGTTGATATAAGGGCTCTTATGAAAAAGCCCAATGTTGTTTTGATCTATGTTGATAACCAGCCGGCTAAAATGCTGGGATGTGCCGGCAATGATGAAATACATACACCCAACCTCGATATGCTGGCATCGGAGGGAATTCGGTTCAGTGAGGCGTTTTGTCCAAATGCTATGTGCTCACCTTGCCGTGCGTCAGTGCTGACCGGGCTGATGCCTTCCCAACACGGTATCCATACCTGGATCGATGACAGTACTATTGAAACCTGGCCGCAAGGCTGGAACGCCATCGACGAATTTAGAACCATGCCCGAATTACTGGCGAATGATGGTTATGACACCGCGTTAGTCGGGAAATATCACCTCGGAATTGCCGACGAACCGCAAAACGGGTTCAGGAATTGGGTGACCTTTCAGGTCGGCCATGTGCTGTCCTTCTATAACAATAAAATGATCGATAATGGAGACACTTTTACCTACGACGGTCATTCAGTTGAGTTTTTTACGCAACGCGCCGTCGATTATATACAGGAGCGCCGTAACTCCCCTGACCAACCTTTTTTCATGTTCCTGACCTATCCGGCTCCTTATGGTCACTGGCCGTCAATCAAGGGAGAACCAGAAAACAAATTTGGCAAACTCTATCAGAACACGCCTTTTACATCGGTGCCCCGGGAAGGTATCAGCAACGAATTGATCGACTGGGTACTCATCCGGAATGAAAAGGCACCCGATGAGGATCTTCAGGATTACCGCGATTTCATTCGAATGCCTAACGATCTGCCGACGCTGAGAAACTATTATTCTCAAATGAGCGTAGTTGATGAAGGAGTGGGCCGGGTTATTTCTGCGCTGGAGCAGACTGGGCAAATGGAGGATACGCTTGTCATTTATACTTCC